>Ga0214474_1000274_pt1 | contig 27114 bp, 35 predicted proteins | sample RVTome_2_FD_187335 | JGI IMG/M metagenome (GOLD analysis project Ga0214474, IMG submission 187335) | Soil microbial communities from uranium-contaminated site in the Upper Colorado River Basin, Wyoming, United States - RVT95D214 HiSeq ... | reverse complement strand
ACGATGGAGAGCTGGAGTGGGACTATCTGGTGATAGCCCTGGGCAGCACTACCAATTTCTTCGGGATGGCCGATGTGGAGAAAGATTCGCTAACCTTGAAATCTCTGAAAGATGCTGTCAGCATCCATAATCACATTCTGGACAACTATGAGGCGGCATTGCGGGAAGGAGATGAACAACGCCGGCGTGAACTACTCACTTTTGTGGTGGTGGGAGGCGGACCCACCGGTATAGAACTGGTGGCGGCCATTCAGGACTTCGTGCGCAAGGCATTGATACGCAAATTCGCTTCTGTGACGTCTCAGGTTCGGGTGCTCCTGGTCGAAGCACAGGACGCTCTCTTATCTGGCATGAAGGCTAAAATGTCGGAGCTGGCTGTCAGCCGGCTGCGCTCTCGAGGAATTGAGGTTTTATTGAAAACTCGTATTACCAGGGTCCGGTCGGGCGGTATCCAGACCGCTGATGGACAGACTATACCGACTCGCACTGTTATCTGGGTGGCAGGGGTGAAGCCTGTTGCTGTTGTGGAATCGCTGCCTTTCAATAAGGCGAAAGGTGGCCGTATCGTGGTGAATCAGTATCTGGAAGTCCCGGAGTCACCCGGCGTCTATGTGCTCGGGGATTGCGCATATTCATTGCAGGAGCATGGCTCAGTGCCCTATCCCCCGACCCAGCAAGTGGCTCAGCGACAAGGCCCGGCCTGTGCCAGGAACATCATCCACACCATACAGGGTAAAGACCAGCGTCCCTTCCGTTACAACTTCAAGGGGCAGGTAATATATATGGGCAGGAATCTGGTGTTGGCTCAGTTAGGGGAACGTGTCTTCGATGGTTTCGCTGCCGCGATGGTGCGGCGAGTCTATTATCTATGGGTATTTATCTCATATCTCGGGCTGCCCACGGAATTCAGGAGGAAGCTGGGTGCCGTTCGCGACTGGGTCCCTGCCTACTTTTACCATCGCAATGCCGCTCACCTGGAGTGAGTAGCGGACGCGGTCAGAAAGGTTACAACCCTTCACTTCAGCGTTAGCTAACTCCATCAGTAAACTGGGACGTCGTCCAAACTCGATTGAAGAATATCTTTATCCAGCTTGTATTTTGCTGTAATTGACTTAACCAATTCGAATAGCCATCTGGGACTTGTGGGTGCTAGATATATCTTATCTATCAACACACCTAAATCTACTTGAACGTATATCCCATCGTCAAATAAGGGTTTAGACCAATCGATTTCGCCATTCTTTTTGTAACGGAATTCTTGAATTACGGCTCTTAATTCCCTCTCATGTTCAAAGCTCTTTCTCTTATGAACAAAAGGATACAGCGCATTTCCCTCAGGCAGCCAATCCTTTTCGAAATCTATATATTTTACGTTGCCAATAAAGACACCGTGTTTTTCGTCTTTCAAAGCAGTCTTTAGCAGATCGAAAGTTGATTGTACAGCAATACCCTCGTTGCTTTTGAGGTATAGTTTCCACATGGCAGCGGATTCATACTCGCTTAAGTGCCAGCAGTTAATAGCAGTATATTTCATAAATATCTGATAAAATCGGCTGAGATTGTCTAATGCGTTCAGTGGCATCCCTTTATACATCTCAGGTCTCAGTTTTATATTGGCTCTTGAATATGATCCCTCAAATGGGTCCCCCAGTCTGTCAGCCCTGGTAAAGAAAAGTGCCGATTTATCTAGCAAACTTACGAATTTGGTAAAATCAATGTATCTCCATATCTTTGCGTTTTCATTTTCGGGTTTTTCAAAAACAGGATGCTCTTTATACATTCTCTGCCCCTTTAATTCTAACTGAATTTACCAAAAAGCCTTCAGTTCTCTTGTATACGGCTTCCATTATACCAGTCACTGATAGCGTGGGGAGTCGCTTAGCCGAGTCCTAATCGCCTAGAGCTAGCGAGAGATGGTGCAACATAGAAGCATGTTACTCAATAGAGTTCAACAGAGTTCAACGGCACAGTAGAATGAATCATACCAATGATTATCAAGCAAGCTCTGATGGCAATCATGGCAAGCTGAATTGATTTTTCCAGCCTCACCCATAGCTTTTCAGCATTGGTAATGAACTTGATGATGCAAACGTCATCTGTACGATGTGCATTGACCATCGGCAGGACTTTGGCCGTTGACTATGTTGGGTACGACCTGCTAGACTGCCGAAACATTCCAATATGAGCACGTCAAAGGAGGCGAAATGGCAGATCCAAGAGTCGAAACTGTAGCTAAGATCCTGGTCGATTACTCCGTAAAAGTGAGACCGAACCAGCTGGTAAGGATCTCCGGTGGCTCTGAGGGTGCTCCGTTGATTCTGGCTGTCTATCAGAAGGTTCTTGAGCGCGGTGCTCACCCCTTTCTGGAGGTTGAGCCGGAAGAGGCAGAAGAGCTTCTGTATACCTATGCCAGCGATGCCCAGCTTGATTACCTCCCACCATTTACGAAAGACATCATTGAGCAAATTGATGCGGCCATCGGGATATGGACGGACGTGAACACTAAGCAGCTCACCAGTGCTGACCCTGCCAAGCAATCCCGCCGGTCAGTGGCGAGGCGTCCCATCTCAGACCGGTTCTTGGAACGAGCGGCCAAGGGAGAGCTCCACTGGACCGGGACACTCTACCCGACCCAGGCTTTCGCTCAGGATGCGGAGATGTCGCTCCGCGAGTTTGAGGATTTCGTCTACAAGGGCTGCCTGGTTCATGAGCCTGATCCAATCAAGGCCTGGAAGAAAATATCTAAGGGACAACAGCGTGTCGTTGATTGGTTGAACAAGGCCAGGCAGATCCATGTCGTTGGCCCGGATACCGACCTCAAGCTCGAAGTTACAGGCCGAACGTGGATAAACTGCGACGGGCACGAGAACTTTCCCGATGGGGAGATCTTCACCGGGCCGATTGAGCAGAGCGTGAACGGGCATATCAGATACACCTATCCTGCCTGTGTTTATGGTCGTGAGGTTGAGGATGTCCGACTGAAGTTCAAAGACGGGAAAGTCATCAAGGCCACGGCAGTTAAGAATGAGGAGTTCCTGTTGAAGATGCTGGAAACCGACAAAGGGGCACGCTATGTGGGAGAGTTTTCCTTCGGCACCAATTCTGGGATCCAGCGGTTTACCAAGAACATCCTTTTCGACGAGAAGATTGGGGGGACCATCCACCTGGCTCTGGGAAAGGGTTATCCCGAGTCAGGGAGCAAGAACAAATCCGCCATCCATTGGGATATGGTCTGCGACCTCCGCCAGGGCGGAGAAGTGCGTGTAGACGGCACTCTCTTCCTCAAGGACGGGAAGATCCTGATTTAAGAGAGGGTTTCGCTGCAATCTTTGCGATGGGTTATACCGCCGGTTTGATTGTCGCTTCGCATGGTGTCCCGCTGTGGCAGGAAGCCTTCTATTGCAAGCGCCTGGCTACCGAATGAATTTCCTAGCTGTCTGTTTTCACCCACAGCGTCTTACCGTCGGTAATGAACTCGACGGTGCCATCCTCATCCGTGCGATAAACATCATCCTCGCCCAGCGTATCAATCAATCTCTCCCACACTTCAGGGCTGGGATGGCCAAAGGGATTGTCTTCTCCCACTGAAATGACCGCTACTTCAGGGTCAACCGCAGCCAGAAACTGCGTGGTAGTAGAGGTCTCGCTGCCATGGTGGGCGACCTTCAGAACAGTGCTTCTCAAATTAGCCCGCTGCCCGATGAGTTCGAATTCAACTTCTGCTCTGATGTCGGCAGTAAACAGAAAACTAACCCCGCCCCAGCTCAGCCTCAGCACTACTCCATTGTTGTCCACATCGTCACTGGTTCCCTCAAATAAGGCTTCTGGCGGATTGAGCACTTCCAACTTGATTCCAGTGCCAAGGTCAATCTCCTGTCCCGACCGGGCTATGTCATATTCGATTTCCTTATCTTCGATAAGCCTGAGCCATTCCTGATAGATAGCTGAATCATAAGGTACTCCAGGGTCAAGCACCCGCTTAACCCTGTACCCCTGAAGAACATCTATCAGGCCTGTGGCATGGTCAGCGTGGGGTTGAGTACAGACCACGAGGTCTATCGTCCTGTCCCAGAAGGGAAGCTGCTCGCTCAGCTCCAGATTGATCTTCTGAGGGTCAGGACCGCCGTCAATAAGTATGTCCTGTCCATTGGGCGTCTGAATCAGAATGGCATCTCCTTGTCCCACATCAAGAAAACTGACATGGAGCTTGCCATCGGGCTGGGTCAGAGCTATAGACCACACCAGGAGGGCTACTATCAAAAGGGGCAGGACAAGCCATTTTGGAGAAAAGCCGAGGCGGGGCTTAGGAATATCTCGGACGGCCCTTCTTATTCCTGAAGTCAACGTGGATAACAAGTGGGCCAACTGTTTTCGGCGGTTGAGGAATGCTATGACTCCAGCCAATATAACATAATATCCCAGGACATACCAGGTGGAAATAGTAGCTACCTCCAATGAAGCGCCAGGCAGGGCACGAAAGCCTTGAACTAGGAGAACGAAATAGCTGAGAAAAAGCCAGGCCAGCCAGCCCAGTACTTGAGCGACAAGTGAAGCAAAGAGTCCCACGAAGGCAACCAACGCTGACGTCACTATGATAAGGGGCAAGGCAGGGAGAGAGAAAAAGGTTGCCGGCAGACCTACCAGAGAGACTATACCGAAGTTGTAGGCTATGAGTGGCGCGACTGCTACCGTAGATGCCAGGCTGGCGGCAAAGGTGTCGGTTACTATGCTGGCTGTGGGCACAATCTTTTCCCTGTTCTTGAACAAACGGGCCACGCCTTTCCTTCCCCAGGTCTGAAGATAGGGATAAAGGAGAACGAGCCCGGCCATAGCCAGAAAGCTGAGCTGAAAGGATACGGTCCACAAGAGACCTGGCTGAATTCCCACCATCACTGCGGCAGCAAAAGCCAGGGCAATGATGGCACTTCCCTGCCTACCTAGGTATACAGCTATCAAAAACAGGCTTCCCATAATTGCCGCTCGAATTACAGGCGGATTCATCCCGGCGAGCAGGGTATAGAGCCATGTACCCACGATGGCTAGCCAGACGTACAGGGAGCGCTGCCGCCCAAAGAACAGGGCGCCCAAGCTAAGGAACATGGCAATCACGATGCTTATCGGTAACCTTAACCTTGTCCTGGGCTCAGGCCGGCTTTTATACTTCAACTTCCCAAAACGTGGGGAGGAGGTATTCAAATGACCATTGAGACACAGGCCACGACTATTGCCCAGTTCGCGTCCTACCTTGACGAATTGTCCTTAAAGGACATCACGCCTTTATACCGGCGCCAGTCCATCCAGAGGCTTCAGGCATTCCGGGCCTTTCTTGAAGGCCAGCCCCCATCAGTCTACCTGGGAAAGAGGTTCCTCGCTATGCTCCGCGACCGAGGCTACAAGCCGACAGCCGTCCAGGCCTACTACTTCGCCATAAAGCCCTTCCTGGAGTTCATCCACATCCCCTTCAAGGTCAGACTCCGCAGAGAGCACCCCTTGCCTGCCTACCATTCCCTCGACCAGCTAAACACTATCCTGGCCATCATCGCCGGCCGTACCGACAGATGGGCGAAGCTCAAGCAACGCGACACCCTCATAATCCTGCTCCTTGCGTTCACCGGCCTCAGAATCTCCGAGCTCGCCAACCTGCGGCTATGCGACATCTCTGACGGCTTCATCTATGTGAGGCGGGGAAAGGGAGCCAAGGACAGAGCTATACCACTGGCCAGGCGCCTGGTCAAACCTCTAAGGTCCTACATTCGCAACCACGGCCCAGGCCCGTCCGACAAGCTCTTCGCCATAAAGAATAAGGAGCTGTACAGCATCGTCAAGAAGTACGCTCTCGCCGCCGGCATCGACGACCTCTCCCCCCACGCCCTACGCCATTTCTTCGCTACAACCCTGGTCGAACGGGGCGCCAACATTCGCGCCGTTCAGGAACTCCTCGGCCATGCGCGGATCCAGACCACAGCTATCTACCTCGACGTCGTCCCCCAGCATCTTAAAAGCTCAATCGACCTGCTTGACAAAAATGTAAGCCGAAGTAAAAGCCCAAGCAAAAGCGTTACTCCATATACATATCCCTGGAAGCATAGAAGTAGAAGTAAAAGCTTAAGCTTAAGCTTAAGCAATGAACGAAAGGGGGCGCCATGTGGCTCAAAATTAAAGAGGGTGAGACCGTCAATGCAGTCATCGACTTTAGCTCAGTCAAGGCCATTGCCAAGCACTGGACGGGCCAACGAAGCGAGCTGTGCCTCGCCCAGGGATGCCCCCACTGCCTGGCCCGAACCCCAAAACGCTGGCGGTATCAGGCTAGGCTATACATTAGCGGGTCGCCCGTTGACTGGGAGTTTGGAGAGCAGCCGATGATCGACCTTAAAGCCCTTCCCCATACCGAGACCCTGGTCCCCATCATGATCACCAGGCTGGGAGAGGAGAGGAGCACCCGCTACCAAATTTCGCCAAGCGAAGCGAAGTCTGAAAGTGCAGCAAAGCCTTATGACACAAAGGCAGTAGTCTTAGCTTCGGATTTTCTCAGGAGGAGATATGGACATATCTATGAGAGTAAGGAATAAAGATAAAGGCTATCACGTCAGGAACTTCGACCCGAAGGCCCGACGCCTGGCCAAGGCCGGCGCATCAGTGGCCGGCGTCGACATCGGGATATGGATATCCCAGGCGGTCAAGGAGAAGTTCGCCCGGGACATCAGCAAAGGAGGTGAACGCAGTGAAGGTTGAAATCCTACTACCCGACATCACAGGACTCGCCACCAAGACCAGGATCGATGAGCACGGACTGGTAACCACCATCAAGTTTGAGGCCAAGATACACCCGGCCAGCCTCGCGCGGATCCTTAATCTCCAACGGCAGGGAGCCCCCCTCTTAGCCACCATCAGCTCCCCGCAAGCTACCCTGGACCTGAACATCCAGGAGGAACCCGCTCAGGCCACCCTGGCCGAGAAGGAGGCTCAGCTATGAAACTAAAGATACTACGAGTAGCACTCGAACGTCAAGACTATAACCTCGCAGCTCACGTTCTTGTCTACGGTTTAGTCAAGGCGAAAGTAGAGGAGACTAATCAGAATGGCAAAAAGAGGAGCCCCCAAGGGCAACCAAAACGCCCGTAAGCACGGTTTCTACAGCCGGGCCTTAACCGAGGCGGAGAAGCTGGAGATGGAGGAAGCCAGCTACGTCGAGGGCATCGATGAGGAGATCACATTGCTTCGCATAAAGCTCAGAGACCTGGTTGAGAACGAACCCGACAGAATCGACCTCCACCTCGAGGCAGCCAATACCATCGCCCGCCTTGTGCGCACCAGGTACCAGATATCGAAGGAGCAGAAGAACTCCCTTAAAGAGGCTATTACTAAAGTGCTAACCGAAGTCGCCGGTCCCCTGGGCATAGGTATCAACATCGCCATGAAGGCGGCAGGTAAATGAAGCTCAGGCCTTACCAACAGGACATAGCCCGGGCCGTCCTGGCCAGCATTCAGGAGAGCAAGGGCTTGACATTCTCCGTGGAGATGGCCCGCCAGGGGGGCAAGAACGAGCTATCAGCTCACCTCGAGCTTCTGCTATTGACCCTGTACATGGCCAGCGGCGGCAGCCTGGTAAAGTGCTCACCAACCTTCAAGCCGCAGACCATTATCTCGATTCAGCGTCTCCGGGAGAGGCTCGACGAGTTCGGCTTCGACGGCCTCTACCACACCGAAATGGGATATATCATCGCCCTGGGCAGCGCCCGGGCCGTGTTCCTCTCAGCCGAGGAGTCGGCCTCGGTCGTAGGCCACACCGCCGACATCCTCCTGGAGATAGATGAGTCCCAGGACGTCAACAAGGAGAAGTACACCAAGGAGTTCCGCCCTATGGGGTCATCCACCAATGTCACCACGATTCACTACGGCACAACCTGGGACGATTCCACGCTCCTCGAGGAGATAAAGCTCACCAACCTCGAGCTCGAGAAGAGGGACGGAATTCAACGCCACTTTAGATTTGACTGGCAAGAGGTCGCCAGGTATAACCCAGACTACGCCCGCTACGTCGAGGGCGAGAGGGTCAGGCTAGGCGACGAGCATCCGCTCTTTAGAACCCAATACCTACTATTGCCAATCAGAGGCGGAGGCGGATTCTTAACAAGGCAGCAAATCGTTCTGATGATGGGCACACACGCCAGGCTTAAAGAGCCCCAGGGCAAACGCATCTACATCGCTGGCATCGACCTCGCTGGCGAGAGAGAGGAAACCCGGGAGGCCGCCCTTATGGCAGCCAAGCCCAAGCTCGATTCAACTGTCATCACCATTGCCGAGGTAGACTTGCCCATCCCCCAAAGCTCGCAGCTTTCCCTCAAAGAACCCACCCTGAGAGTCACGGACCAGTACCAGTGGACAGGGATAGCTCACAGTACCTTGTACCCTCAAATAGTGGATATCCTCAAAAAGTGGGATTGCCGCAGGGTCGTAGTCGACGCCACCGGCATCGGCCAGCCCGTGGCCAGCTTCTTGAGAAAAGAGCTCGGGTCTCGGGTGATCCCCTTTACTTTCACCCAAAAGAGCAAGTCGGACATGGGCTTTGAATTATTGTCGTTCGTCAATAATAACAGGATCAAGCTCTACAAGGGGGACGGGTCCAAGGAACATCAGGAGACCATGCTCCAGCTCGAGAGAGCCCGAGCTCAGTACCGCCCCAACCAAACCATGAACTTCTACGTCGACCCCTCAGAAGGGCACGACGACTTTCTAATGAGCCTGGCCCTCGCCGTAGAGGGCGCCAAAGACTTCAGCCCCAGGGCAGCCAAAGGAGGCTTGAGAGATGACTGAATTCACCCCAGCTCAGCTAAACCGCCTGGACACGGCGCGCCTGGCAGCCTACAAAACCAACCTCGATTTCTACAACGGCAGCCAGTGGCAGCAGACCTCCAGGTACCGACAGCTAGTCTTTAACTACGCCAAGGTCGCGGTAGATAAGATCACCAGCTTCCTTATACAGGGACTCAGCTTCGCGTGCTACCCGGGCCAGGACACGGACGAGCTCAAGACCCGGGTCCGCAAGGCCGAGCAGCTACTATACCAGGTCCATCACCAGAACAACCTGCAGCAGCTCGATTACGAGAGCGAGATCGACGCCGCCATCCTGGGAGACGGATGCTATAAGGTCACCTGGGATGCCGACGAGAAGCGCATCCGGGTCACCGCTCCCGACGTGTCGGGGATCTTCGCCTGGTGGCTGGGAGATGATACGACACGAACCTGGAGAGTGGCCTCCCGATATACCCTCACCCAGGACGAAGTCAACATCCTGTACCGCACAAACATAGACAAGGCCAGCGCCACCATCACGGAGCTCTGGACCGCCAGGGACTTCGAGCTCTACCTGGACGATAACCTTATCGAGTCCAAGCCCAACCCCTACGGATTTATTCCGTTTATCATCTTTCCCAACGTCAAGAAGCCCAAGCAGTTCTGGGGCGAATCGGACGTCCCGATCCTGGTCCAGCCGCAGCGGGAGCTCAACCGGGCCCTCTCTCAGCTCTCCCGGATCCTGGAGCTATCAGGAAACCCCATCGCCGTACTGGAGAACGTCGCCTCAGCCGAGGATATCAAGGTCCAGCCGGGAGCCCTGTGGACTATACCCGAGGACGCCAAGGCTTATCTCCTGGACTTACTGCAGGGTGGCGGAGTCCGCCTGCATATCGACTACATCGACACCCTGTACCGGTCCCTGCACGATATCTCAGAGATGCCCCGGGCAGCCTGGGGAGGTATAGAGAGAGACCTGTCAGGGTCAGCCCTCAGGATAGAGCTCAGCAGCCTGTTTCAGAAGGTCATCAGGAAACGCACCATCAGGACCAACGCTTATCACCAGCGAAACGACATGATCCTACGCCTCGCTGAAAAGTATATGAATGAAAACTTCCAGGAAGTAAAGCATAGAGTAGTCTGGGGCGAGATCCTGCCGCAGGACGTCGATCGCCAGGCCCAGACCGAGCAGCTCCTGGTCCAGGCCGGAGTCCATAGTAGAAGGACCGCCATGGACGAGCTCGGGATCCAGGACCCCGACGAGGAGTTTACCAGGTGGTTAGAGGAGAGGAAGAAGATCCTGGAAATGAATAAGGAGTTTAGGACACAGTCCACACGTGGCGGAGCGAGAGAGAGAGCGACAGCCCCCGAGATGGAAGTGCCCGAGTAATAACTCAAAGGAGCGATTATGCCACCAGAAGAAAAGAAAGAAGAACAACAACCCCAACAGGCGCCGGTACCAGCGCTGGAGCCGAACGGAGCACCGACAGCCGACGACCTCACGGTCATCAAGGCCGAGCTCGCAGCGGAGAAGCAGGCCAAGACGGCAGCCGAGGCCGAGCTCGCCACCAGGGCCAACCGCATCGCCGAGCTGGAGGCCTCCCTTAACGTGGTTTCCCAGGCCACCCAGACGGCAGCCGCTGAGCTCGCCCAGGCCAGGGACGCCACCACCAAGGCCGTGGCTAAGTACCTCGATGCCGTCAGGCTGGCCAACCCTACCATCCCCGGCGACGTCATCGTCGGCGGCACCATCGAGGAGATAGACGCCTCAGTGACGAAGGCCTTATCAATCGCCACCGCCGTCAAGGCCAACCTGGAAGCCCAGGCCAAGGAGGCTAAGGTCCCGGCCGGCGCTCCCACCAGGACGACCATCAACCTCGAGGGCCTTTCCCCCAGGGAGAAGATCGCCGCTGGAATTCAGCAAAAAGGAGGAACTAGCTAAATATGAGCATAACCCTAACCGAAGCCAGCAAACTCGCCACCGATATCCTCTTGAAGGGTATCATTGAGACCATAGTCAAGGACAGCCCCATCCTGGCAAAGCTGCCCTTCATTCAGATCACAGGCAATAGCCTGAAATACAACCGGGAGAAGGCCCTTCCCACCGCCGCCTGGTATGCACCGGTCACCGGTACCTGGACAGCCAGCCCGCCCACGTTTGAGCAAGTCTCAGCCAGCCTCTCCGTGCTGGGTGTGGACGCCGACGTGGACAACTTCCTCAAGTCCACCAGGTCGAACGTCCAGGACCTGGAGGCAGCCTGCATAGAGCTGGCCGCCAAATCCGTCAGGCACGAGTTTGAGAACGTGTTCCTGAACGGCCAGGTGAGCGTCGACGCCAACCAGTTCGACGGACTCTGGAAGACCCTGAAAGGCACAGCCTGGGTGGCCGCCACCGCCTACGTCCTGGGAGACGTCCGAGTACCCACCGCCGGACTGGAGAACGGATTCCGGTACGAATGTACCACCGCCGGCACGTCCCATGCCACCACCGAGCCCACCTGGCCCACCACCGAGGGCGGCACTGTCACCGACGGCACCGCCGTCTGGACCTGCCGCCTCGGCAACCACCTCGGCACCGGCGCTAATGGCGCCACTCTATCCCTGACCAGCCTGGACAAGCTCATCGACCTGGTCCGGGGCGGAAAGCCCGACCTGCTCCTGATGAGCCGCCGCTCCCGGAGGAAGATCCAGAACCTGGCCAGGGCAGCCGGCACCAACCTCCTCATAGGAGAGGGGGCATTGGGCCAGGTAGTCGAGTACTTCAACGGCATCCCTGTGGCCATCTCAGACTGGGTCAAGGATAACTACACAGTCGGCACGTCCTCGGACTGCTCCGCCATCTTCGCCTTCCAGATGGGAGAGGGGGCAGTCTGCGGCCTTACCAGCCCGGAGATGCTGCAGATCGAGCGTCTTGGCTCCCTGGAGACCAAGGACGCCTCGCGTACCCGCATTAAGTGGTACGTCAGCATGGCCGACTTCTCGGTAGTCAAGGCCGCCATGCTCACAGGAGTGAGAGACTAAAACGACAGTAAGCCTCTTTTCCTCATTCCTTTCGCGCAGGGGAGGGGGAACGTCGAGCCCCCTCCCCGGAGGTAACAACAAATGAAGCTGATATGCTGGCTCAGAGAAACGTGGCGCACCGTCATGGCCGGCCTACCCGTCAGCGGCCACGACTTCGTCGAAGTCTACGACGATGGCCACGTCCAGGTCCTTAAATGCCAGACCTGCGGCCACGTATCAAGGGGCTATAGATGAACCTGACCGACAACAGCCCGCTTGCCAGGGCTGACCACCCTGGCAGGGTATTCTTACCTCCTTCTACTCCTTTCAGGCGGGAGGGGGAACATCGATCCCCCTCCCTATCCTCCCTCCCTCTTGTCATTGCGAGGGGCGCAGCAACGCGGCAATCTCGTGAGGTGAGACTATGAACTTAACCGAAATGAGAGCCCGGGTCCGGGAGGACCTGCAGGACACCGATTCGGAAAACTACCGCTGGACGAACGACGAGGTCGACGGCGCCATCGACAGGGTAGTACTGGAGTACTCCCTTCATGCCCCCATCCAGCAGCAGACCGATATCGCTACCACCGACGGAGAAACGGAGCTCGATATTTCCACTTTAACAGGACTTGTAAAAGTCGAGTCCGTGGAGTTCCCCCTGGGCAAGACCCCCAGGTACATGCAGCACATCGAGTACTGGGCTGGCAGCCTTTACATGCAGGACGAGGGAGACGGTACCAACGCCAGGGTAAGGTGGACTAAAAAGCACACCCTGACCGCAGAGTCGTCCACCATACCGGCCGAGCACGAGGAGATCATCGTCCTGGGCGCCACCGGTTACCTGGCCATGTCGGCGTCGGCAGCCACCGTTGACAGGGCCTTTATCGCCGGCCATTACGGTACCACCAGCTATAAGGCCTGGGGCAAGGAACGCCTGGCCCGCTACGATTTCAAGCTCAAGGAGATCTCCCACACCAATCGCATCGTCCAGCGCAACCTCTATACGGAGGAACCATGAGCCGCCCCTGCGTGCACAAGTGGCAAATAGACAGCAAGAACGTCGGCACCTGCTCACTATGCGGAGAGGTTCGCCAGTTCCCCTACGAGAAGGGGCAAGAGCCGGTGGTACTGAAGGCGGGCCGGCCCCGGAAGGCGGGCCGGCCCCGGAACCCGAGCTCGACCGAGAAGACAGGGCCCCAGCACCAGATCCGTAAGAGACACCGGTACCTCGAGGACCACAGGGGGGAGATCACGGCGGACCTCTTGTCGCTCGGCCGCGTGGCCACCCGGGCAAAGTGGGGAATTCCCACGAGCACGATGCACGGCCTGCAACAAAAATGGCTGACGGAGGACCAGCGGGCCCAGATCCCGGTACCGTTGACTCAGGCCAACCCCGCCGCGGATCCTGGCGCGGCCAGGTCCGGGAACGGCCGGCTGCCTAACTTCCCGGAGTTCTCAGCGACCTGGGACACATCGATCCAGATCAAGTGGCTGGAGGTATACGAAATCCTGGCCACACAGGCACACAAAGCATGATTGAAGTCGCTATCTTAAAGAACTTCGACAGCGGGACTTACAAGGCGGGTGTTCAGCTCGCAGGCTCCTTGACCACGTACTTCGACGACATCAATGTGGCCAAGAACATCCCGACAACCGCCATGGTCACCGGCAATTACGTCATCCTGGCCATCCCTGGCGGCAACCCCAAGGACGCCGTCATCATCGCCACCTGGCCCCAGGGAACCCCTGGCGGAGGAGGCGGCATGGAGATCCACGGCAACGAGTATCACGACCCCGACTTCGAGCAGCAAGGTCTGGCAGCAACCCTTATCGAGACCCACCGAACAGCGGCCGAGCACACCCAACCGCAACCCTCCAACTTCCTTAAGCTATCAGACACGCCATCAAGCTACTCAGGCCAGGCCGGCAAATATCCCAAAGTCAATGTCGCCGAGACCGGCCTGGAGTTTACGGACGACGTCATCAAGAACTCCTTGCTCACCACCCAGGGAGATATCATCGTCCGGGGAGCCAGCGCCCCCCAAAGGCTGGCCATCGGAACAAAACGATTCTTCCTAAGAGCCAACTCTAACGCAACAGCTCTGGAATACGTTAGAGCCTTTCCTTTCGGCGTCCAGGGCGAGAACGGCGTGGACTTCACACCCTGGACAACAGCCGTGTCTGGCTCTGGTTACATCCAGAGTAAAACCTTTGCTCAGTTTAGACCGCATACAGGAACAACAGCCAGCTCGACAGCCAGAGGCAGAGGATTCGATTTCGGGTGGCTCTACTGGGCAGGTTTTAGGATTGTCTGGCAAATCACTTTCTACCATCGGGCAGGCTCAGCAAATGCCAGGCGCTGGTTCAAGATTGACGCCGATACCGCTGCTGACCCCACCGGTGCTGCAATAGGATTCAGGATAGACGGAAACGCCGTCAAGGGCATCGTCCATAACGGCACTTCCCTTACCGTAGTTGACCTGGCCACGACGTTAACAGATGGCGTTGATTATACCTTCCGAATTGAGTTCCATGGCGCAAGCGTCTACTGGTATATCGGCAGCGTTCTCAAAGGTCAGTCATCGAACGTACCATCTGGTGTACGAGAGGTCAACCATTACCTAGCGATAGCAGTCGCCAACCAGGGTGATGCTGTGGATAACTGGCTAGATATAAACTGGCACACCTGGGTGAGAGAAATCTAGGGAGGCACCCAATGATCAAACTAAAAGGAGCAATCAGGAAGATGACCAAAGTCAAAGAAGCACTCTCAAAAGAAAACACCAAAGAGGGCTTACCCAAGGAGGCCTTCGCCATCGTCGGAGATCCCGACGACCCCGGCACCTGGAAGATCCCCCACCACACTAAGGCCATTCTCCGGGCCAGGGGACGCCTCGATATCGAGAAGACCGTGGACTGGGACCGCATGCCGGCAGCGGTAGCGGCCTTGAGTCCCGGAGGACACCGGGGAGAGAGGGTCCAGGCCTCGGCCGAGGAAATCATCAAGGCCGCCCGGCACCTGGCCAGGCATTACGAGGCAGCCGGTAAGTCCGTCCCCGACACTTTGGGAGCCCTGATATAAAACAGGCAGCCAACGACTGCCCGGAGTATGAATATAGTCGCAGAAAGGCAACGAGGGGCTCCCTTGAGCCTCTCAGAGCCCGCCAAGGAGGTTTAGATGAGTGACTTTATCCCCGTAGAACTAGCCGCAGCCATGGGGCTGTTTATGGGCTGCCTGGCCAGAGCGCTATTGCCTTTCTTTAAGAAGAAATACCAGGAGGCCGACGCCGGCACAAGCATAAGGTGGGAAAATAGATACACCTGGACGCTGGTCTTCTCCACCTTCATGTCCTTCGTTGCCGCGACATTCCTGTTACCGACCTTTGAAATACCGGCGACTAACATCTTCTCCTTAGCCTTCATTATGGGCTGGTCCTCTCTGGATATAGTCAATGGACTGGCGAAGTAGGTAAATGCTTAGATGGCAAGATTTCCTGGGAGAGATCTCAGGCTATAAGCAGCTCTATGAGGCCGCCGCCCTTGAGCTCATCGACGCCAGGGCTACTATAGCCGACCTGGCCGCGCAGCTCACCGAAGCCCGCGAGACCATCCGCCAGCTCGAGCTCCTGGTCCCTCGGCCGCCACCGCCCGTCCTGGGTTACATAACCCAGAAGGATACCGCCTGGGTGCAGCAGGAGCTCGACGCCATGAAGATGGCCATGGTGAGGCTACCGCTCGATGCCGCGTACTACCTCACCAACCAGAAGAGCTTCCTCAACATCGTGGCCTGGGACTGGACCGACACGCTACCGTACATCAGGGAGAGATTTGACTGCGAGAACTTCGCCCTCTTATTCAAGGCCCACGTCGACCTCCACTTCCACCTTAACCAGGTGGCCGTGATCATAGACTATCAGTCGGGCCACGGCTACAACCTGGTCATCTACCCGGACGGCAACAAGCAGGTCCTGGAGCCCCAGTCCGACGCCCTCTATGTATGGACGAAACGCCCGGAGGCGTTCTACTCACTCAAAGGAGCAATAGCAATCATCTGAATGAACGTGCTTAAGAGAGTCTTCCGCCTTCGACCCGCCCCTACCCTGGCCCAGCTCACCAGGAGGGAGAGGCAGGTCCTCGAGCTCGTCGCTGCCGGCGACACCAACAAGATGATCGCCCTTAAGCTCAGCACGTCCGAGTCAACAGTCAAGAACCACTGCACTAGCATCTACAGGAAGCTGAACGTCAGGAACCGAGTCGGCGCTGCGACGGTCTATTCGAAGCAATGAAGACACATAAACAGATAGTCCTGATAGAGTGGTCAGATAGCCGGGGCCTGGAGCGATGGGAATACCTGGACGAAATAAAGCCACTACCACCAGACACCTGCTATGCAGTAGGCTTTATGATTGAAGACCATCCCGACTATAAAACAATAGCACTTGGGCTGAGTGATACCCAGGTGCTGGGTCGGACGACCATTCCATCAGGCTGTATCAAAAGTATCAAAAAGCTGAAGGATACGTAACACAGCAATGGCCACCAACCACGACGGCTTCTTGAAGGGGCTCAGGCCCTCCACCTTCCTCGACTGCCACCAAGAGTGGCATGCCCTGGTCGAAGGACTCTGTGAGGTCCTGTGCCCCTGGCCACCCAGGCACCAGCTCACCGGCCAGCTCCTCGAAGATCTACTGGCCGACCACCACTACTACATGTGGGGCAGGGCCCTGGGGATCCTGGCGTGGGTCACTATAGGTTGTGTCATCAAAGTGATGCTTTTCTGATGCAAAGTGATGACACTTGACGATACTTTACTACACTTTGCTTTACTATACGATACTTGATGCAAAGTGACGGAGGTTGACAGAACATGAGAACCCTATCAGCCACACTACTCGCAGCTCAGAAGAAGGCGGTCCGCCTTCCCTACATCGAAGCCCTGGTCCACGACTACGAGGCGGGCATCAAGCGCCTCACCTGGACAAGGCTTTACACCGGCAGCGAACCCGACAACCATCACGGCATCGCCATCGATGGCCAGGGCAGCATGCACCGCATAAGAGCAGCAGCCAGCGACAAACTGTACTACCAGAAGATCACCAGCCCCGGCCCGAGCTCCGACTATAGCCAGTGGACGCAGGTCGCAGCGGACTGTGCCGGTCCTTGCTCGATAGCCGCCTATGGTACTAAGGTTTACATTTTCTACAAAAAGACCGACGACACCCTACGGAAGTACTACTCGCACGACCACGGCCAGAACTGGACTAACGCAGAGCTCTCAGCCTACGGCGGAGTCTTATCCATGGCCGCCGCCTGGTGGGCCACCGGTGACACGGTGGTTTGCTTTGCATTGAAGTCCACCCAGGTCAACGCCATCACGCTGGACACCGGCACCCAGGTCGCCACACAGCACGCCTGGTCCGACGGCAACCATCCCCTGCTCGATACCTACGGCATAGGGGCTACCTACAACGCTTCGCTCCAACAGTGCGAAATAGTCATCGCCGGCAAGGAGTCAGACTCCCCCTACAACCACTACGACCTATTCAGGACCAAGCTCAGCAACCTGTACAACTTCTACGCCCTGGAAAGCTTCCTCATGTCCCCCGACGGAGAGGATATCACCTATGAGTACCCCGACTGTCATCTACCACCCAGCCCCCAGGCCTATGAGACGAACCGTATCGTGGCGGCAGAGAAGTTCACCGGGACGACCGCCTACGCTCGCCCTATCACTTCCCACATGGTCAAGGGCACGTCCTGGTCCGACACGACCTTTACCGAACCCCGACCCTTCCTGGACATCGCCTCCGCCTACGGCTTGAGGCTCCAGAGCACAACCGACTATTCGTGGCTGGAAAGGCCCGACGGAGTCTGGAGAGCCCCCCGCCCAGCCGCCGACCCCCTCGATATCTCCGGCCACATTGTAAGGTTGTCATCGCGAGCCGAAGGCGTGGCAACCTCCGACCACGCCCTCACCATCGAGCTCGACAACTCCAAGGGGTACTTCGCTTCCCCGGGAGAGGGGGCGCTCGCTTCGCTTCGCTTCCGCGCCGAAATCGTATTGAAGCTCGGCTACAAGACCACGGCCGGCAGCGAGACCTCCGAGGCCGGCACCTACTGGATAGACGGCTGGCAGTACTCTACAACTCAACAAACTCAATCAACCCTGACACTCTTCTGCCTCGACGGCTGGGGCCTCATGGCCCGCTGGACCGCCAGGTATCAGATGCGCTGGAACAAGGACGACGTCAACCCTAAGAGCGTCTGGCAGATCCTGTACCAGCTCCTGGCCAGGGTGGGGCTCCAACTAACCAACGAACCATCCAAACCCCAGTCAACCGCTATCTTGAACTTCTACCCCGACCTCGTCCTCGACCAGGGCACTCCAGGAACTCAGGCACTCAACAGACTCCTATCTTTTGTCCCGGATGGCCTGGTATTTCGTGGCCAGCAGGCCTTCACCAAGAACCCCCTGGCCAACGAGGCGAGCTGCTATTCCTACGGCGCCGACCACGCCATCCTGGCCGGGACGTACCAGGAGCTCACCCACGCCAGCCGGACCCGTGCCATCGGCCGGGACGACTCCGACAACCGCATCATGGAAGAAGCCCTGGACTGGGACTTGCTATCCCTGGGTATAGACACCCTGGAACAGGCCTACGACCCCAACCTCCAGACGGCCACCAGGGCCCAGGAGAGGGCCGACGCCATCCTCAGAGAGGCGTCATTGCGAGCGAAGCGCAGCAATCTCGTCGTCCCGACGAACGTCGGCCAGGAGCTCCTCGATGTCGTAGAGCTCACCGATGCCCGCTGCGGCATCGACCAGGAGAACCACCGGGTCCAGGCCATCCAGACCGACTACGACCGCCGCCAGGGCCGTTACGACCAGCGGCTCACTTTAGGGGCGCCATGAATTGTTTTCCGAAAAAAGGTCAGGTCCCGAAACCGCCCCAAAGTTATGGTATGGCTTGAGATGAAATGAAGCTACAACCACACTACTTCTGCCCCCAGGGAGTCAAGAGCCGAAAGCGGAAGGGGGAGCCGCGCGTCCGAAAGGGCGACGTCAAAACGTGCTACGTCCGCATCAAGAGGCGGTGGGTGCGAATCGGCACGCTCTGCCTTCACTGTGGCCAATTCGTCTCGGAATTGTGACTCCATCTTAAAAGGAAAGGGAGAAGCAACAATGAGGGGCTTAAAAGGAAATAGGGGGAGTCAAACAACGAAGCCTAAACAAAGAAGCCAGCTAAGTAACGGAAGAAGCTAGCCAAGGAGAAGAAGACGAAGAGACTACAAGAAGCCAAGCTCATAGCAGAGAGAGTGAAGGAAACTCTAGCGCCTTACTGTGACAGGATAGAGACAGCGGGAAGTATAAGAAGGCGGAAGTCAATCGTCAACGACATCGACCTCGTCATCATAGAGAAGCCAGATGCAGCCCTTCAACTCACCGCTCTTTTCTTTAGTCTGGGCGTCGTCAAGATAAACGGCCCTGATATAAAGAGAGTGTATCTTCCCAACGACAACATCACCATAGATATCTACATCGCAACGCCAGCCACATGGGCCACGTTGTTACTCATAAGGACAGGTAGCAGAGAGAACAACATCAGGCTATGCAGCCTGGCCAGGAGAAAAGGCTGGTATCTCAAAGCCAGCGGCGACGGTCTATTCGACGGAGCTGGCAACAGGATAGCAGGAGACACCGAGCAATCCATATACGAAGCGCTAGGCTTACCATACCAGCAGCCACACGAGAGAGGATAGCAAGAAGCCAGAGTGGACAAAGAGAATCGTACACGAGGCCAAGAAGGAAGGAGCCCGAGTCGCAATCAAGCAGCCAACCAATCAACCAGCCATTAACCAAGAGGTTAACCAAGAGGTTGACCAGGCGACCAACCAGGAGCTTACCGGTAAGGTTGTCATCAATCAATCAACCAGTCATGGAGAAGTTCCAACAAGGAAACATTTAGTCATGGAGAAGTTATCATTCACGAAGAAGCCAGTCATCAATCAATCAACCAGTCAAGCAGCAATTCACCAGGACGTTACCAGTAAGGCTGCCATCAATCAACCAACCAGACATTAACCGGGAGGTTACCATTGAGGTAGCAATCAATCAATCAACTAGCCAGGCACACCCGGGTCACCCAGGCTCGCTACGCTCGCGGCTCGGCTACGCCCCGCCACCCCTTGTTTCCACCAGCCTCGCTGGCCTGCGCGCCCTCATCGCGCGCATGGCGGCGCGCCTTTCCTTCCGGCAAGGTAGGCGCTTCGCGGTCCGCTCAGCGCCTTTACTTTTTTGGCGCGCGGCGCCTATGGCCGTGGCGCCATGGCCGTCCGCGTGGGGGAGGTGGCTGGCGTCTGCCGCCGCCACCTGGGCGGCCTGGCTTCGTGGCCAGCGGCGCGTCGGCGGCGCTCCGAGCGGGCGCTCCACCCCGTTGCGCCGCCGACCTGCCCATCCACCCGAACGCCCTTTTCATTTCAGTGCCCCACCCTACCACTGAGTTCGAGGGGCGCTTGGGGCACGACGCCCGGGCCAGCACACCTTGAGGTCGCTTCGCTCCGTACGGTCATAGCTTCGCACTCCCTTCGGGGCTCGCTCTGCCGGTTAAGCTTCGCTGGTCGCTTTTGCCTGCGCACGGTGCTCGCCATCCTTGCCTACGCTAAGAGCGTCAGCTAAAGCAACGGCAAGGGGCTGCGCGTCGGGCGCACCCTTCGGGCTAAAAGGGCAAAAGCTCAGGCTCGAATTCAGCGTAATGTGAGCCTTAGCACGACAAGGGGGCAGGCTCACTTACTTGCTTCATGCGAGCGTGCACGTCCACTGGAGTTCGCTTTTACAGGAAATCACTCTGTTCGACGCTCACTCAGCGTTACCGTGCCGGTTAGCATGGTTACCATAGTTAGCATAGTTAGCATAGTTAGCATAGTTAGCACGGCTTTGCGGTTACACGTCCTTGCGGCTACGCCCCACCAGGCACTAAGTCGCACTCAGGGCTTCGCTTCACCTTACCAGCCTTGATAGCCCCCCACCCCACACATCCACCCCGTGCCTCCTTCTTTAGGCTCGCTCGCCCTTCGTCACTCCGGAGTGCCACTACCACCACGCCGTAGCGGCTTCGCTTCGCTTCGCCGTCGGCCGCAATAGCTGAACGCTTTGCGTCCTCCGTAGAGGGACACAAAGGCCTAACGCCTGCTCCAGCCCAATTCGCAGCCCTACACCACCGAAGCAGTCGGAACGCTTCACGAATAAAGGAATACCCCAGGTTCGTCAAGCGTCCCTTTGTGCTTTCCCTAAAGCCCTGCTCATTCGGCTTCCGTGCGAAAACACCAAGGCGAGCAGACCTCGCCGCAACGGTCGCTCCGGGAGGGACAGAACCATGGCAAAACACAAAGAGGGATGAAGAGAATTCGTTTAGCCTCTTTGTGGGTTTGCCTGGTTCTGCGTGCTTCGCAGGTAACTTCGTTATCGTTTCAGGGCGCCCCGCTGTCGCTCTCGCCGCATTGGAGGGCATACAGGGCAGGCCGAGCCTGCCAACGGGCGGAGCACCGCGTTACGCTTAAAGCTCTTGCGATATTTTTCTTTTCCCGCCGCCGGCACGCAAGTTTTTGAGGCATAAAGGGGGAAAACTCCTACTCGTTGTTTCGGCCGCAAGCGGTGCGTAACCGCCGGCGGGGAAAAACCGTTCGCTATTAAGAGCTTTAAGCAGCATCTCTTTAAGAGAGAAATATGCGAAGGAGGTTACTCATGAAGATAGTAATAGTACAGTCGAAAGAGGGTCTGGGTGGCTGTCTCGCAGCCTTTGTCACGGAGAGTGAGCTCTGGGCATTCCAGGTCCTCTGTGCCAGGGCTGGCCAGAAGGTCTTGTCCATCTCGGACGAGAAGCAGATCTGGAACAAAGATTTCACATTGCGGAGGGAGGAGATTCATGCAGTCTAAGGTTGGTCTTTGTGGTCAGACAGTTTGTCATCATATCTGTACCAGGGTTTGTTATTGCCCGGTGGGCCTGGAGCTGTCGTATCGGCGGCTCAGGGCCCAGCGGGCCCAGCGGGATCATCGGGAGATTCTTAGAGCTGCGGTCGATCAGCTCGAGATAAATATCCGAAAGGCAGCAGGGCCCTTTGAGGCGTTCCAGCTCCGGCTGGTCCGAGAGAGCCAAAGGCGGGTAAGTGAACAACTGCAAAGAATTTCATCGCCGTAACAAGAACATCGAACGCACCGCTGCGCGACCGGCGCGCCGGGAATGGCACGACGAGAAGCAGTTCAACGACCAGTGCGAAAAGTGGTGGAGCGGCGGCCTGCTGCCATCGCTCATAGACCTTTTACGAAGGAGGTGAACAGTGAGAATTTCGTTTGACCTGGATGGCGTAATCACTGACGGACGAGCACACGAATTCTTCGTCGAAATGGAGAGCACCCTTCCACCCGACAGGTGGCCAGCCGCGAAGCAATCCTTCTATGCCAGCTGTACCTTGAGGTGCTCCCCTTATTCCCTTATGGCTGCCGACGACATCGGGTTCATTATCACCTCACGGCAGCCCGACAGCCAGCAGCTCACCAGGGATTGGCTTCGCGAGCATGACATCACTCTCCCCCTATTCTTCGCCGATCCCCTGGGGCTTATCAACTGGAGCACTTACCCGGAAGCTTCTACAGATGCCGGGATACGAAAGGCCCTGATCATTCAACACCTGCGCGTAAACGTGCACTATGACAACAACCCACACATTGTAACGGTGCTCCGAAAGCTCCTCCCGGAGGTGACATGTATTCAAGTACAAGACAGCGAGGACACGCCGGGGTGAGAGGCCCGGCACCGACAAAGGAGACAGATAATGCAACAAGACCCAACATACGAACTAACCACCCTGGAGGAGTCATCGCAGCCGCTACTACGGTGGCTCCATGACCTCAAGGTCACCAGTCCCGAAGAACAGAAGAACGCCGAGGACCTGCTAATCTCGGCACGCCAGGCCTGGAAAGAGGCGGACGAAAAGCGCAAGCAGCTCACCCGTCCCCTGGACGACGCGAAGCAGCGCATCATCGAGCTCTTCAAGCCCTACATGAACCGCCTCGAGACGGGCATCAACATCTTGAACCGCGAGCTCACCACGTACCACCAGAGCCTGATCGCACTCCGCCAGGAGGAGGAGAGGCGAGCCATGGAAGCTCAGGCTGCCCGCAGGAGGGAAGCCGAGGAAACGGGCGAGGTCGTCGAACCAGCCGAACTTCCCCGGGTCCCGAATGTGGTTAAGACCTCGCGGGCCCACCTCGGCACCGTCACGTACAGAGAGGACTGGGACGTCCAGGTGGTCGACGCCGCCAAGGTTCCCCGGGACTTATGCGAGCCTTCCATCCCCAGGATCCGCGCCAGGGTCAGGTCCGGCGTCACCGATATCCCCGGCGTCCTGGTCACCAAGAAACCCGTCACCGTGGCCAGGAGATAGAAAATACTCGAAGGAAAGGAGAAAGAGATGAACGGAGACAAGAGATACCACGCCGAGGTCAAGGTCACCCTGGAAGGCAGGGAGTGTCGAATCAACGCCTTCCGGGACACCCTGCAGGAGATCTTCCAGGATATCGGGACCATCTGCACCCAGTACCCCCAGGACTGGATGAACCCGGCTAAGAGGGAGATCGTCAACGCCGAGCGAAAGGCGGCGCAGCTGGGAATCCAGAAGGGCGCCGCGGCAGCCGCGGCTAAGGCCCAGGAGACGGGAGAGATCCCGGTCTGTGAGCACTGCGGCAGCCAGGAGTTCATGGAGCTGATCACCTTCACCGACAAGAAGACCGGTAAGCCCCGGAGAGCCTGGAAATGCCAGAGCTGTGAGAAGTGGCACTTCGAGAACGGCAAGAAAGAGAGGGGGCGATGAGTCCCCCCTCTTTCCCAGCGCAGCCGCCCCTTTTCAGGCAGACCATAATCACATGCTGCAAGTGCCACGAGCTCGTCAGGCCTCTATTCACCCATGTCGCCGGCCCCAATAGCGACCGCTGGGAAGGACGATGCACCTACTGTGGAGCAGTCAACGTGCTTCACAGCCCGTCCTGGCGGCCCAAAGAGCTACCTGGTAAAGCAGCAAAGAGTTGAGAATAGTTGTGTCAAGTATATAGTTCCCAACCGAAAGGGGGGCGGGTCCGCGCAAGGGCTCGCCCTTCTCTATTTCCCCTGGCTGACGTCCCCAGGATCCCCGACCGCCCCTGTCATGGTGATCGTGATTGTGCCCGAGCTCCGGCCATCTCCCCCGGTAATATTCCCGGTAATATTGCCGGCAGGAGCCGCCGCGGTCGGCGGTCTTGAGGCCTCGATATCGCCCCGGGTCCCGCCCTGGTCGGAGGTTCCCGCCAACAAAATTAGCGCGAAAAGCGAAGCGAAGCATAGAAAGCGAAGCGTTCTCACAGCGGTACAGAGTATACCACAAACACCCCTTGACAACCACAAGCCCCACATGGTAGCCTTTTTCTGATGTCTCCCTCAATGGTCTTCCCCGGGCAAAAGCAGGTCCCGAAACCAGCTACCCAAACATTACCGATAACGATGCTGATATTCAGGCCTGAGATGGCCAATATGTGTGCTGTTCCCGTCTTGGAAAAGGCGTCGTTCAGAGAATCAGGTATGTTGCCTCTCAAACCCAGCAGAATACCCTGAGCCAATGAGCCTTGCGGCTCTGGCAAAGCTCTGGCTAAGGAAGCGGCAAGGCGCTCCCTCAAAGAGTAAATCCACTGCAAGGGTTTCACGCCTTGACCACTGTCTAGGATTTCCACCGCAGGGTAATAGACGACCGAATGGATTCCCTGGCGGGCCAGGTAGGTTTTGTAGTCAAAATCGCCAGACTGTGAAGGTGTCTCTGGCTCGCCAGTTATTCTCAGGACATCCCCATAGTGGTACGTGGGGTATCGGGGCACCCGAATCAGGGCAGTCCCCGATACGTCTTTCCCTTCGCCATTCATAGTTATTTCAGTGGCGGAGAACGTCAACAGGCAGTATCTATCCCGAATGTCAGGTTCCTCCGCCACCATCCCTTGAATTTCTATTGTCCCACCGTCATTGTAAGAGCGAAGGGAATGTTCATCTACTGGAGGCAGGCTTGACGGGAAGTGAAGCCCGCCGCCGAGTAGGGCAAAGAGGCATAAGCCGAATACTATTAAGGTCTTCCTGCTGCCGGGGAGGAAAGGCATGAGTGCGAAAGGGATAAACCCGATGAATAAGGCGAACCAGGGCAAGCCAATCCTGGGACCAAGGAACACCCCGGCGACCCAGGCACAGCTAACATAGAGAAGCCACATAGAAAAGACCCGACCCGATATAACTATATAGTGAATAGTTTACCAGTTTGCGTTGACAAATTGCCAAAAACACAATACGATTTCATCGGGCAATACAATAATATAAGTTAGAGCTTGAAGGACGACTAGGTGAGGAAAAAGGACTTTCTCTGGCTTCTCGCGTATCCTGTCTACCAGATCATCGGCACGATCAGGCATGAGGGAAGCCATGCCCTTGCAGCAATGGCAGAGGGAGCTGAGGTCACAGAATTCGTATTCTGGCCCAACTTCGGCCTGGGCAAATTTCATTGGGGGTATGTATACTTGGAGGGCTCCACGACCTGGTTTACCACAGCTGCCCCGTACTTCTGTGACCTGCTCATCTTCTTCGTCGCCCTCTTGATGATTCTCGAAGCTAAACCCAAGCGCAGGTGGCTGTGGTTCAATATCCTGATAATCGGGATGCTGTCACCTTTCATAAACAGTGCCTTCAACTACTCCTGTGGGTTGGCTTGGGGCCGAAATGATATCGGCGAACTACTGGGCGTTCTTGATCCCATCGCCGTTCACTTGTTCTTCGTAATCACGTTACTGTTCTACGCCTGGGGGCTATACCACTGCTATTTTCGCAAGAAAACATGGCATCCAGTATAGGAGTCAAACAGAGCGTTCTTGCGCCTCTGACGAGTTGAACGGCTGTTCCGGCTTTCCTGCGCTTGAGGCAGTGAAGGAGGCGAGTCTGCAGGCAAGGAACAGTCAGCGCAGGCTACCCTTGGGATTCAGGAATATCCCGGCGACCCAGGCACAGCTAACATAGAGAAGCCACACATGTGGATTATATCAGAGCAGCTATGACCAGTTTATGGCTGTGGTAAAATGGAGTTATATTGAGGATGCGGTAATTGCCATAGTCGTAGTTACTCGGGGAAGGGCACCCTTGCCCGGTTTAGAAGGGGGAGATGAGAAGTTATGAAGGCCGGTCATGACCCGATGAGTCCTTTTGACTGTAATGCTAATAAGGAGCTAATTGTGCGACTCAAACATGATGCGGACTTGATCCAGTCCATAGCTGAACTTGCCAGGAGCAGGGGAATTGATGCAGGCAGCTTCACGGCAATCGGTGCCTTAAAGCGTGCCAGACTCGGCTACTATGACCAGAAGAATCACGAGTATCGGGAGATAAAGATTGATTCTCCTCACGAAATGGCAAGTTGTGTAGGAAACGTCTCGGTAAGCGATGGAAAGCCTTTTGTTCATGCACACGTGGTGCTCGCCGATGAAAAAGGAAACGCCAGGGCCGGCCATCTGCTGGAGGGAATAGTCTTCGCCGCTGAAGTGCACTTGCGCCAATCGGAAAGCCTGAAGCTCGAGAGAAAATATGATGAAGTCACCGGCCTTTGGCTTTGGGATTTGTAGTAATGTTTTCTGCCGTACACATGAATGTCGTGACAATCTCTTTTCCCACCGGGGAATTGCTTCGGCGACTTCGGCAGCCTGGCAAAGACAAGGGCATAAGATGCCTCCCGAGGATCTTTGGATCACGAGCTCCGTAAGCCACTGTGGCTTATCCCTGTGATAGAATGGGATTATTCTGAAGATTCTGTAGGCCTTATGCAGGAGGTTACGGAAATGCGCAAGGCAAAAAGCACAAAGGTATGCAAGCACCCGGAGAGGCTGAAAGGCAAGCCGGGAGAATGCAGTCCTGAACAAATCAAAGAATGCCACGGGGAAGTTGAAGGGCATCCCTGCGTAAAAAAGAAGTAGCCCAGTCAGCGGATTTGGAGAGGCATTCCATGCAAAAGGGCACAATAAAACAACTAATTGCAGACCGTGGTTTTGGGTTCATCAAGACAGAGCGGGAAGAAGACCTCTTCTTTGGGCGCAACCAACTTCAAGGGGTGGACTATGGTTCCCTTAGAGAAGGGCAAAGAGTGGAATTTGAGGTTACACGGGATCCCAACGGGCACCTCCACGCAATCAGGGTGAGGGTTGCTCAGCCTAAAGGCGAATAGCAGCAAGTCCAGCCAGCGGATTTGGAGACAAAGCCTCAAGCTATCCTCAAA
>Ga0214474_1000273_pt1 | contig 27142 bp, 19 predicted proteins | sample RVTome_2_FD_187335 | JGI IMG/M metagenome (GOLD analysis project Ga0214474, IMG submission 187335) | Soil microbial communities from uranium-contaminated site in the Upper Colorado River Basin, Wyoming, United States - RVT95D214 HiSeq ... | reverse complement strand
GTCTCCAGTTCATAGGCCTGTAGGCGTAAGGTAACCTCAATAATCTCATTAATATTAATAAGCGCTCTCTCCGGTTTAGTCTGGCGGGCGAATTTAAGTAGCCCTTTTATGATATCAGCTACTCGCTTAGCGCCGTTATTTATAATCTCTAAATCGGTTTTAACATGCTCTGGGACATCCTCCTGCATCAACAACTCGGAATAACCGATTACACCTGTCAGCGGATTGTTTATCTCGTGAGCAATGCCGGCAGCTAACTCACCGACAGAAGCTAAACGGCTGGCAAGCTGAGCCTTTTGCTCAAATCCTCTTCTCTCTTCTTCAGCCTTTTTTCGTTCACTGATATCCCGCATAACTCCCAGGATACCGACAGGCCGGCCAGCCGTGTCACGTATGAAGTTCGTCTTCAGTTCTGCCCATAAGGTGGAACCGTCACGCCGAAGAAATTCAACTTCCAGTGTCCGCGACCGGGTCGGGTCTTGTGTCGTGGCGCTGGCCATGACCAGTTCCTCAGCAAAGGTCTTCATGACGAGCTCTTGCGAAGATGGTGTCAGAAGCTGCCCTATTGACATGGACATAACTTCTTCAGCAGTGCGGTCTCCGAGATATTTAACGGACGGACTGACATAGGTGAAACGCAAATCCATATCCGTAGACCAGATAACATCTCTCACGTTTTCGGCAAGAAGCCGATAACGAGCTTCACTTTCCCGCAGTGCCTTCTCAGCCCGCTTGCGCTGGGTGATGTCACGGATAAATACAAATAACCGTCCACCTCCGGTTGGTAGATAATTGACACTAATCTCAACATCAACAATCTCGCCATCTTTACGCCGGTGGTGGGTTTCAAAGCGGTCGTAGCCAACCTCCTTTATCTTTCTGATGCGTTTGACTGTCTCCTCTGGTTTCTCTATTGCTTCGACATCTGAAATTGACATATTCAGAAGGTCGTCACGGCGGTAACCTGTTAGTTGGCAGTAAGCCTCGTTCACATCTAAAAAGTGCCCCTGCATATCCGCTTGCCAAAAACCGTCTATAGTGGTACGGATAATAGCCTGGTACTCCTCTTCGCTGGCTTTGCGCTCGGTAATGTCCTGATACAACACCTGGAATTGCTTCTCACCATTCCACCACACTTCCCCTCGGGACACTGCAAGATATCGATTTTGGCCATCTTTGCGCACAATGCTGATTTCATAATTGGACGGTGTCTCTTCTCCTCGTTTTCTTTTCTTTATTCTTTCACCGTGCTCATTGTAGCTCTCCGGCGTGTAACGCTGTCTCCTGGGCACGGCTTCCATTTCCTCAAGGCTACTATAGCCGAAGATAGCCAGCAAAGCGCGATTGGCGTAAAGAGTCTTTCCATCTTCATTAACAATACGTATACCTAAAGGCGAGTTTTCTATCGAATCGCGGAAATTCTGCTCCGAGAGACGCAGAGATTCCTCAGCCCGCTTGCGCTCAGAGATATCACTGACGACAGCTTGCATTGCCGGCTTGCCCTGATATATTAAAGGAGCTGCCCTCACCTCAACATCAATCTCAGTACCATCAAGTCGGAGAAATTTTTCTTCCACAGCGGGAGGTACGATTCCTGTTTCCATCGACTTTCGCATTCTCTCTGCAACAATTTCACGAAAGTCTGGTTGGATAAAGTCCATTACTGGTTTTCCGATGATTTGGTCGGGGTTCCACGCACCAAATAACTTCAATCCGGCACTATTTACAAAAACATGCTTGCCTTCGCTGGCAACAAAAATGGCATCGGGAGATAGCTCTACCAGAGAACGATAGCGCTCCTCGCTTTCCCGAAGTGCTTCCTCCGCCTTCTTGCGCTCGGTTACATCATGGCATATCGTCTGAACGAACTCTCTATCCCCGATAGTGGTCAGCCTGACACTCAAAAGCGCATCATAAGGAGTTCCATCCTTCCGCCTAAGCTGCACCGAGTAATCAACAACACCACCACGTTGTCTGATTTCATTTAACAATACATCTCTATCCGTCTTATTCACATACGTATCAGCCAGGTTAATCTTACCGAACTCTTCAGCCGAGTAGCCAGTGATAGTCTCCATAGCCTTGTTAAGATTTATCACCTTCCCCTCAACCGAGGCAAAACCGATTCCAAAAGGGGCATTATCGAAGACATGGCGATACCATTGCTCGCTCTCTTTCAGCGCCTCCTCCAACTTTTTACGCTCGGTGATGTCCTTAACATAAACACAAATACCATGTGCTGTAGGGTAAGCGCTGATATCAAAAACGTAGTCTCTACCACCAAGAGAACGCTCAGTGACGAAATGTTGCGGCTCTTTCGTTGCCAGTGCCCTTCGGTAGGCATTCACCGCTCTTCTCGTAGCTTCGTCATCCGGGAAAATATCATATATATTCTTCCCCAGAGCGTCTTTTGCCGAGAAACCGGTAAGGTCCTCACTGGCCTTATTCCAATATGTGTACCTCAAATTTTCGTCCAGAGCAAAGAAGACATCGGTAATGCTTTCGGCAAGTTCTCTGTATTTGGCCTCGCTTTCTAAAAGGGCTTCCTCTGTCTTCTTCCACTCGGTGATGTCCTGTGCAAAGCCTACTAGACCAGATGGTAAGCCGTCTTCGTCGAAAATCGGAACCTTATCTGTCTGGGCCCATCTTATGCCACTTGCGGACTCATATTGTTCTATTATATTGAGTTTGGGGCGTCCTGATTTAAGAACTTCCTGGTCGTCGTCTGTCATTGATTGTGCAATCTCAGCCGAATAAAAGTCAAAAACCGTTTTACCCAAAAATTTCTCTTCAGGTATTCCAAGCGCTTCGGCAAATGTCCTATTGACACGCACAAATTTTCCATCTTTATCTTTATTAAAAACTATTATTGGTAAAGCACGGGTAATTAACCTGAATTCTTGCCGTTCTTTTTCCAGGTATTCTTCTAGTCTCTTGCGCTCGGTGACATCGGTGTCAAAGACAAGTGCGGCAGGTCTCCCCTCCCAGGTAATCGAGGTAACATTCCTCTCCAACCACTTGATATTGCCTCCCTTATCAATGATTCTGAAGACATAAGTCGCGGGAAGTGTCTCACCCCTTAATCTTCGGGCATGGTAGTCCATTACCATTTCCCGGTCATCTGGATGGATAATATCTGTGGGGGCTATAGAGGTTAGCTCCTCAATCGTATAGCCTGTAAGCTCCGCGAGTTTGGGATTAGCAAACTTGATTTTGCCGTCCTGGGCCACAGCGATAGCCTCAACCGCATTATCTATAAGTCGGCGATACCTCTCTTCTGCCTTTTTATACTCGGCTTCGGAGGCTTGCAGCTGAGCAATCTGTTGGCGTAACCGCTCTAGCTCCTCACTGAGCTGTCGTGTGTCCTTATCCGCATCTTTCATCTCCCACCTCCAAAAGACGTGCTTGCATTAGCTTTGGTTAAAATACGAAATTTTTATACCTACTTCATTTCTACTATCTTCTGCGGAATATGTCAAGTCAGGAAAAGAAAAGGACCATGAGATTACCACGCTTTCGACTCGAAATAACATCTGGGAAATTAACGAACACCTCATTACAACACAAAACTTGACAAGCCTGGAAAAGGTGGTAAAATGTATGGCTAATTGAATATGGCAAAGGCTGGGAACAGGACTAGTAGGCCTTTAGCGAAGCTATAGAGAGTCAGGTAAGGTGAAAGCTGGCGCTGACGCAAAAGCTGAATGGACCCGGGAGCCGCAAACCGAAAGGCTGTTTTGGCACGAGTAGGCTTTGACGCAGAGGGTAGCGTTATCATAACCCGGGGTATTGCTATATTGACTAATAGCGATACTTAAATGAGATGGTCGAAAGACCAATAAGGGTGGCACCGCGAAGATTAAGCCTCTCGCCCCTTAGGCGAGGGGCTTTGTATTTTGAAGGAGGTTATTTGATATGATATTAACTGGAAGGATGTGGCCCCCTGAGGGCCAATGACAACAGCTAACAATAATTAGTGTTAAAAATTTAAAGGAGAAAAATGAAAGGTCAAGAAACTAAAATCACACTAACCGAAAAGGAAATGCCAACAACGTGGTACAACATCTTGCCCGACTTACCCAAGCCGCTGCCGCCGTTGCTGCACCCTGGGACCGGGCAGCCTACTCCGTTACCTCCACCACTTTTCTCCAAAGGTATGCAGGAGCAGGAGTTCAGCAAAGAGCGCAATATCGAAATCCCCGATGAGGTGCTGGACATATACAAGATGTGGCGGCCGACCCCTGTTATCCGCGCTTACCGCCTGGAAAAGGCGCTGGATACGCCGGCTAAAATCTTCTACAAATACGAAGGTGTTAGCCCAGCCGGCAGCCATAAGCTAAACACCGCTGTGGCACAGGCTTACTATGGCAAGAAAGACGGAATAAAGCGCTTCGCTACTGAGACCGGCGCTGGTCAGTGGGGCAGTGCGCTGTCTCTGGGCTGTGCCTTCTTTGGCATCGAATGCAAGGTATATATGGTTAAAGTGAGTTTCAACCAGAAACCATATCGTCGAATCCTGATGGAGACCTGGGGCGCCAAGTGTGTGCCCAGTCCCAGCCAGGATACCGAAATAGGCCGCAAAATTCTAGCTGAAGACCCCAATTCACCGGGAAGCTTAGCCATCGCCATCAGTGAGGCTATAGAGGATGCCTTCGGCCGCGAGGACACTTATTATTCCATAGGCAGCGTCATCAATTCTGTCCTGCTACACCAGACAATAATCGGCGAAGAGGCCAAGAAACAGATGGAAAAAGCAGGTCTCTATCCTGATATTATCGTCGGCTGTATCGGTGGCGGCAGCAACTTCGCCGGCATGTTCTTGCCCTTTGTCAAAGATAAAATCCAGGGCAAGAAGCCGAACCTGCGCATCATTAACGTCGAACCTCAGGCCTGCCCCAGCATGACCAAAGGGCCTTATACCTGGGACTACGGCGATGTATGCGGAATGGCGCCAATTGCTAAAATGTACACCCTGGGCCATACCTTCATTCCACCTGGAATCCACGCCGGCGGACTTCGCTACCACGGCATGGCGCCGATAATCAGCCATCTACACAAGCTGGGATTTGTCGAAGCTAAGGCAGTACCCCAGGTGGCAACCTTCCAGGCGGGCGTCCAGTTTGCTCGTACCGAAGGCATCATCCCGGCACCAGAGCCAAACCACGCCATCAGAGTAGCCATAGATGAAGCACTGGCTTGCAAGAAGTCAGGCGAGGCTAAAACCATACTCATCGCTCTAAGCGGGCACGGACACTTTGACCTGGCGGCTTACGACGAGTTCCTCAGCGGCAAACTTCAGGACTACGACTATCCGGCAGAGAAAGTGAAAGAGGCCTTGACTCACCTGCCCAAGGTAGAGTACGTAGAGGCATAGTCTTCAAGAACGAAATAGCTATTTTAGTTCCCCTTCCCCTGCTACACCACGGGGGAAGGGGAACGAGGCTAAAGGGTAATCTTCATACCTTCATAGCCAATATCTATACGTATTTTAAGTTCCCGAGATACTCTTTTTACCTCCTGCCTGACCTCTCTTTCAGCCTGGGGCGGGATATGAATGACAACTACACGTGGAAAATATCCTTTGGTTTGGCGGAACTGCATCAGCTCTCTTTTAAGAAGCTCAGGTGATAAATGACCGACGCTTCTAAGAAAATCTTGAACCTTGTTGACGCCGGAAACCTCAATTATAAGCAACTGAGGTGAAATATGCGGCCAGCAGGCTTCCAGCCCAGGACCGGTATCACCGGTATAGAACAGACTCTTGCCATCCTTAGATGTAATCTGAAATCCTACAGAGGACACTGCATGCCGTACCGGCACCGGTAATACATCATAGCCATGAATATTTTGCGGCTGCAGCGGCTCTATTACTTTTAGCTGCAGAAAAGGCTTATCCACTGACGGCCATCTAGAGAAGTCGGCATACATCTTGCCATCTAGGAGGCAGGAATTAACGATGTCAAGAGTCTGACTCAAGGCATATATCTCAACTGGTGACGGAAACGCTGCGCCATTAGCTCCCAGGGTGACTAAATCTCGGCTATGGTCGAAGTGATGATGCGTGAGCAAAACTGCCCTCACCGTTTGCTGCTCTGACAAGGAGAGGCTCGAGGTAAGACCGCCAGCATCCAAAGCTAGAATGCCATCAATAAGAATGGATACCATCCGCAGACCCTTAACCTCCCCGCTATGTGCACCTAGAATTTGCACTTTCAACTTGTCTGTCTCCGATTTAAATATTAACCGTGAGTTTCAAGGCCTGAATCGCTATCCTGCTGCGTTATTAGCCAGTCACACATTATGAACCAGCCAATCGTAGGAATCAAGTTCGTTTTGTATCAAAAGTAAGCTTGTGCTAAAATTCCCGCACTCTGAATAACAGGAAGGTTATCATGAAACGAGTCGTTATCGTCTTCTTAGTGTTGAGCTTGGTACTAGGTATGACAGGCTGTCTGGTTATGCCCAACATAACGGCGCCATCGCTCCCGCAAACCCAAACGCCGGAAACGTCCACACCCAAACAGCCACTCGACACAGGTTGGTCACCACCCCAAATACAAACCGAAGCACCAATACTGCCGAGTATTGCTGACGTAGTCGAGAAGGTCTATCCGTCAGTAGTTGCTATAAATACGGAAATAGTGACCCTCGATATATTTCGAACGCCGCTAACACAAGAAGGTGCTGGCTCAGGCTGGATTATAGATAAAGATGGCATCATTGTGACCAATAACCATGTTGTGGAGGGAGCTAAAAAAGTCACCGTAGAATTAAGTGACGGCAGAACCTTCGAGGCAAACCCCGAAAACATACACACAGACCAATTAACAGACCTGGCCGTTATCAAGATTGACGCTACCGATTTACCGGCAGCCAGCGTGGGTGACTCAACAAAGCTTAGAGTCGGAGACTGGGTAGTAGCCCTCGGCAATCCTTTGGGAGAGGGAATAAGAGCTAAAGAAGGTACTATAAGTGGCCTGAAGGTATCTTTGGATGTAGAGCAAGGGCAGACTTTGGATGACCTGATTGAAACGTCAGCGGCTATTAATCCGGGTAACAGCGGGGGACCCCTGGTCAATATGAAAGCAGAGGTCATCGGTATCACCAGCGCCAAAGTGGCTGCGGTTGGAGTTGAAGGCCTAGGTTATGCCATAAGCATCAAAACCGCTATACCGATTATCGAACAATTAATCAAACAGGGCTATATAGTCCGTCCCTGGCTTGGAGTAACCCTGTACACCGTTGACCAATACGTCGCCACGATTAACCGCTTACCGGTTAACCATGGTGTAGTTGTAGCCTATGTGAAGCCAGGCAGCCCGGCGGCAGAAGCAGGCTTGCAAGAGTATGATGTGATCACTCAATTCAAAGGTAAAGAGGTTACTACGGCTGAGGAGCTAATAAGCACCATACACGATTCGCAAATTGGAGAGGAAGTCACCATAACCTTCGTTAGAGGCAACGAGACAAAGACAACTAGTGCCCGTCTTATACAAAGTCCTTCCCCAGGTAGCTAAGGCAGGTAACTCGGTCACAACCTTCAGGTTGTCTTCTTGATGCCGAGTGATATTTCGTAATTGGAAATACGAAACTTTTCAGTATAACTTCCATCGGGAGGCATTGCCGAAATCAGCTCCCGGGTCAACGTTTCCTGCTGAATATAGTCAGCAAATTTGTTCATGACAAGCTGAATTGAATCCCCGCCGCCAAAATAGGTAACAATATGGTCGGCGATATCCAGACCCGCCGAGCGGCGCATGGTCTGTAAACGCCGTACTACCTCACGCGCAATCCCTTCAGCCTCTAACTCAGGCGATAATTCAGTGGCCACTGACACCGAGTAGTCACCCTCAACGGCAGAAACATAACCGGGTCGGTCACTAACCTCCTCTACTTCACGAAAATCCACCTCTTTCACATTGAGTTCGTCCAGTATCTGATTGGTTAGTTTCTGCAAAGCTTCCTTTTCGCCGACTGACCTCACTTTAACCAATGCCTTGGCTAAGGGTTGGCGCACTTTCACGCCAGCTTTAGCCCTGGCGGCACGCCCTAGACTACAAACGGTCATAACCAAGTTGGTAGCTTCAACAAGCTTCTCATCAATCTGAGAAACGTCAGCGACAGGAAATTTAGCTAGATGTACGCTTTCCACGGCTTCAGGTTCAACCGAGCCAACCAGATTTCTATAAATCTCGTCAGCTACAAACGGCGTAAAGGGAGCTAGAAGTTGTGACAGCGTGACCAGGCAATGATATAACGTTGAATAAGCAGCCAGCTTATCGGCATCGCTCTGACTTTTCCAGAACCGGCGGCGGCTCCGCCTCACATACCAGTTAGAAAGTTCGTCAATAAACGCTTCAAGCTTCCGTCCCGCCAAAGTAGGGTCATAATTGTCCAAAGCCCCGTCTACGTCAGCAATAAGCTGATTAAGCCTGGAAAGAATCCACCTGTCCAGGTCGGAAAGCGACAGTTTGCCTGGCGCTTTGGGATTAAAGTGGTCAATGTTAGCATAAACAACGAAAAAGGAATAGACGTTCCACAAGGTAAGCATGAGATTGCGTAACACTTCGGCTACGGCATCGCTGGAAAAACGGCGGACATTGCCCGCCGGGGCAGCCGTAAATAAATACCAGCGCAAAGCATCAGCACCGTACTTGTCAAGCACTGACCACGGGTCAACTACATTTCCTTTAGCCTTGCTCATCTTTTCGCCATCGGCATCGAGGATGTGTCCCAGACAGATAACATTCTTGAAGCAGGGTCGCTCAAACAGGAGGGTGGATATGGCATGCAAGCTGTAAAACCATCCACGTGTCTGGTCAACCGCTTCAGATATATAGTCAGCAGGGAAATTTCGTTTAAAGATATCCTGATTTTCGAAAGGATAATGCCACTGGGCAAATGGCATAGCGCCCGAGTCGAACCAGCAATCAATAACCTCGGTTTGTCGAACCATTTTGCCACCGCATTTGGAACAGGAAAAAGTAATTTCATCCACAAAAGGACGGTGCAAGTCCAGCGGTTCTATCAAACCCTGGATATTCGGCTTTGATTTCAAGTCCTCGAGACTTCCGATACATTCAAAGTTGCCGCATTGGGAACAATTCCAGACATTTAGCGGCGTTCCCCAGTACCGCTCTCGGGAGAAAGCCCAGTCAACATTATTCTCCAGCCAATTGCCAAATCGACCATACTTTATATGTTCCGGATACCAGTTTATTTCATCATTTCCCGAAATAAGTGCTTCTTTTTTAAGCGATGTCCTGATATACCAGGTCTTTTTGGCATAGTAGAGGAGTGGTGCCTCACAACGCCAGCAAAACGGGTAAGTGTGCACTATACGCACGCTGCGATAAAGCAATCCTCTTGATTTAAGGTTTTCCAGAACGAGTGGGTCGGCATCCTTGACAAAGTAACCCGCAAAAGGAAAATTGCCGATTACCTTACCATCCAGTTCTACGGGTTGCACAAAATCCAGCCCCTCCTTTTTACCGACCTCAAAATCAACTTCTCCGAAGGCGGGGGCAATATGAACGATGCCGGTGCCCTCTTCCATAGAGACAAAGTCACCTGAAATCACCGGGTATGCTAAATTCTTATCCTCTGGCTGTAAAGTCAACATTTCATAAGAGAGATTCTCGTCGTTAGTACGAGCGCTGAAACGCCTTCTTTCAACGCCGAACTCGTGGGGATTAAATAACGGTTGGTATTTGAGACCAACGAGGTCTTTGCCATTTACCGTAGCTATTGATTTATACCCGTCTAGCCCGATTCCTTCTGCTAGTGCCGCCGCTAAGATGAGATAGTCCTCAGGACCTTCCATGATGGCATACTGCGCCTCGGCAGCTACTGCCAGCGCCGTGTTGCCCGGCAGCGTCCAGGGCGTCGTTGTCCAGGCCAATAAAAATGCTGGTTTATCCGCCCGCTTACGAGCAACAAAAAGCTGAAAAACTTTTGCACTGATAATCTTAAACTTTATGTAAACAGATGGGTCTTCGGCATCGTCTCTATAGCCCAGAGCTACTTCGTGTGAGCTGAGAGATGTGCCGCATCGGGGGCAATGTGGCGTAACTCTATAGCCCTGGTAAATTAAGCCCTTATCCCATAGTTGTTTCAGCGCCCACCAGCAAGACTCAATATAGGTATTTTCCAGAGTTTTGTAAGCGTGCTCCAGGTCCAGCCAGAATCCGATGCGTTCAGTCATCGCGTCCCATTCCTTGAGATAACTGAAAACGCTCTCACGGCAATGGGCGTTGAATTTAGCTACCCCATACTCCTCTATTTGTGCTTTGCTGGAAAAGCCCAGCATTTTCTCGATTTCCAACTCCACCGGCAGACCGTGAGTGTCCCAACCTGCTTTACGCGGAGCGTAGTAGCCCTTCATCGTCTTGTATCTGGGGATAACATCTTTAAACACACGCGACAGCACATGATGAATTCCCGGGCTGCCATTAGCTGTTGGTGGTCCTTCGTAGAAGGTGAACTGAGCGGCGCCAATCCGGCTCTCGAGGCTTTTTTCGAAGATTTTGTGTGTTTTCCAGAAATCTAGGATGGTTTTTTCTAGCTGAGGGAAATTAATTTTGCTGCTTACCGGTTGGAACATGCCTAATGCTTCTTCAATAAAATAGCAACCTTCCGCATATCCCCCTCGCCCATGCTTTGGGTGGTAACATCCGGATGATTAGCCAAAGCTAAATGAATAATCCGACGTTCGTCTGCAGGCATAGGCTCAAGCATTATTAAACGTCGGTTCCTTTTCACCTGTTCTGCCAACCTCAAAGCCAGGTTCTGCAGCGACTCGTACCTGCGTTTTTTATAGCCAGCAATATCAACATTTATCGGTATCCACACCTTCAACTTTTCGGCAACTACTAGTCTGACAACGTACTGCAATGACGCCAGAGCCTGACCACGGCGGCCAATCAACACCCCTAGGTCCTCACCCTCAATATTCAAAGTTACGGGCAATTCACCTGTATTTTCCTGAAGCACGGACACTTCAGCTGTTATCTTCATCAACTTAATCAGCGTCTCTAAGACCTCTTTTGCCACCTCGACTGCATCAGCCTTTTCACCAGGCTCCAGTTTTAGTCTAACCTTAATCTTAGCCTCCTCTACACCCATCCCCAAAACTCCCGACCTACCTTTTTTCAACACCGTCACTTCGACTTTGTCCTCACTGACACCCAATTGCTCCAGTGCTGTCTGAATAGCTTCGTCAACCGATTTTCCGCTTACTTCTAACTCTTTCATCTTCCAAAAAGACCTCGCTTCTTCTCTTCAGATGCCTTCTTTATTGCCTTTGATTCTTCAGTAGCTTTCTGCAATGTTTTAGACGGCTGCACTTCAGGTGCTTTTGGAGCCGGTATTACCTTTTGAGTAGGTATAGGTACCGGCTTTGGAGCCGAGGGAGTTCTTAGGTAGCCCCAGCCACCGCTAACGAAATACTGTATTACAATACCAATCACATTCGAAACTACCCAATACAAAGCCAGACCACTGGGGAAAGACAGAGTAAACAGTCCAAACATTAACGGCATCATCGTCGTCGTCATGTTGGTCATTGACCGCTGTCTCGGGTCGGTGGCCGGCGGCGTTACCATTTTCTGTTGCACCCACATCGTGCCGCCCACCAGTATGGCCAGGATAAGATTAGGGTCTGGTCGTGATAAATTGAGCCAGAGAAACTTGTCACCCAAGGGTATAGCATGGCTGACTGCAGCCCAGGAGTAAAGATGCTGTGATAAGCTTAGTAAGCTCTCAGGTGTAGCAGCTAAAGCCTGCATGATGGACTGGTACAAAGCTATCCATATAGGCAACTGTATAAGCATAGGCCAGAGACAGCCAAGGGGATTTATTCCGGCCTCCTTATACAGCTTCATCATCTCCTGCTGCAGCTTCTGCTGGTTTTTGCCGTATTTCTTTTGCAGCTCCTGAATTTTTGGTTGTAGTGTTTGCATGGCCTTAGTAGATTGAGTCTGCCGTACAGTAAGTGGGAACAACGCTAGACGAACAACAACCGTGAGAACAATAATTGCTAACCCGAAGCTGCCACCTAAAACGTTAGTCAGAGCAATCAGGCTATTGAGCACGGGCTCGAGGATTATAGTATTCCATATATCAACCATAATTAATTCTACTCAATACTGGAATAACAGAATTCCCAGACTTTTTCTCCGTTCTGAAAATCAATACCGTAGACACAAAGATTCCCAGCGTGCACATAAAGCATGTTTTCTTCAACAAGTAGAGGGGCCATTACCGGAGAACCAATGTGTATGGACTGCACTAAATTGCCTGTGCCTGAGTCGATTACGTATATATCACCCGCCTGGGAAGCTACTACGATAAGATTATTAGCCAGTACCGGTGTTGACACAATGGGTCCAGCAGCAACAAATTGCCATAACTCTCTGCCGGTGCCGGCATCGATGGCGTAAATTTTATTGTCAAGACACCCCGCATAAACCGTGCTATCCTTAACAACTGGAGTTGACCAGAACCAGTTACCACCCTCAAAATTCCATTTCACTTTGCCGTTTGCTTTATCAATAGCATACAAATGGTTATCGAAAGTTCCCAGAAAGACATTGTCTCCAGAAACTGCTGGTGACGAAGCAATAGATGACGATAACTCCGTTTGCCAAATCAGGGTACCGTCAGCGCCTGAAACGGCAAAAAGCTTTCGGTCAAAGTTGCTAACGTAAATAACGCCGCCTTCAATTACAGGAGACGTCCATATTTTACCCCCGGTATCAAATTCCCATTTCTTCTCACCGTAAAGTGCATCCAAGGCATAAAGCTTACCGTCAGAACTGCCTGCATACAGAGTCTCATCAACCACTACCGGACTGCCGACAATAGCACCAATAGATTTAACGCCACTCGGATATGTCCATTCTCCTTTTGACCGCAGCGGAACACCTTCAGTATAGCCGGGAGCGAGCCTATTTATAGCTATCATTTTGCCGTTGTCGCCGGCATAAACACCGACATAGATAAGGTCTCCAAGAACTACCGGTGTAGCATAGATGCTTGTCCCCGGCGATGCCGGGGCACAAGCCGGACCGCAAATTGCACCAGGGGTACCGAGGCTGGGGATGCTAAAGACCCATTCATCCTGGGCAGGAAAAGTTAGCGTTTGACTCCGAGCTGTCGGGCTGATGGCGTACACTTTGCCATCTATACCTCCGAAACAAAGAACGCCGTCAGATGCAGCAAAACCCGACCACCCCTGAAATGTTGGCCCGGAGCAACCAACAACAAGCAGGCTTAAAGCGGCAATGCAGAGTATTAGACTCAATCTCTGCGTTTTTGTTTTAAAGAAACTAGTCACCTAATTCACCATCAATGTAAAAGCTGAAAAATTACGGCACCGGGTCATAACCACCCTTTGACCAGGGGTGGCAACGCGCTATACGTTTAGCTCCAAGCCAGCTGCCTCTGACCAGTCCGTATCTCTGGATTGCCTCGTAAGTATAGTGAGAACAAGTAGGTTCAAACCGACAAGCAGGCGGGGTAACTTGTGATACCGTAGACTGATACAGCTTAATTAACTCCAGCACGAACCGCTTCATCTTTATTTATTAAATGAGCTCGTAGCAGAAGCGTTTCCACTGACTTTCTGAGTTGGTGATAGTCAGCAGAAACTGCCTCCGGCCGAGCAATGAGCACAATATCCCATCCTGGTTTTACAGGTACTATGCGAGAAATTTCTCTTAGCATACGCCGAATCCGATTGCGCACTACCGCCTTACCAATATTCCTGGTTACAGAAAATCCATAACGGCTAAACTCGCACTCGTTAGGCAATACTTTCATAACTACGAGATTATTTACCCAAGCTTTACCCGATTTGTAAACAGTTAAATACTGGGCTCTTTTTGTTAAAGCCCATTTCTTTGTCATACCGCTACACTGGTGTTAATTGCCATCGCCCCTTGAGACGCCGTGATTTTAATACCTCACGTCCTCCTCGAGTTGCCGTTCTAGCTCGGAAGCCATGCTTACGTCTTCTTGCCTTTTTTTTGGGCTGATAAGTTCTTTTCGGCACTTCACTCTTCCTTAAATCTAGGCTTTAGTTTCGGCTATCCGCTTGGGACTGACATGCTCCGGAGTATAAGGCAACAGAGCCAGATAGCGAGCCCTTTTTATCGCTAATGCCAAACGTCGCTGGTGCTTGGCACAAACGCCTGTCCTACGACGTGGCTCTATTCTGGCCCGATCAGAAACGTAGCGGCGCAACTTGAAAGCGTCCTTGTAGTCTATCTCGCTTTTATCAGCGCAAAAGGGGCAAACTTTGGGTTTGAAAACGAAACGACGCCCCTTGTCTCTTACTTCCTTAATCCCCTCACCTTCCTCCATGCTCTAATCTATGCCTCCTTTTCCAATTTTAAATGATTAAAAAGGTAAATCTTCAGGCTCAACCTCTTCCTCCGCCACCTCGGCGGGAGCCTCTGCAGGAATTTCTTCACTTGGCAGCGGCGCTGCAGCCTGTCTGTCAAGGAACAGTACTCTATTGGCTATCACCTCAGCAGTAACTCGTTTCTGGCCATCACGCCCTTCCCAAGAGCGGGTCCGCAAGCTGCCTTCAACGTAGACTCTCTGACCTTTTGTTAAAAATTGATTGCAGCTTTCCGCCTGTTTCTTCCAGGCGACTATCGTAAACCACTCTGTTTCCTGTCTCCGCTCTCCTTCAGAAGTTGTATATGACCGGCTAGTAGCAACTCGGAACGAGGTCACCGGATTGCCGTTCGCTGTAAAACGCATCTCCGGGTCGGTACCGACATTCCCAATAAGCATTATTTTGTTTAAACTCACCATAACCCGCTCCTTACACCTTAGTCCGCCAATTTTATTAGGAGATGACGAAGAATCTTCCCAGAAAGCCGGAAATTAGCTTCAAGTTCTTTGGTCACAGTCGGCTTCAAATTTAGCTTAGTCAGCACATAGTTGCCTTCTACGGCCCGTTTTATAGGGTAAGTTAGCTGTCTCCTACCCCACTGGCTTACCTCACCTACAGTTCCACCGGCCTTATTGACCAGTTCACCAAGTTTAGCGATGAAATCCGGCATTTCTTCATCTGTCACGTCAGGACTAATTATAAGCACTAATTCGTAGTTAGACACGTATATTACCCTCGAAGTTCAAAAGTGTCGACATTATAACATATCAGGCAAAATAGCGACAAGTTCATGAACAGAGCTGTGCACATCTTGCAATTTGGTCTCGTCTGGCTTATATTTTGCGGTACAGGGAAGTATTTTGGAAGTCTGCATCATCGGTTTACCAAAAAGTGGCAAGACGACTATTTTTAACGTCTTAACCAGGGGAAAAGCTGATACTACAACTTATGCCACAACCACCCTGGCCCCAAACATCGGAATATCAAAAGTGCCGGAACCAAGATTGCAGGTCCTGGATAGGATATTCCATCCCAGGAAGGTAACACCCGCTGAAGTCAAATATGTTGATATTGTCGGTATAGCTAAAGATTTTGGTAAGGGAGAGGGCGTAAGTGGTCAATTCCTGAACTATCTAAGCAACGCCGATGCGCTGATCCATGTTGTCCGAGCCTTTGAAGACGAAAACGTGCCACATATAGATGGCACTATTAATCCGAAACGAGACGTAGCCACAATGAACCTTGAGCTTGTCTTCTCCGATCTGGCAATAATTGAAAGAAGATTAAAGCGACTGGAAGATTCTTTAAAGGGCGCTAAGCAATCAGAGCGAGACCCCTTATTGAAAGAACAATCTTTGCTCCAAAGGATCAAGTCAGAGTTAGAGAAAGAGGTACCAATCTGGCAGCAAAGTTTAACCGCTGAGGAAATCAAGAACTTAGCGAACTATCAGTTTCTCACTGCCAAACCTATGCTGTTAGTTATCAACATCGGAGAAAACCAGTTAACATTAGACACGTCCTTTGAAGCCGAAATCCGCTCAACCTACGCACATACCCAGTTTGAAGTAGTTACCTTGTGTGGTAAGTTGGAAATGGAATTAACTCAGTTAGACGACGCTGATGGCGCAGAATTTAGAAAGGCTCTCGGCCTGACAGAGCCCGCAGTTGACCGCGTCATCAGGCTTTCCTATCGGCTCCTGGGGCTAATCTCCTTTTTTACCACGGTCTCTGATGAATTAAAAGCCTGGACTATTACCACAGGAATGTCCGCAGTAAAGGCTGCCGGCAAAATCCATTCCGATATCGAAAAGGGTTTTATCCGTGCTGAGGTGGTAAATTTTAATGATTTAGATAAGTGCGGCAGCCTGGCTGAAGCACGAAAACATGGCCTTCTAAGACTCGAAGGCAAGAACTATTTAGTGCAAGACGGGGACATAATAACTTTTCTTTTCAACATTTAGGCAATGCTGTTCTAACCTAAAGTTGTTTGACGGGAAAGCCGAGAGTTATACCCCTATCTTCAAAGTACCTATTTTCTGGTATAATACGGCCGCCGAGAAATCCGAACAACGAGGAGAGGTATGCAGCAAACTACAAGGACTATCGTTTGGTTTGACGAAGTAACCAAAACTGACATTCCCCTGGTGGGTGGTAAAGGTGCTAACTTAGGTGAGATGGTTCACGCTCAAATCCCCGTCCCTCCAGGTTTTATTGTAACAGCGGGCGCCTATTTTAAATTTCTCAATGATGCTGGCCTGACAGACGAGGTCCGCCGCTACCTCAAAGGGTTAAACGTTAACGATAGCAGACGGCTTCAAGAGATATCCGAAATTATCAAGGATAAAATTTCCAGCGCTTCTATGCCACCTGCTATGGTAAAGGAAATGAAAGACGCTTATCGCAAACTTGGTCAAGGGTTAGTAGCAGTCCGCTCTTCAGCTACAGCTGAAGATTTACCTGAGGCTTCTTTCGCCGGACAACAGAGCACCTTTCTTAATGTTCAAGGCGAAGATGAGGTAGTAGCAGCGATACAAGGCTGCTGGAGTTCCCTGTTTGAGTCCAGAGCCATATTCTATAGGGAGGAGCACGGTTTTGACCATTTAAAGGTCGGTATCGCAGTTCCGGTGCAAAAGATGATTCAATCGGAGGCATCCGGAGTCTTATTCACCGTAGAGCCTTTAAGTAGCGATACGACCAAGATACTTATTGAAGCTATTTTCGGGCTGGGTGAAGCTATCGTATCTGGTGATATCACACCTGACCAATACCTCCTGGATAAAAATGGACTCAGAATTATAGATAAGAAAGTACATAAGCAAGAATGGCAACTCTCTAAAAACACCAATATACCGTCAGGCGAACTCGAAGCAAACGTCAAGGTTCCCGTGCCAGCTTCAAAACAGAGCAGACAGAAGCTAGCCGATAAAGATATTGTCGCTCTGGCTAAAATAGGAAAAACGATTGAAGACCTATACCAGTTTCCCCAGGATATCGAGTGGGCAAAGCAAGGAACACAGCTCTTCATTCTTCAAACACGGCCGGTGACTACCTTAAAAGCAACAGATACCGCGAAGACTTTTCATAAGATAGAGGCTCAAGCAATTTTAACCGGCGTTGCCGCCAGTCCGGGAATAGCTGTTGGCCCGGTAAAAATTGTGCCCGTGGCCTCACAAATAGATAGAGTTAAAAACGGTGATGTTCTGGTTGCCGAAATGACAACCCCTGATTTCGTTCCGGCAATGAAGCGAGCATCAGCCATCGTGACCGACCGAGGTGGCAGAACTGCTCATGCAGCTATTGTTAGCCGCGAATTGGGTATCCCCTGCGTAGTTGGCACAGAAGTGGCGACAAAAACCCTGAAAGACGGGCAGGAAATCACCGTAGACGGCTCTATAGGAGAAGTATATGCCGGAAGGGTAGCTGAGCCGACAAAATCCGCACCGGCAGTTATCACTCAAGAACGCATTAAAACTAAAACCAGAGTTTACGTAAATCTGGCCGAGCCGGAACTTGCTGAGACGATAGCTTCACGGCATGTAGATGGTGTTGGCCTGCTTAGAGCTGAGTTTATGATAGCTCAGATTGGCGGACATCCGCGATATATGTTGCATGAGGGGAAAGGTGATCAATTCATGGAAATGCTGGCCAGAGGCATTACCACCTTTACCAAAGCTTTCCACCCGAGGCCTGTGGTTTACCGAACTACTGATTTCAAAACTAATGAGTATAGAAACTTACGCGGCGGCGACAGGTATGAAGAATTCGAAGAAAATCCTATGCTTGGGTATCGGGGCTGTTCACGATACACCAGGGAAACCGAGGTTTTCAGGCTGGAAGTAGAAACAATTAAAAAAGTGTGTCAGTCTTATGATAATTTATACGTCATGATTCCCTTCGTCCGTTTTGTAGACGAACTGGCCAGGATAAAAAGATTCTTCGTTGCCGAGGGATTGTACCAGTTTCCCAATTTCAAATTGTGGATGATGGCTGAAGTGCCATCAAATGTCTTCCTTATAGACAAGTTCTTAGATGTTGGTATCGACGGAATCTCTATCGGCTCTAACGACCTGACACAGCTGATTTTAGGCATAGACCGAGACAACCCCAAGTTAGCACCCGAGTTTGATGAGAGAAACGACGCAGTCATGATAGCTTTAGAAAAACTTATCAGAGTTTCAGTTAGCAAAGGCGTCACCGCTTCAATTTGCGGTCAGGCACCTTCCGTCTATCCGGAACTTACTGAAAAACTGGTAAAATGGGGCATCACCTCAGTCTCGGTAAGCCCTGATATGATAGACGAAACAAGACGAATAATTGCTGCTGTTGAAACGAAACTTGGCCAATCATAGCTTTGTAGTAGAGCAGGAGAGCAAAAACTTAAGTTTTGATGGGCAGTCTAAACATTCGGCAGCGTATAGAGGAATCTGAAGATAGGCTCTCTCCTTATGCATCCAAAAGCAAACTCAGTCGAGGCAGACTCAAATGGGAGGAACCTAGCTCATTACGAACAGATTTCCAGCGGGACCGCGACCGCACAATCTACTCCAATGCTTTCCGTCGTCTCAAACACAAGACTCAAGTCTTTATCGCCCCTTTGGGTGACCATTATGTAACAAGGCTAACACATACTTTAGAAGTCTCGCAGATCGCTCGCACCATATCCAGGGCACTGAACCTTAATGAGGATTTGACCGAGGCAATAGCTTTGGGACATGATTTGGGTCACACACCGTTCGGTCACGTTGGTGAGCAAGTTCTTAATGAGCTTTCCCCCGAGGGATTCAAGCATAACGAGCAAAGCCTAAGAGTAGTCGACTTACTGGAAAAAGACGGGCAAGGGCTGAATCTAACCTGGGAAGTAAGAGACGGTATTTTAAATCATTCAAAGAGCGGAATTGAGATATTGGGGATGGGATGGGCAGAAGTTGGTACTATCGAAGGAGAGGTAGTCAAGCTGGCTGACATAGTCGCCTATGTCAACCACGATATTGCTGATGCCATGCGATCTGGTGTCATATCTGAAACCGAACTACCGGCCTCCGCAGTAAAGGTACTGGGTAAAACCACTGGTCAGCGAATTAACACGCTCGTATGTGATATAGTCAGTTATTCCCTGGCATCAACGGGTGACACCAATTTGAAAAAGCCGATTATTGGAATGAATCCGGGTATACTAGGTGTGACTAATGACCTGCGTGAGTTTCTCTTTGACAAGGTGTATAATCCAACCCTGGCTGGTAAAGATACATCAAAAGCAAGAAGGATTATACGCCTTCTATATTCACATTTCCTGAGACACGAAGAGCAATTGCCGCAAGAATATGCGTACCGTAATGATAGCGTGGAGCGCAAAGTTACTGATTATATTGCCGGGATGACAGACCAGTATGCATTAAGTATGGCCAAAGAAATCAGACGCAAGGAGACATATCACAAGCCATTAGAACGTCGAAAAACGCGGTTGGATCGCTAAAATGAGTGCTATAGACGATGTAAAACAGAGACTGGACATAGTGCAAATTGTCTCTGAGTATGTGAAATTACAGAAAGCGGGACGAAATTATAAGTCCGCATGTCCATTCCACTCTGAAAAAAACCCATCATTTTTTGTTTTCCCCGAGCGACAGAGCTGGCACTGTTTCGGCGCCTGCGGCACAGGCGGTGATATCTTTTCTTTCATCATGAAAAAAGAAGGCGTCGATTTTGCACAAGCTCTTCGCCTTTTAGCCAATAAGGCGGGCGTTACTCTGGTTGCCCAGGCAACCTCACAGAGACAGGCTCAGGATAAAGAGAGGGAAAGACTATTTGAAATAAACGAAGCCGCCGCTGAATATTACCATTATGTATTAATGAATACTTCCGTGGCAGAAACGGCGAGGAATTATATAACTCGACGCGGGCTATCATCCGAAACCATTAAAAACTTCCAGCTCGGTTTCGCACCGGAGGGATGGGACACTCTGAAGCAATACTTGAAGGGTAAGAGTTATGAGGAAGCGGAGTTGCTGGCTGCCGGTTTGCTCGTGGAGCGAGAAGACAGGAAAAACTACGACCGATTTCGCAACCGTTTAATGTTCCCTATTCGAAACATCCAGGGTAACGTTTCGGGCTTCGGTGGTAGAGCCTTGGATGATTCTTTACCTAAGTATCTCAACTCTCCACAAACAGCGGTTTTTGATAAGAGCAGCAGCCTCTACGGGATTGACCGCGCCAGGACAGCCATCCGCCAGAAAGACCAGGCAGTAATCGTGGAAGGTTACGTAGATGTCCTGGCGGCCCACCAGCACGGGTATACTAATGTAATCGCCTCCATGGGAACAGCGATGACCGACAGGCAACTAGGTATTCTCAAAGGCTTAACCAGGAATTTGATACTGGCTCTTGATGCCGATACCGCGGGAGAAGAAGCTGTATCGCGGAGTGGTGAGATGGTTGATAAGATGCTTCCTGTACCACCGGAGTTTTACGGATGGGTTAAATATGAAGATGCCCACAACGCCGAAGTGAAGATTCTCATCTTACCCCAGGGTAAAGACCCGGACGAGGTAATAATGGGGAATGCTTCACAGTGGCAAAAGTTGATAACAGATGCCAAGCCGATGGTTGACTTTATTTTCGAAAGTCAGGTGGCCAAAGTGGACCTGGCAAGTGCCAGGGACAAGTCTACAATGGTAGACAAGCTACTGCCACTTCTGCTCGAGATGAAAGATCCGCTACGGCAAGCCCACTATCTGGAAAGGCTTGCCCGGTTATTGAGGATTGACGAGCACGTTCTTAGTGACGCCCTGAGAAAGTTCAAAGCGCTAAGAAAACGAAGAGAAACCGCAGGCTCAAAATCAAAGCCAGTAGCCACTACAGTGATTTCATCCAGCCCGTTGGAGCAATATTGCTTAGCTCTATTGATTCAGTATCCGGAACTGAAGTCAGAAAGTACAGACCTATCGCCGGAGCATTTCGAAAATACCGAAAACCGTGAAATTTTCGTAAAATGGCAACAAAGCGGCGACATTGCTTCTCTCCAAAATAGTCTCGATACTGCTCTGCAAGAATATTTGGAAATCCTCCTAGCTCAGGACTTACCGCCAACGCTAAAAGAAAATGAGGCAGCACGCTGCGAAGACCTGCACCAGTGCATCAATCGTTTACAGGAGAGAAGGCTAAGGAACCTGGAGTTCCAGAATCAAGAGCTTCTGGCTATTGAAGCCCAAATTGGCGGAACAGCTGCACGATTAGCTAAACTTGAACAGCAAGGGTTAGAAATTACAAAGCAGCTTCAAGAGGTCTTCATTAAGCAAAACCACCGCCGACGGCCAGTGAAGAGTGATGGAAAATGACTTCGAAAAGAGACGATGAGTTGCTGTCCTACTTCCCTAAGAAGAACAAAAGGGAATTGAGCCAGGACATTGATAGAGAACGACTTGTTCAGCGTGAAACAACCTGGGACACACTGAGCAAATACGAGTCACAGAAAGATAATACGGGTATCACCTTTCCTTGGGAGAATGAAGAGGCTCCGGAACTTGAATACGAATTGGGGGGCAAAGAGGAAAAGGAGGATAAAGCTCAACTTGACCTCGAACTAGAACATGTTGCGCACGAAACAATCGATGACCCGGTTCGCATGTATCTTCACGAGATCGGCAAGGTATCACTTCTCACCGCGGATGATGAGAAGGCATTAGCCAGCAAAATAGAAGAGGCTAAGTACCTGGAGAGAATTGAAGAGCTTTACCTTCAACGTCATGGTGCGTATCCATCTGTAGTTGATATAGTAATATATTTGATACGCCATTTACTTGCGTCGCGACCACTGATAACCAGCCTCGTCAAATTACATAAACTGACAGCTTCAGATAGTTTCCTTAAGAGCCTTCGTGACCCAAAGCTACGCGAAGCCATTGATGGCAATGTCAGCCAGGAACTAGTGGAAGCCATAGTTAAGTCCAGGGGTAAAAGTGCCCCGGAGATTGAACAGGGACTGACCGACCTTTCCACAGTAAGCCGACTGCTGCCGGCAGACTTGCGCAAAGTTATAGGAGAAAAAACTACGTGGAAACAATTGGAAGCCATGGTTAAACAACGTGGCAGTCGCAAATTTCTCTCCCAGCTTAACGCGCACGCTCAGCAATTTAGAGCTCATTTCAATAGGGTGAAGAGAACGTCCAGAAAATCAGAGAGACACCTGACCGAGGCAAATCTACGCCTTGTGGTCAGCGTCGCCAAGAAATATGTAGGCCACGGTATGCCGCTACTTGACCTGATACAGGAAGGAAACATCGGGCTAGTTCGCGCGGTAGAAAAATTCGAATACAGAAAGGGCTATAAATTTAGCACCTATGCCACCTGGTGGATAAGACAGGCTATTACGCGAGCTATTGCTGACCAGGCTCGCACTATTCGTATCCCCGTGCACATGGTAGAGACTATCAATCGGTTGTTGAAAGTCAACCGACGCCTGGCTCAAGAATACGGTCGTGAACCAAGCTATGAGGAAATAGGTAAGGGCATGGAAATATCTTCAGACCGGGTAAGAGAAATACTGAAATTGTCTCAAATGCCCATATCATTAGAGATGCCTATAGGTGAAGAGGAAGACAGTCACCTGGGCGACTTCATCGAGGACCGGGCCACTCCGCCACCAGCCGACGCCGCTTCCCAGGAATTGCTCAAGGCACAACTAAATAAGATACTCTCTGAGCTCACTGACAGAGAAAGAAGAGTTATATTGCTCAGATTCGGTTTAGAAGATGGGCGAGCTCGAACTTTGGAAGAAGTAGGCAAAGAGTTTAATGTAACTCGAGAAAGAATACGTCAAATTGAAGCTAAAGCGCTCCGAAAATTACGTCATCCCAGCCGAAGCCGAAAGCTTAAAGATTATCTGGAATAGCTTAAAGCAATCAGAATTACCAGGAGGAATTAGATGAGACTAATTAAAGGACTAATTATGGCCGTCGGTATGGTCGGAATTTTGGTCATTATTGCGCTCATCACCGGCTTTTACCTTTATTCACTTTCCCCTTCGATTCAAGAAAGAGCCGTGCCAGTGACGGTAACAGCCGATGCAGCTCAAAGTTTCGACGACAAACTGGATTCCGCCGATACCCAAATAAAGTCAGCCGTTGAGGCTAGAGAAAAGAGAGAGGTGAGCCTGGTAATAACTGAGAATGAAGCCAATTCTAAGCTGGTACAAATGCTGGCCGAGGGTCAATTGCCATTGAAACGTGCGCTTATTAACTTCGGCGATGACTATTTTCTGGTGTACGCTGTGTTGGACGTACCTGTAATGGATGCCAAGACCGGGACAATCGGGCATATAGAGATTGTGGACGGCAAGCCCAAAGTAGTAGTAGACGAGTTCAATTTGGGTAAATTGCCGTTGCCTGAATCAGCCAAAGCTAGGGTAGAACAGCTAGCAAATATTATGGTGAGCTTACAGCTATCCGATATACCTGTAGATATAACCAGCGTTCAATTCCAAGACCATCAACTTACAGTCACCGGGACCACAAAAACGGGTGAGTAACAGGCTGCTTATCGCCTCAATGTATCCATCAAATTTTTCGGCAACTTCCCTGTGGTTGCCATCTTAGCCAGCTTTCGCATCTGATTAAACTGATTCAGCAATTGATTTACGTCCCCGGGCGTAGTTCCGCTACCTTTTGCAATACGCCGCCGCCGGCTACCACCGATGATAGCCGGATTACGGCGCTCTTCCATAGTCATGGACAGGATAATAGACTCAATTTTTCTTAACTGCTCCTCTCCGCCGCTTTGAGGAATGCTGGAGGCCAACTTCGAAAATCCTGGTAGTAGTTCAACTAACTGACTTAATGACCCCATTTTTTTGATCTGACGCAGTTGAAGTAGAAAGTCTTCAAGATTGAGTTCTGCAGTGCGAATCTTTTTCTCAAGCTGCTTAGCGCGCTGCTCATCAAAAGCCTCTTCTGTCTTCTCTATGAGAGTGAGTACATCTCCCATACCTAAAATGCGAGAGGCTAAGCGGTCCGGGTAAAAAGGCTCAAGAGCACTTGCTTTTTCCCCTGTGCCGATGAATTTCACCGGTATACCAGTGACAAATTTAATAGAAAGAGCTGCACCACCACGAGCATCACCATCCATCTTGGTTAAAATAAGTCCGGTCAGGCCAACTCTCCTGTTGAACTCTTCAGCCGTGTTTACTGCATCTTGACCGGTCATTGCATCAACTACCAACAGCACCTCAGAGGGGTGAATTTCCGCTTTCAACTTTGCCAGCTCTTTCATCATTGCTTCGTCGACGTGTAAACGCCCCTGAGTATCAATGATTACCCAGATAGCACCTATTTCATGAGCGCGTTTCAGGGACCTGCGGCAAATAGTCAGCGGTCCCACCTTAGCATCATCGCTTGAAACCGGTATGTCGAGCTGCTTGCCCAGCGTTACCAACTGGTCGATGGCAGCCGGACGTTGAGTATCGGCAGCTACCAGTAAAGGACGTTGTCCAGAGCCTTTAAGAAGCTGGGCCAGCTTAGCTGCTGTAGTCGTTTTTCCCGAACCCTGCAGACCAACGAGCATAACGATTGAGGGTGGATGACCAGCGGCAACAAGTGAGTTGCGCTCCTTACCTAAAATATTAACGAGTTCTTCATTAACAATTTTTACTATTTGCTGAGCAGGGGTAAGGCTTTCCAATACTTTGGCCGTTAGAGCCTGCTCTTTCACGTTAGCTAAAAAACTCTTTACCACCTTGAAGTTAACGTCAGCTTCCAGGAGAGCCAAGCGAATTTGCCGCATAGCTTCGTCAATATCTTTTTCGCTAAGCCTCCCCTTACTACCAAGGCTACTGAATACCTTGCTCAGCTTCTGTGTCAGAACTTCAAACATAAGGCACCTATAGCATTCTACCGATGGCAGTCTATACAGTCAATTATGATAAAATAGAGCCAGCCTTAAACGCAAAAACTACGTTAGCAGATACGAAAATGTTTGAAGCTTCGCCATTTAGTCTGAATATGTTTCAGCAGTGCCCGAGGCAGTATAAGTTTCAGTACATCGACCATCTTGGTGATATTTACAGAAAAGCACGACCCTACTTCACCATGGGCGACCACATCCATGCTACACTCAAAGATTTCCTATCCGTAGTTCCAATTAGTGAACGAAATCTACTGAAACTCGAGGATTTATTGAGAGAGAAATGGCGACGCAACCGCAAGGGATTCAATGATAAAGCGGATGAAAAAAGATGGGGTGAAAAAGCTCTCAATCAGCTACGGTGGTTTTCTAAGAATGTAGACATGTCGGTTACGCCATTTATGATAGAAAATAATCACCGTGCTGAACTTACAGCCAACATACTCTTAAAAGGCAGAATAGACCGGGTTGACAAAGAATCCGATGGCAGTCTACACATCATCGATTACAAGACTGGCAAGATGCCTGCCGAAATAAACCAGCTTCAACTCCATATTTATGCCCTTATCCTCTCCAGGAAACAGGACTTGCCGGTTAAAAGAGCCTCCTATCTTTACCTGGAAGTCGGCAAATTCCAGACCATTGGGCTAACCGCTGAAGACCTGGCACAGGCTACTTCCTATGTAATAGACATGGTTGATAGGATATGCCAGGAAAAAGATTATTCGGCTACACCAAACATCTACTGCTGGAACTGCGATTTTATTGAAATTTGTCCTAGTAAAGAAGCGGCCGCCAAATTCGCCCCCAGAGAAGAAGACTTAGATTTTTAATTGCTAGTACAGAAAAATGATTCCTGTCAGACTGGCGCTTAAAAACTTCATGTGTTACCGGGATAACGTACCACCGTTGTCTTTCGAAGGCATACACGTAGCCTGCCTTTGTGGCGATAACGGTAATGGTAAATCGGCATTGTTCGACGCTATAACCTGGGCACTATGGGGCAAATCCCGGGCCAGGAACGATGATGAACTGATTCACTCAGGGCAATCCGAGATGGAGATTGAACTGGAATTCATCTCCGGTGAGCAGAAATATCGAGTTCTACGCAAACACGCCATGAAGCCCAGCAAGGCGCGTGCCGGACAGACCGTCCTGGAACTTCAAATAGCCGGCAATGGAATTTTCAGACCTATTTCCGGTAATTCGCTGCTGGAAACTCAGCAGAAGATTATCGAACTTTTAAATCTGGATTACGAGACGTTCAAGAACAGCGCTTTCCTCCGGCAAGGACACGCTGACGAATTCAGCATAAAGCGTCCGGGAGAACGAAAAGAGATACTGGCTAACATCCTAGGCTTGTCTCACTATGATGAACTGGAGAGTAAGGCCAAGGAGCAGTCCGGCAAAAGAAGAACAGAAGCCGACAGACTCGAGGTTGCCATCACCGATATCGAACTCCAGCTGGCTAACCAGGCTAAGTATGAAGACGAAATTAGGAAGATACAGATCGAAATTGCCCGGCTCGAAAATAGAAGGAAATCGGAAGAGACGGCTATTTCAAGCTTGCGCAGCCAAAAAGCAGCTTTGGAGATTAAAAAGGAGCAGCTATCAAATACTGAGATTCGCCTGAACGAAACTAAAAAGGAACTGGAACGCCGGGAGGCAAAAACTAAAGAATATCAAGCCAGAATAACGGAATATGAACTGGTGTTGGCAGAAAGAGAAGCTATAGAAAAGGCCCACTCTGAATTTAAGGAAGTCAAAACACTTAATGACGAGTTCAACCAGAAACTGAGTCAGTTATTCGCATTGAGAGAGCGCATAAGCAATTTAGACCAGGTT
>Ga0214474_1000269_pt1 | contig 27268 bp, 23 predicted proteins | sample RVTome_2_FD_187335 | JGI IMG/M metagenome (GOLD analysis project Ga0214474, IMG submission 187335) | Soil microbial communities from uranium-contaminated site in the Upper Colorado River Basin, Wyoming, United States - RVT95D214 HiSeq ... | reverse complement strand
TCTGACTGGTGTCCTATTTGAGCATTGTTTCAAAGGGTTAAAGTGTTACTAGATTTTAGATTTGAAATCTTTGAACTCCAAACTCTTAACTATACTCCCTTCCTCCCTCACCCTCCCCCTCGAGAGGGGAGGGATGGGTGGGGGTGAATTACACCTCCAAATACTTCCGCATCGCTTCGATTCTTTCGAGCACCTCTAAAGGTACCCGATAGAGAAGATTCCCCTTAAGATCAGTGAGGACATGGGTGGTGAAACCCGTAGTAAGAATCTTTCCGTTTCCTTGACCAAGGACTCGATAGTGAAAAATCAATTTGGCCACCTCTGTTCTCTCCATCGTGGTCTGGATGATGAGGGAATCACCGAAGATGGCTGGAAGTTTGAACTGACAGCTCAGTTCCACTACTGGTGCTAAGAGATTGACCTCCTTTAGCTGAAGCGGACCCATCTGGAATCGTTGGGCCAGGTCATTTCGACCTGTCTCAAACCAGCCCACATAGTGACCATGCCAAACGATACCATAAGCATCCACCTCATAAAATCGAACCTGGAGGGATGTCTCGTGGTATTTCATCTCACATCCTTCTCGGTAAGCCCCGTTAGAAAGAATGGGGCTTTGAAGCCCACCCTTTCTAAGATGTTTAATTTAGTTTTATCATCCCCACTATAAAATGGCGGAGGTTTTCTAACGGGGTCAATGATCCCCTGCAGAAAAAGCCTCTACGTCACGATCAATCCATCTCATCAATTTCGTAAGCGTTGTCTCATGCCCCACTTCGATAAATTGAGTAAACCCTTGCTGAAGCAATTTCTCGATACATCGAATCCAATAGACAGGTCGCCCGATTTCCTGAGAGAGAAAATCTTTAATCTCCTCTCTTTTCAATGGTCTGATCGTCCAATGATTGAGGATGGGAACTTTTAGTGGTTGAATTTTAATGTCTTTAAGTATTTCTATGATCTCTTCTCTTAAGGAATAGAGAGAAGGAGAATGAAGGGCAGTATTGAAAGCAAGTCGTGTTGCGGAGACAGCCTTCCGAGAAAGGGCAAGAGAAATTGCCTTTTTCACCCCCTCCTCTTCCCCGGAAAGGACAAAATGCTTCGAGCCGTTATAGTTGGCGATGGAGAGTTGGAAGCCATTGAGGTCTTGACAGATTTTTTGGATTTCCTCCAAAGAGAGACCGATGACGCTGGCCATACCTCCCCGATGAATTTCCCCTTCTCTTTTGAGGAGTTTGCCAATGGTTTCAGTGATATAGAGGCCCTCTTCAAAGCTGATGGCTTCAGATGCAGCTAAAGCTGCATACATTCCCATACTATGCTCGGCAAAAATATCCGGATTCAAACCTGAGGCTCGAAGACGACAGAAGTGGACCATCGAGAGGAAGTAAGTCGAGATCTGAAGCTTAAGACTGAAATCCTCCTCTGCCCCCTCACCCCTGAATGAAAAGTTGAGGAGGTTGAATTTCGTCTGGCTGGATGCCCTTTTTAATAATTCTTTAAAATGGGGATCTTCCTTCAGAGGATGATGATCCTCTAATAATGGTTTCTCTTGAAGTTGGCCCGGAAAGCAAAAGGCCGTTTTCCCTTTTTGTGTCTTCATGCAGTCCCCTGATGTTCTAACACATATTGTGCCATGGTTCTCACAGACTGAAAGACTTTTTTCCCCACTTCTGCATCAGGGATGATGACTCCAAACTCTTTCTCCAAGCCCAGAACGAGTTCGAGGGCATCGATGGAGTCTAGTCCGAGGCCCTCACCGAAGAGCGGGGCATCAGTTTCGATCATCTCCAGGGTCATATCAACCAACCTCAATCTCTCGATAATGAGTTGCTTGATCTTTTCGATCAGGTGATCATTTGGTTCAACCATCCTTCTCCTCTCTCCCCCTCACCTATCCCTTTCCCCAAAGGGGAGAGGGGAAGGGTAAGGGGTGTCATTCCAATAAGAATAAAAATTATACCATTGATCTGGATATTTTTCGATATAACCTTCAAATATTTTGATTAATCTTTCCATCCCTCTCCGAATAACAGTCTCCCGATCCTCCCTCGAAGAGGGATTAAAATAAATAGGGGATTCAATGATTCCTTTATACTTTCGATTTTGTTCCATTACCACGAAGACCGGAAGAACCGGGGCTTCCGTGGCCATGGCCAGCATAGCAACACCGATAGGGAATGCGGTCTTCTTCCCGAAGAAATTAAAAACCATTGTCCTTTGAGATTCTATCCGGTCACCCAACATCGCTACGATTTCATTTCGTCGAAGAGCTTTGACAGCATCCAAGATGGCCATTGGAGAATCGTCCTTTGGATTGATATAGAGATTTTTTATTCCTTTTCTTCTTCTCATCTCCTCACGAAAGGACCTAGTATCCAGATCTCTTTCATCCAGGGTGAGGACATTGAGTTTTCCCCCTTTGAAGGAGAAGAGGAGTCCTCCGATCTCCCAATTCCCAAGGTGAGGTGTGATACAGATCGCTCCTTTTCCTGCGCGAAGGGCCTCCATCATATAACCTGCTCCCACCTCTTCTTCAACCCATCGGTCTTTATTAGACGGACGGAGACGATGCATCACCATATAATCCAATAGGTATTGGCCATAGTTTTGGAAGGTTTTCCGCGATAAAACATTTATTTTCCCCTCTGACCACCTACCCCTGCTCATCCCTTCAATATTCTTTCGGACATGGACTCTCGTCTTTTTCATCAAGAGGTAAAAGAGATCTCCAATAACGACACTGAAAAATTTCTGGACCGACCGGGGGATGAGAGTCGAGCAGAACTGGAAGAGAAAGAGGTAAACAAACCGGTTAAGAAATCGGGGGTGACGTTCTTCCATATTAACAAGGTATCAATAATCTCTTTATATTGGAATCCGGTTAATCCAACCGGATCTTTTTGCAACAACAGGGTTAGCCCCCGAAGTAATCTCTTAGAAAACGAAGGAGTGTCTGGGTACCTAAACGATGTTTCTTGATGTGATGCCAGATATCCTGTGTCGCCCTTTTCGATCGGGTATAGTAAAGGAGGTGCGCCTTGAGTAGAAGCCATTCCATTCGGACGAATGTGAGATGGTCATGTTTAAAAACTAAATGCTGCATATCAAAGAACGACCAGGGGGCTCTCCATTTAAAGATTCGATCCTTCACCTGCTCATAGATGGCAGTGCCCGGATAGGGGGTGAGAATGGAGAACTGAGCGACATTGGTATTGAGCCTTTTGGCAAAGCGGATGGTTTCATGAATCATCTCGGCCGTTTCATGTTGTCCTCCCAGGATATAGGCCGCATGGATCTCAAGACTATTCTTTTTGAGCATCTCCACGGCCTGAACCGTGTTTTCCACATCGATCCCCTTCTTCAATTCCTCAAGGGTCTTCGGATTGAAGGATTCCACTCCGATGAAGACTGACTTCGCTCCTGCTCTGACCATCTCTTTAACCATTTCTTCGTTTCGAAGCAAAAGGTCCACCCTGGACAAACACCACCACCAGAGATCAAGTTTCTTTTCAATGATCCCATGGCAAATTTCAATCACCCTCTTCGGAAAGAGGTTAAAGGTGTCGTCCACAAAGGCCGCGGCATGAAAATGATATCGGTGATAAATCTCTTCGAGTTCGTTTAAAACCGAGGCAACACTCCTTGTCCTCACTTTCTTGCCAAAAAAATGAGAGGAAGCACAGAAAGCACATTGGTAGGGACATCCACGACTGGTCATCAAAGGGGTGATATCTCGACCTCCCAATTTTGTCCTTCGATAATCGTCCATATGAATAAGATGTCTGGCAGGTAGGGGGAGGCTGTCAAGGTTTTCAACGAAGGGTCTGGGAGGGGTTCGTATAAGTTGGCCATTCGAGAAAAAACTGATTCCCTGGATGGAATGGAATTTCCCGTCGTCCTTCTGTAAGGAAGCCACTAATTCTGAGAAGGTGATCTCCCCTTCTCCATGGACGATAAAATCGACTCTTTTGGTTGAAAGGATTTCTTCATCTACATAACCAGGATGGGGCCCTCCCATCACAACCGTGCAACCACTTGCCTTGGCTCTCTTGGCTAATTGAAGGGCCTGACGATGACGGGTAGTATCTGTGGAGATACCGACCATGTCATATTTTTTTAAAGCGATATCTTCCTTCTTCTTTTGAACGGCTAAGTCTCTGACTGCAACTTGATGACCTTCCCTTTCCGCATAAGCGGCAACATAGAGAAGGCCAAGAGGCGGAAAGAGGACCCCCGTGGCTTTCAGAGTTCCCGTTGGAGCAGGATTGATCAGAAGGATGTTCATTTGATTTTAGATTTCAGATTTTAGATTTCAGATTTTTGATTTTAGAATTATTTTTTCAATCTGCAATCTACTATCAGCAATCTACAATTAATGGGTTGGGGATCGGCGATAGCGTTCGCAGAGGTCGCCCCAGCAGGCCACCACTTGATGATCGACCAGAAGCTCGATCACTTCACATTGATTCCCACACTCACCACATTCAAATCCCCTTGTGGAACAGGACCTTCGAGGAAGGTCGAATCCCCTAAATCGAGTTTTAGAAGGTTTGGCCTTCTTCACCAATTTGGCAACACCAACAGCACCCATCACATCGAAATGTCCTGGAATGACGAGAGAGACCTCTATTTCTTTTTCAAGCGCTCTTTGGATACCTCGATTCGCTGCGACTCCTCCCTGGAAGACAATGGGAGAAAGGATCTCTTTCCCCCGGCAGACATTATTCAAATAATTCTTCACCAAGGAGTCACAGAGACCAGCCACAATGTCTTCTACGGAGTGTCCAATTTGTTGTTTATGAATCATGTCCGTTTCAGCAAAAACCGTACATCGGCCTGCGATCCGAACCGACTGATTCGCTTTTAAAGCAAGGGTTCCGAACTCTTCGATGGAAATTCCTAAACGGGCTGCTTGCTGATCTAAAAAAGAACCTGTACCTGCCGCGCAGACAGTATTCATCGCAAAGTCGACGACCACTCCATTTCTCAGTAAAATGACTTTCGAATCCTGGCCACCGATTTCGAAGATGGTCTTTGCCTCAGGAAGAAAATCGATCACTGCAATGGCATGGGCAGTGATCTCATTTTTAATGAGATCCGCCCCTACCAGATAAGCTGCTAAATTTCTGGCACTGCCAGTCGTGGCAACTCCATCAATGGAGACAGTTTCACCCAATTGAGTCAGGATTTCCTCCATCCCTCGTTGGATGGCTTCAATGGGCCGACCGCTGTTTCGAATATAGGACCTGGCTAAAACCTGGTTGTCCTCGCTCAGCACGACTAATTTGGTGGTGATGGAACCGACATCAATACCTAAATAATGACCCATTCTTTAAATCTCACAATGTAAAATAATGTATAACATCGGAGGTTAAGGTTAAGGCTAAGGTTAAGAAGTTCTAAACCTAAACCTTAACCTCAACCTTGAATTAAATATTTTCTGCTTTTCTCTGTTCCATCACATCCCGGAACGCCTCCAATCGGGTGGTCAGCCCTTCCCTTCCCGTATGTTCGTCAAAGGAGAGGATGAGGAGAGGGATGGAAGACCCTCCTCGAACCTTCAATCTCCTTTTGATAAATTCTTGAAGGAGGGCGTCAATGCCACATTTAAAAGAGGTGAGGAAAACGACCCCATCAACCCCGCCGGATAGAAAGTGAAATAGAGCCCCCACAATTTCTCTTCCAGATGACCAGTAAATCTCTTTAGAAAGGTCGGAGATTTGTTGATCGATCTCCTTCTCCGAAAGGAAATCAGAGGTGATGACCTCCATTCCCAAACTTTTCGTCAGGGTAAAAAGATCTTTGTTGATATCAGTGTCGAAGAGATTGTAAGGATGGCCGATGAAGGCGACACGCAATGGAACTTTTCTCCCCGCAGGTGGCGTGGGGATATTCAACTCAAAGAGTTGCCCTTGGGGAATTCGATTGATTCGATCCGTCCAGTCTTTCTGAAATTTGGAGAAAGACTTTCCAGCCTCTTGAAAAGCCTTTTTACTTTCTTGTCTGGATGCCCCCAACCTTTCGCCTATCTTCAGAAAAGACCGAAATAGGGAACGCTCTCCTTTTCGAAGATCGATGGTTTCGTCAATGATGGAGATATTTCCTCCAGTGGCAAGCCGCACGATATCCGGAGCTCCCCGAAACTTGGGACACATGATGTAAGTTCGATGAACACTGACCAATCGAGGGACGAAAAGATGGTCCACCTTGTCTTTTAAAAATACTGCATGCGTAACAAGAAGTTTCATCGGAAGGCAGCTATCTTCGAAATAGACGATCTTCCCCTTTTGTCTTACTCCATCAGAAACCAACACCCTCCAACCCAACCTTTCGAAAAAGGTTTGCCAGAAGGGAAAGTAACGATAAAACATCAGGGCCCTTGGAATGCCTAAACAACCTTTCTCTTCCACTCCAACATCTCCACAAAGGCCTCAAGGAGTGTCTGAATTCGGCCTTCAATTTCTTGCTCGTCCAGGATAAGGGTGAGGATGGGGATGTCCCAATCCTTCCCCACCTTTGTAAGGATTCCAGAAGCTGTGGTTTCCGGCATGCAGGCAAATGGCATAAGATGGACGACCCCATCATAACCTTCTTTGGATCTCAGGATGGCCTCACCAATGGAGACATTGCATTCTGCGCCGACATCGTAACCTAAATAAGCCTTTGAAGCTTCAAAGAAACGAATTCGTTCTGAGACTCGATCAGCCTTGTTTTTTCTAAGACTCCTTAGAATATGAGTGGAAAACCAGGAGGAACGAGTCACTTCCACACCCAATTCCCCCAATTTCTGTTCTACTCCTCGATTGATATGGGGGTCCATTACCGTGTAAAGCTCACCCACCATCGCCACTTTATACGGAATTCGTGAATGGTCTTGCTTCACTTCTTGAATAAAGGCTTTTCCTTTTCGAACCGCTTCTTCGAGGGTCCTCGGAGTCTTGGCCTCATCCACCCAGGAGAGGGCCTTCTTCAATCGCTTTTGGGTCTCCCCCTTTTCGATTTCCTTGGGTCTGACCTTCATCGCCAATTGTTCCAATGCCTCGCAGGCCATCATCTTCTTCCATCCCATCCAGAGCCCGTAGGGGAAGAGGAGAATATTCTTCGCACTCAATTCTTTTCTCAGCTCCTTTGTCTCTTCATGATTCTTCCAGATGGCCTGCCAGGTCAATCGGGGTGGGATGGTCAGCCACCGATAATGAAGACCCATATCTTCAAGGATTATTTTTTGAACAAGATCATAGAGACCAAGACGACAGGGAGGGCCGCTTCCTACCATCACAATGGTATCCGCTCCTCTTTGAAGGGCCTCGATGAAATTTCCCAAGATGATTTTAAAGGGAAGACAGATACACTCATTCGAGTGGAGGACACCCAGGGTCAGGGTTTTTCGGCTGGTTTCAGGAGGAACAATATAGGGAATTCCGGCGGTCTCCGCAATGGCCTTGCAGAAGATGTGCATTGAACCCAAATGAGGAAAGGTTACCTTCATCCATGTCTACCCACTACCTTTTTCCCTGCTGAAAGGGGCTCAGGACTCCGACTCTCCGTTCTCTCCCTCCAAGCCGTTTCTGCAATCTCCCCATAGGCCTCCGCATAGCCATCCATGGCCTGTGCAAAATCCGTAAAGAGCTGCTCTGCCCCCTCATGCGTAAAGTATTTAGCATGACGAAGCGCAAACTCCCTCCCCTGCTGAGGGTGATCGATCAGAAGACAAGGCCGGAAGAAGTTTTGTGAGAGAGGCTGGTGGGATCGGATTTCCCGAAAGAGGGGAGAATTGAGCGCCTCCATGAGAGACTTCTCTTTGATATTGTCGGAGGCAAAATGGCAGAAGATGCAGGGCTCCACATCTCCGCGGGCATTGACATGAAAGTATTTCCTCCCCGCTGCAATGCAGCCCTGAGTGAGACATCCATCGTTCCAGAAGTCGACGAAAAGCATGGGTCGGGTGGCCCGAAAATAGGCGAGCCGTTCCCTCGCCCGGCTCCTTTGTTCAGGAGTCACCATCAGGGAAAGATCGGGGTTTCTTCCGATGGGGACGTAATGGAAGTTCCACAGAAGAATGCATCCCTTCTCCACCAGAAAATCGATAAAGGCATCGCTCGTCAGGACATCATGATTTCGGGAAGTCTGCGTCGTAGAGACAGCAAAAAAGACCCCAGCCTTTCGGAGCCCATCCATCACCTGCAGGATCCGATCGAACTGACCCTTGCCTCTTCTCCCGTCGGTTTCTTCCCTGAGCCCTTCGAGGCTGATCGCGGGAGCGACATTTCCCAGGGCTACGAATCGATCGATCATCTTCTCGTCGATCAATGTGGCATTGGTATAGACTTGGAACATCATATCTTCATGCTTTTCGAAGAGGTCAAAAAGATCCTTCCTCAAGAAAGGTTCCCCACCCGTCATCATGACCAGATAGATGCCCATCTCTTTACATTCTCCCATTAACCGATCCAGCACCTCATAAGGAAGATCTTCTTGGGAATAGACCCCTGAATAACATCCATAGCAATTCAGATTGCACCGCATCGTCGGGCTGATCAACATGGCATCGGGTGGATAGAATCCCTTCTCCGCCTCAAATGCTTTCCTCCGGTTGGTGCCGACCAGGAGCTGGTTGATGATGAAATTGGAGATGAGTTTCTTTCGATGGTGAGGATGTGTCTCACTGAGCACCCTCCTTGCAATCGCCAGACCAGGATGATCGGTCTGAAAGAGTGTGCGAATCCATCGAATCTTCTCCCGATAGGATTCCTTTTTGGGAATCTTCTCCGCAAGGTGGGTCAGACGAATTAAATTTTCTGTGGAGGCATTGGCCAAAAGAGAAAGGGCGCTCGTGCTAAATTTTTCTAAGGAATATCGCTTCGCCCGTTGGTAAAAATCCATCCCGTTTCTCACCAAAACAGACTCCGAAGAAAAAGTTTACAAACGGACCAGGTATCGGCTACTGGCCTGAAATGGCTGGAGTCAGTTCCATCGACTTTTTGCGTGGTTATAGGAACTGATAACACACTGAATCCCTTTTTGCAAGCTTTGATCAGGAGCTCCAACTCAGCCTCAAATCGAGAGGTGGAGAGAGTGACCTCCTCTAAGACTTCTGCTCGAATCAGTCGAAAACCGGATTGACTATCCGTAATGTCTGAATGACAAAGCCGTGCCACTGCCTTGACTCCTAAACGATTCCAGAATCGACGGAGGAAGGTCATCCTCCCAAATTCCGCTGCCCTGGAGGCGATGAGGATATCAGGTTTGACGCTTTGAAAAATCTTGAGAAGAGATGGAATGATTGAAGGACTATGTTGACCATCGGCATCGAGAGTGATGATAATTTGATAATCTCTTTGGAGGATATATTGGAATCCTGTCCGAAGGGCAGCGCCTTTTCCAAGATTAAGGGGATGGTTTAGGAGATGAACTCCGTTTTCTAAAACCACTCCCTTCGTCCGATCTGAAGATCCATCATCGACAACGATGGTATCGACCTTGAGAGGCTCAATCTTTTTTAAGACAGCCCCAAGAGTCTCCTGTGCATTATAAGCAGGGATGAGAATACAGATTTTATCTAAATATTGCAACATGCGCCGGCCTTATCATAAATTCCAATCACTAATCCCAATGAAAATGTCAAATGACAAAACTCCAATGTCAAATCAAGTTAAAAGTTCAAATGTCAAAAACTATTTTGATTTTAGGCTTTGACATTCATTTGACATTTGCCTGCCTGCGCGAAGTCCCGCCTTGCGGGACGAAGGCAGGGATTTTGACATTTGGGTTTCCCATGTTTTATCGTCTCTCTAAAAACCGCTTCATATCCGGGTCGTAGAGGAATGTCAAGAAGGTCGCAATCGATCCCAATAGCGGAAGTGGATCATCTTTTGAAATTATATCATAAGAGGTGTTGGTATCAAAGAAATTGAAGAAGGAAGGACGGAGATGAAAACGCTGGGGGTTGCTAAGAAAATGCTGAATATCACCTAAGAGGAGCCAGCGGCAGCGTTTTCCCGCTTCATAGCGAAGAATGGGTTCGAATCTTTCCTTTCTTGCCATCCTCAGAATGAGATAGGGAAAATCGATTCCGGATACAATGGCTAATTGCAATGATCCCCAGAAGCGAGGATTGACCTCCATCAATTTGGGAATTCCATCCCTTGGATCCACTTTGAATTCCACCATGCCCACACCTACCCAATTTAATGATTTAAGAAGGGAGAGGCCCAATTCCATAATCTGAGGATGTTCAACTCCTTCCCGCAATGTACTGGGGCCTCCTTGAACAGGATACATCCTCAACTTTTTGTGAACAAAGGTAGCTTTAATATCTGAAGCCTCATCAAAAAGGGCGGAAAGCCCAAAGGCTCCTCCTCCATCAGGAATCCATTCTTGAATTAATGGAAATGGATATCGTGCATGAACTTTCTGATAGGATGGAATTAAATCTTCTCTTTTCCTCACATAGACGATACCAAATGATCCAGAACTAATGCGAGGCTTAATCACATATCCCTCACCCTCCCCTCCCCCCCAAGGGGGGAGGGAATGGGTGGGGGGGAGTGTATGTGTCTTTGGTATTGGGATTCCATGCGCCTCTGCAAACTGCATAAGATTTCTTTTATCCCGAACGAACTCAATTTTCTTTAAATCAGGAATGAGAAGGTAAGTATATTGGGATATCTCAGAATAATAATCTGCCAGTAAAAGGAGAGTCTCCTCTTCCATTGGGAAGAGGCAATCATAATGGTTTTTTTTAATCTCTTTTAGAAGAAATTCGATAAATTGATCCGGGAATCGTCTGGGTGAAGGATAGATGAGACGTCTGGAACAATATTTCGAAAAGAAGGAGGTGTTAAGGAATGTCCGCTCTCCAACCGTAACGTGCATCCCTCTGCGACCAAGGGATCGAACCACAGCCAATGTCTTTCTAAAGTGCCCATCTGTGACCAGAACGGTTGACATAGTTAGTTCAGAGTTCGGAGTTCAGAGTTCGGAGTTCAGAGAAAAAAAATTAAAAAGAAATACTCCGGACTACGAACTCATTACTCCGAACTGGTTTCAGATCAGTCCTTCGTCGGCGAGGCTTCGGTAATTCTCCCCTGCTAAGATGATATGATCATAAACTTTAATCCCTAAAAGTTTACCCGCCTCCACTAATTGTTTAGTGATTCGAAGATCCTCTTCACTGGGGCTCGGATTTCCACTCGGGTGATTGTGGATCAAAATGATTCCTGCCGCAGGTTCTAAAAGAGCCTCTCGAAAGACATCTCTGGGATGGACAATGCTTGCCTCGAGTGTCCCTTCCGAGATCGTGACCTCCTTGACTAAACGATTCGCACGATTGAGAAGAAGGACTTTGAAAACCTCTTTTCTTAAGTCTCTCATGAGAGGAAGAAAATGGTTGGCCACATCGGATGATCGCTTAAAAGAGGACTGGGCAATATTCCTCTGGGATTGAATCCTTCTCACCAACTCAAAGGCTGCGGAGAGGGTAGCGGCTTTGGCTGACCCGATGCCCTTAACCTTCATCAACTCCGAAGGGGAACGAGAAAAGAGTTTCTGGAGAGATTCGTATTGATCCAGGAGTTCCCTTGCCAGATCAATGGCCGTCTTCTTTCTTGTCCCCTTTCCAAGTAAAATGCCTAAAAGCTCTGCTTCAGTAAGAAGTTGGGGGCCGTGTTGAAGAAGCCGTTCTCTGGGTCTCTCCTGTTTGGGCCATCGAGTAATTTTATAAGAGGACTCGGTCATGATTGATCAATTGGTAATAGGAGGTTCTGCCTTTTTCGTATCTTCCTCTGAAGAAATCGATACAGACTTTTTCCCAAAAAACTTAGAAAACAGGATACTTAACTCATAGAGCCCTATCAGAGGAAGGGCCATGAGCACCTGAGAGATGATATCGGGTGGGGTCATCACGGCGGCAAAAATGAAGATCAGGAGGATCGCATATTTTCTCTGCCGGGCCAACATCTTTGCATCGACTACTCCAATCCTTGCTAAAAGCACCAAGACCACGGGAAATTCAAAGACGAGTCCAAAGATCAATAGGAATTTGATGCTGAAAGAAAGGTACTCTTTCATGCTGGGCATGGGCTTGATGAAGTCAGTGGCGTAACCTAAAAGAAACTTAAAGCCGATGGGAATGGCAACATAATATCCGAAGAAAACCCCGAGGATAAAAAAGAAAGAACCGCCGAGGACAAAAGGGATCACATATTTTTTCTCTTTTTGATAGAGACCCGGTGCAACAAAGACCCAGATTTGGTAAAGGATGAAGGGCGAGGTCAGGATGATCCCCGCGATAAACGCCGCCTTCATATAAGTGAAAAAGGCTTCTGCGACGCTGGTGAAGATTAAGGTTCCCCCATTGGGCATCACTTTCAGAAGAGGCGCAGCAAGGATATCGAAGAGAGTCTCTTTAAGGGCGTAGCAAACAAAAAAACCAACCCCAATGGCGACAAATGACAGAATGAGTCGCTTCCTCAACTCTTGGAGGTGAGAGGTTAAAGGAAGTTTCTTCTCATCCATGTGAAGGGATCCCTTCTTTTGTCCCTTCGGACTCCACTTTCTTTTCTTCTCCGTCTTTCTCCCCTTCAGTTTGGGCAGAAGCCTCTTCGAAGGGTGGAGTCTCTCCAGGAATAGAAGGCTCTGGACTTAAGGATGTCTCTTCTGGTGCGGGCTCTGGGGGAAAAACCTGTTCAGCTAAATCGGCTAAAAGGTTCTCGTCCGTGAGGGTGTGTTTAAACTCTTCTAACTCTTTCGTCTCGGCCTCAAAACTCTCCTTCACTTCTTCGGTCGCTTTTTTGAACTCTCTCATCGCCCTCCCAAAAGCCTTGGCGAGCTCCGGAAGTTTATTGGGACCGAAGACGATCAAGGCGATGGCCACGATGATCAATAATTCCGGAATTCCTATATTAAACATAAATCCTCCATAAATTTTTATATCATAATTTTTCTTTCGATTGCAATGGCCTCAGATAAAGAATTGAGTTTTAAAAGGCTGCATGATATAAATTAGTTTATTTCATCTTTGGAGAATCCAGTTATGACCGTTATTCACATCAATGTGCCTTATCCCATGCTTCTTCAGCGTATCGATTTTGCGATCGAGAACCGAATTCACCCTGAAATCTATTTCAGCGCTGAGGATTTGGACGCCTGCCAGAAGAAGGATGTTCAATATTTATCTGAGATTCTCCAAAAAAACCAATTGGAAGTTACCCTCCATGGCCCATACATGGATTTGAGTCCGGGAGGAGTCGACAGAAAAGTCAAAGAGGTTACATTAGATCGTATCTCAAAAACGATCGAATTGGCCCAATTATTTAAATCGAAGATGATCGTTTTTCACCCAGGATATGAGAAATGGAAATATAATGGTAATGTCAGTCTCTGGCTTGAAAGCAGTCTTCAAACCTGGAAGCCTTTAGTGAGTGAGGTCAAAGAGATGGGGTTGACCCTTGCGATCGAAAACGTCTTTGAAGAAACACCGGATTCACTTAGAAATCTTTTGGAAGAAATCGATTCACCCAATTTTCGATTCTGTTTCGACACAGGCCACTATCATATCTTCAGCAAGATTCCCCTCCCCATTTGGATGGAAGCTTTGGGAAAGTTTCTGAGTGAGGTTCACCTCCATGATAACCATAAAGAGATGGACGAACATCTCCCGGTAGGAGAAGGAGGATTCGATTTCAACCTATTCTTCACACTCCTTTCTCAATTGAACCTGAATCCTCTTTACACCATCGAACCCCACGAAGAGGCTCATCTCTGGAGAGGACTGGAGGCCGTGAAGAAATACATTAAAGGGAGGAGAAATAGTTTCCCCCTTTGAAAAAGGGGGATTTTATGGTGATTCTTTGCACTTCTTGGAATTTAGAACTCTTTTTTCATAAAGCTAAATTTGGCTAAACAGTTACAAAATAACGAAGGAGGTGGGATCAATGAAAGGACTTAAATGGATTATTATTGCCGTAGTTGTGGTGATTGCAGTTATTGTTATTTACACTGTCACGATACCTCCTAAAATGGTTCGCCTTGATATCGGAACGCTTCTTGACTATACAGGCCCTCTCAAGGAATTTGGGCCGAATATCAAGAATGGCTGTGAATTGGCTGCCAAACAATTGAAAGAGGCTGGACTCGAGATAAAATTGTTTCATGAAGACAGTGAGACCTCTGCCATTCCAGGTACCAACGCAGCTAAAAAATTGGTTGAGGTGAACAAGGTATTGGCGATTGTTGGTTCATTAGCGAGCGGCGTGACCATCCCCGTTGCAGAATCTGTCACCATCCCAAATGGTGTGGTTCAAATCTCACCAGCCTCCACCTCACCCCTCATCACAGTCCTCCCAGCCGATACGGGGAAAGATTTTCTTTACCGAACCTGTCCTTCAGATTCTCTTCAGGGTGTCATCGCTGGCAAACTGGCAATAGAGCTTGGACATAAGACTGCCTCTGTCCTCTATGTGAACAACCCTTATGGCCAGGGCCTCGCCGAGGAGTTTAAAAAATCTTTTGAAGAAAAAGGGGGTAAAGTATTGGCCATGGTGCCCCATGATGAGAAAGCTGCAGAATCCTATACGGCGGAATTGAAGAAGACAATGGAAGGGAAACCCGATGTTATTTGCGCCTTCAGCTATCCCGAGCATGCTAAGGTATATATCAAAGAGGCGATTGAATTTTTCAAATTCAAAAATTTCCTCTACTGTGATGGCACCAAATCCGAAGATATCATCAAGGCTGTTGGAGCACCCAATGTAGAAGGTCAATATGGGACAGTAGCTGCTTCTGGAAAAGGTGATACCTTTGAAATTTTCGCTCAGGATTATACGAAGGAGTATGGCAAGCTTCCGCCATTGCCTTATATCACAAATGGATACGATGGGGTTGCAGTGATTGGACTGGCGGCCTATGCTTGTAAGGCAAAAGGATTGCCCATCACGTCAAAAAACATTCGGGACAACCTCCGCGCTGTGGCCAATCCCCCAGGCGAGGTCATCAAACCGGGTGAATTTAAAAAGGCCTTCGAACTCCTCAACCAGAAGAAAGACATTAACTATGAAGGGTCTTCCGGCTCAGTGGATTTCGATGCGAATGGGGATGTCGTTACTCCAATTGAGATTTGGCAATATAAAGGTGGAGGCATTGTAACAGTTAGGCTGGAGACTCTCAAAGAATAACTTAATGGAGTGCGTCATAAATCCCTTTCCTTTGATTGTCATTCCGGGCTTGACCCGGAATCCATTATTTCTAAGCTGGATTCCTGCTGGAGTTTATCCCGATGAAAATCGGGGCAGGAATGACACCTTCGAAATTAATGTAAAGAAGTGTTAGACGCAGTACATTAAGAGGGGAGCTTCTTAAGAGGCTCCCCTCTTTTAATCTATCATTTTGGACACCCTTTTTTCTTCACCAAGAAGACCCTTCGGTCTATAGATGAGGATGATCTCAAGAAGGATTCCGATGAGAAGGAAACGGATGTAGGGAGCTCTTGCCTTCAATGTATAGGGAAGGAGATCGGTCATAAATTTTGTTCCGATCCAGATCCCCCAGACCACAAAAGCCCCAAGGATTGCGCCTTTATTGTTTCCGCTTCCTCCTACCATTAACATCACCCAGATGATAAATGTTCCGTAGAGAGGGGTAAAGACGTCGGGTGAAATCGCCTTTGTATAATGGGCGTAAAGAGCACCTCCAATGCCCATGATCATCGATCCTAAGACCATTGATTGTATCTTGAAGGAGAAGATGTTCTTTCCGCTCATCTCCGCGGAGATCTCATCTTCTCGAATCGCCCGTAACACCCGGCCCCAGGGAGATCGAATCGCACGTTCAATAGCCAAATAGATGACAATCAGGATAAAAAGCACGATGATCAGATAGAGATAATTATAATGTCTCGGATCGATCAGCCCCTGAAGGGGCTGAGGCAATCCCATTAGTCCCCTCGGGCCATTGGCAAGCCATCCTTCGTTATTGAAGATCAACCGGATGGTCTCAGCAATCCCAATGGTGGCAATGGCGAGGTAGTCCTCACGTAATCTTAATGTGGGTATGCCGACGAGAAAAGCGATGAGTCCGCAGACAACGGCCGCTCCTAAAATTCCAAAGACGAAAGGGAGGTTCCATCCAAAGACCTGATGGACATACTGGGCGTAAATCCCAGTGGGCATCGGGGTCGTGATCAAAGCTGAGGTATAGGCACCGATACAGAAGAATCCTGCGATGCCGATATTAAATACACCAGTGTAACCCCATTGTATGTTCAAACCTAAGGTGAAGACGGCATAGATCCCTGCCAGGATCGCCAGCGAAATCAGATAGGCAATGATTCCTCCAATTTCCATTAAGACCGACCTCCAAATATTCCTTGCGGCCTGATGAGGAGGATCAGAATTATGATGAGGAAGGCCACAGCATGCTTATAAGTAGGAAGGAGATAGACAGTGGAGATCTGTTGAGCTACTCCTATAACTAACGCCCCGACCAGGGCCCCAAACATATTCCCAATGCCGCCTAAAATCGTAGCGGCAAAAAGGGGAAGGAGAAAACCCCAGCCCATCCCTGGATGAAGCTGGACATCTATACCATAAAGAACCCCACCCATGGCCGCCATGGCTCCCCCTATTCCCCAGGTCCAATGGATGATCCGACCTGTATCAATCCCCGTGACCCGTGCCAATTCCGGATTATCTGCTGTGGCTCGCATCGCCTTTCCCATTCGAGTATATTTTAGGAAGAGATGGAGCGCTGTGATGGAAATAAAGACCACTAACACAATGAAAATCTGATCCGGCCTGATTTTAATCTCCCAAGGCAACTCTAAAGCCGGCCGAAGAACCCCTGGTTTATAAAAGAGGGAGTCAGCTCCCCAGAGGATGAGAACGATCATTTGAATGATAAAGGATGCACCCAAAGCAGCCATGGCTAAGATGATGGTGCCGCTCTTCTTTCTTCTTAAGGGTTGATATAGAATACGATCCAAAAGAATGGCCAGCATGGCAATGGCAATCATGGAGACCGGGATGGCAAAAACCATTCTCCAGCCAAAAGAGAGAAGGCCCAGATTCTCGTCCGGGACCCCCAACCAATTGAAAAGACCAGTAACCAGAGAGAGGGCTACATAGGCCCCTGCCGTCATCATGTCGCCATGGGCAAAGTTAGCAAAGCGAAGGATACCAAAGACCAGAGTGAGGCCAATCGATCCCAAGGCGATAATGCTTCCAAAAACGATCCCATAGACAAAAAGTTCAGCCAAAGCTTAACCTCCGAGATAGAGTTTCCCAATTTCCTCATTCTTCAACAAGGTTTCTCCACGATCTTCAAATACTTTCCGGCCCATGGCGAATACATAGCCGCGATGAGAAATCTTCAGGGTCTCTTTAGCATTCTGCTCCACAATCATCATCGCCACACCTGTTCGGTTGATTTCCACGATCTTCTGGAAGATCATCCCTACTAATAATGGGGCAAGACTGGCCGTGGGTTCATCCAATAACAGGATCTTTGGTTCAAGCATCAATGCCCTTCCCATGGCCACCATCTGTCTCATCCCGCCAGAGAGTTTACCTGCTTTATCCTTTTTCCTTTCTCGAAGCATTGGAAAGAGAGTATAGATCTCTTCCAGTTTATGTTGAAAGTCATCCGTGCGGATGAAAGCTCCCATTTCCAAATTTTCATTAACTGTTAATGAGGGGAAAATATTTTCGACCTGGGGAACATAACTGATCCCCCTTTCCACAATCCTATTCGGGCTGAGCCCAGTGACCTCCTCATCCTGAAGCTTGATGGACCCCTTTCTGGGAGTAAGAAGACCGAAGATGGTTTTGAGAAGCGTTGACTTCCCCGCTCCATTGGGTCCGATAATGGATACAATCTCTTTTTCCCGAAGTTCCAGGGATACGCTCTCAAGGATGTCCGTCTCCCCATAACCAGCAATGATGTCGATGACCTCTAAGAAACTCACCGATACTGTCCTCCAAGGTAGGCATCTAATACGCGTTCATCTCTCCTAATCTCATCGGGAGCGCCTTCCGCCAATTTTCGGCCTTCACTCATGACAATGACTGGATTGCAAAGTTTCATCACCAGATCCAAATCATGTTCGATGATGAAAAAAGTAATCCCTTTTTCTGCACATAGTTTTTTTATGTTGTCGACCAATTTTTTCATTAAGGTCCGATTGACCCCTGCCCCAGGTTCGTCCAAAAGAATCAATTCTGGATCGGCCATGAGTGTCTTGGCCAATTCCAATAACTTCTTCTGTCCACCTGATAGGTGACCAGCATATTCATCCTTGAGGTGAATCAATTCCACAAACTCCAAAACCTCTATTGCCTTATCTCGAAAAGTCCTCTCCTGTTCCCGAACTGCATGATGGCGGATCCAGGTGTTCCAGATCTTTTCACCTAATTGATTCTCCGGCATGACCATGAGGTTCTCGATCAGGGGCATATGAGCAAATTCTCGAGTGATTTGGAAGGTTCGGCAGATTTTCCTTCGAAAAACTTGATGGGGGGGGAGACCATCAATTCGATCTTTTTTAAACAGGATCTCACCTCTATCGGGTTTATAGAAACCCGTGATGAGGTTGAAGAGAGTAGTTTTACCTGCCCCATTAGGGCCGATGAGTCCGGTGATTGATCCTTTATTGACCGTGAGGGAACAACCATCCACTGCCTGAATTCCTTCAAAACTCTTCCTTAAATCATTGACCTCTAACATTTACCCCATTAGAAAACCCCGCTGCTTGCCCCGTGTGAATCTCCCCGTTGGAAAGTCGAAGATTTTCTAACGGGGTTTATTAAAATTTCTCACACTCGTAAGAATAAAGTCAAGAAAACACCTAGCGATCATGAGTTCAGGGTGGCTCCCCGGGTCTCGCAGATCCTGCAAGCCACGCCTTGCCCTCTGCATAAAGCTTCTCCACTGCTGAACCCCGTAAACCTGGTAGATCGGCTTTGACCTTGAACCCATTCTTCGACTGTAGATAGGCGAGGTGTCTGTACCCTTCGGGAAAGCGTGCGAGCCATTCCGTATCGAGTTTGAGAACCGCTGACGGGTCGAGTGGATCAAGCCGATCTTTCTCATAAATCGGCTGCCGCCGGACAATACCCCAACGGCCTTCACGCTTCTCAAAGAAGTCATAAAAGCGTCCGGTGCACACAACATCGACCAAAATACCTTCCAAGGGTGCACGCTGGTTGATCATCATCTTAGTCTGGGAGATTGCGCGCTCACCAACAACCTCACAGGTCCATCCTCCGAGAAAGTGCAAGATGTTAACCCCTTTATTGAAACCTTCACGGCTCACTTCAATGAATTTCTGAGCCGGCCCCTGAAACCAGGTGGCTGTCATCCAGCCGTCCGAATGCCACACCGTTGCAAACCGCTCCCAATCGCCAGCATCTCGCCACAACACCCAGTTCTCCACAATCTCACGAATCGCCAACTTGTCAGATGTTAAATCAGATATCATTGCTTCTCTCCTTTCAGACAATGTATCAAATAATATTTTTTCTCTAGCTTCAAATATATCACATAATAATCCCCTTTTGAAATCCCTGCCTACCCTGTACCATGATAGGTTCAGGGCCTGCAATTGGCAGGTGGGTAATCAAGAGGGTCTGCAGTAGTGCTCCAGAACTTAAAAAATTCTTGACAAATTTTTCAGAATGTATATTAATAAAAACAATGTTTCTTCCCTAGGCAAGGGGTATTTCTTAACCCTTCATATCTTTCCTAACAAAGGTACGGCCCCTTTATAGGGGGAGTAGAGGGTATGCAGGTTGTTGTGTCAGTTGGCGATAGGGAAGATGGGATATTCTGGTGCTGAGGTGGCGCGTTACCTTGGGGTGAAGACATCATCGGTTAATTGGTTAGTCGTTTCCGAGGAAGTAGCAAACTTGACAAAATATCTTAAATTGTTTTAGAACCAACGCCCCCTTTTTAACAAGTATTTTAATTTTAGTTAAAACTCATCCTACCGGAGTAAGACTAATGTCCGACCTCTACGTTGAGAACCTCATTTGAGGAAAGGCTTGATTGCCTATTTCCCCTAAAGTTGCCTATTCTTTTAGACTTTGTATGAAAAGATTGAAATTAGAAGGACTTAGAAATCAATTGAGTCGATCTGTGAAAAAGACTGCTCAAATTTATAGGCAGTTGGCAATGAGTGTATTGGGTTATGAATTTTATTAAGAAAAAAACGAAACATAATAAAATCGAGCCATTATTAACATTCAAATAAGCTCCATTTTGATCACACCCCTTGGCATCTGATTTGCTATTCCTAAATTAAATTCTCATAAGGAAGCCGCTCTTTTTTGTTTTTGGGAAGATTCTAATTATTTGAAATACTTTATTAATCTTTTCTCTCTGAGATATTCTCAGAATTGAAAGGAGGCTGTAATGCTTTCTACATTTACTATTCGTTTTCGGAATTTTATCTGGTTTCTGATCTTCACCTTCACCCTCTACTGCATGCCTCATCTTGAGACCCTTCTTCCTTATGAAATCCATATCTCCTTCTCTGAGGCCGAAGCTGCTGAAGTTGAGGCTTCTGAAACTCAAGCCCCTGAAATCCAAGCCCCTGAAACCCAAGCAGAAAGGGCTCAGGAGATAGCAGCAGAAGAGGCTTCAGCAGGAGAAGCGTCTTCATCACAAGAATCCTCTGCCGAAGCTTCTTCAGCGACCTCTTCAGTAGATGGATCTCCGGAGATGGGTTTTTCTTCGGTCTCCTTTAAAGTGGATGACTTTACCGGTGCCGCCCATCTGAGCTATCCAATTGCAGTTCCACCCGGGAGAAGTGGATTAGCCCCTCAACTCTCCCTTAGCTACACCAGCTCCGGTGGAAATGGTTGGGTTGGAGTGGGTTGGGATATCCCTTTTGGATATATTCAGAGGCGAGGACCAAGAAAGGGTCTTCCAAAGTATGACGATACCAAAGATGTTTATGAACTGAACCTTGGAGGGGCCTCTCAAGAGTTGGTTTGTGTGGCAAACTGTCCTCCAGGAGGAGGGTCTCCAAGAGAGTACCGTTTGAAGATCGAAGGGGCTTACCTTAAAATCGTCTACTACTCGGATTCTCAAAACTACTGGGAGGTCTGGGACAAATCAGGCAATAAGATGAGATTTGGCTTCAGTGCAGCCTCAAGAATCGGTAAGGTAAGAAATCCGGCGAATGGCACGGATACCTATCGGTGGTGCCTTGACCGGGTAGATGATCCAAAGACAAACTACATGGAGATTCTATATGGGAATGATGAGGAACAGATCCAGGGCCAGTGGGTTACCTATCAGATCTACCTTCAAGAGATAAATTACAATGGTCAGGTCAGTGGAAGCCTTCCCCACAACCATAGGGTCATTTTCAATCTGGAATCAACGAACCGGTCTGATCCGATTTACAACTACCGGGGAGGCTTCAAAACCCTGACCCGGAAGAGACTCTCTTCCATAGAGATCAAAACCAATGGAACCCCGGTCCGAAAATATCAACTCGGGTATACGATCTCCAATACAAGATCCCTCCTTTCCAGTGTCACTCTTTATGGAAACGATTATCAAACCAACCCAAATCCTACACCCCTTCCGCCAACAGCCTTTACCTACCAAGCCATAGACATGCAAAATGTTGAAAACAGGGGATTTGGAGAAGAAACGGATTGGTCTAATCCCAGCGCCTGGAGTTCTACTAAGGGTAACCTTATTAGAAATCTCGATATCTTAGGACGTGGGACATATACCGATGTAATTGATATGGATGGAGATGCACTGCCTGACCGGGTGGTCTACGATAGGTGGACCTCTGAATATAAAACTTGGAAGGTTTACTTTAACAATAAGAGTAGTTTTGATCCTGGGGTAGATTGGCCCAACCCCAGTTCCTGGGATAACATTTTGGGAAACTATATCCGAAATACCGAACGAAAAGATACCTATACAGACGTAATTGATATGAATGGCAATGGACTTCCGGATCGGGTGGTCTATGATAAGGACTATGTCTATAATTCCCAAAACCCACAGCCAGCCTACTGGGAGGTTTACCTCAATGACGGAAATGAGTTTCAGACTCCCCCGATCTCCTGGCGAAATCCGAGTCCCTGGAGTGATACTCTTGGGAACCTTATTAGAAATTCGGATTCACATGGAATATTTACAGACGTAATAGACATGAATGGCGATGGATTACCTGATCGGGTGGTCTATGACCGGACAGCCCCCTATATTCCTCCAGATAGTTATTGGACAGTCTACTTTAACAACGGCAGTGGCTTTGACAATGGTGTGCCCTGGTACAATCCCAGTGCCTGGGATGACATTTGGGGAAACTATATCCGAAATATCAATAACCTTGGTAAAGGTGTATTAACAGATGTGATTGACATGAATGGGGATGGACTTCCTGACCGGGTGGTCTATGACAAGACCTCTCCATATGATACATGGACAGTCTACTTTAACAATGGCAGTGGCTTTGACGATGGTGTGCCCTGGTACAATCCCAGTGCTTGGGATGATATTTGGGGTAACTATATCCGAAATACCAAATCCCTTTATGGTACGTATACCGATGTGATTGACATGAATGCTGATGGATTGCCAGATCGGGTGGTCTATGATAGGTGGACCTCCGAGTACAAAACTTGGAAGGTTTACTTTAACAATGGGAGTGGTTTTGGTCCTGGGGTGGATTGGCCTAACCCCAGTGCCTGGCATGCAACCAAAGGAAACCTTATTCGTAACGACTATAATTCGGGAGGATACAATTATGGAACCTCTACCGATGTCATTGACTTGGATGGGGATGGACTTCCTGACCGTGTAGTCTATGATAAAACTTCACCCTATTATACCTGGTCTCTCTACTTCAATAAGGGGCCAGTTTCTGATCTTCTCAAAAAGGTGGAGAACGGCATTGGGGGGACAACCGAAATCACCTACCTCCCATCTACTGCCTATGAAGACGGAAGCGGGAATAAGGTCAATCATATTCCTTTTGTAGTTCAAACGGTGAGGTCTTATACCCAGAATGATGGCAGGGGAAATTCTTATCTCTACAAATACTTCTACTCTGATGCGTCTTATGATCCCGTTGAAGTAGAATTCAGGGGTTTTAAGAAGGTGACAGCCTACCAGATGGCTAATCCTACTGAATATGAATCCATGACCGAAACAGAGTTCCATCAGGACTATTATCTAAAAGGAAAGATTCAAAACCAAAAGATAGTCTCCAAGCTACCAGGACAGGAATACCTGGAGGGTCACAAGAAAGAGATCGCTAATACCTGGTTAGTTGCCCCTACCCTGGGAGAGGGGGGATTTCCCTATCTGGATACAGCCACAACAATGGTCACTGATCAGGGGGTTGGAGGTCCATTCTCTTATAGTCAGACGACAAAAGATATTTATGATATTCGTCCCTATGACCAAGCTAACCAGACTTTCAACCTACTTCGAGAGCATAAAAATCAAGGAACCCCAGAAGAGATTGTCACCCATCTCGAATATCTGGAAAACCGCACCAACTGGATTTTTAAACCGATTAAAGCTACTGTGACAGACAGCAGTGGCATCATTGCCAGCCGCAAATGGATGGACTACAACGCTGAAGGGGAGCTCACAACCGAGGAGCTCTGCAACAGTACTGCTCCCAATACCGGATGCATCAACAGAAATCCGACTCAGAACGTTATCACAAACTATCAGTACGACACCACCTATAAAGTCCTCAATCAAATCATTGACCCAAGAGGGTACACCACAACCATCACTTATGATTCAACAAAGACCTTTGTCTATGAGACGACAAAATGTATCGAGGGCGGAAAATGCTTCACGACGACTACCTTGTATGATCCCGGAACAGGGAATCCTATCAAGGTCATTCCACCCCATTTTCAGGGAACCTCCTACTGGCTCCAGACCCAATATGATGTCTTTGGGAGGAAAACACTGGAGCGTCTCAAGGATAACCTTGATCCAAATATAAACCCTATAGTGGACAGAGGCTCCACTTCCTACACCTACTATGATTCTGATAATGCAAATACTCAATATGTTCTAAAAACTGGTAGGATTGTCATCGAGAACGTTCCTGAAAGGACTCTCACACTCAATGGCTACACCTACTTTGACGGATTGGGACGAACGTATTTTGCAAAGACCGATGGCCCAGAAGGAAAGACCATTGCAGTTGAAACTCTATTTGACAACATCGGAAGGGTTTGGAAGCAGTCCAATCCCTACTTTGTGGGTGAAACAAAATATTACACAGTAATGACTTATGATGGCCTCTCACGGTTAACAGACACCCTGAAAACAGATGGTTACTATATCCATACTGATTATGAAGGATTAAGGAAAGTCGTTTCAAAACAGGTTACTGCCTCGGATTGGCAATCGACGGCTTACTACTACGACCTGAACCAGAAGCTTGTGAAGGTGGGAGAGGGATTTGAGTTGCCGGGCCAGGAGACCTTCACTGAATACACCTATGACATTCTTGGAAACCTTACCCAGGTAAGGGCGGCGAAGGATGCATCAGGGAACAACCTCCTGGGATCATCAATCACCACCACCATGACCTATGACAGTCTCTTAAAGAAAAGATCGATGACTGACCCTGACATGGGTTACTGGACTTATGAATATGACAAAATGGGAAACCTCATAACCCAGACCGATGCCAAGAATCAGACGATCACATTCAGTTATGATGGCCTCAATCGATTGACCGAGAAGATCTATGTAAACAGCAATCTTCCTGAAAGGGTGGTTTACACCTATGATGATCCTTTGATTCCAAATTCGAAAGGAAAACTGACCAAGGTTTCGCACCTCGTTGGAAACCCACTGGAGGAGGTTGATGCGGATTTCGTCCTTGAATACGATCTCAATCAGAGGGCGACGATAAGTAAAAAGAAGATTGGAACCGAGGAAAAGACCTTTGAGAAGACCTATGACAGTGCCGGAAGGGTAATAAGCATTACATACCCTGGGAACAAGACCTACAGTTATGAATACGATGTGGCAGGGGATCTCCTTTATGTCAAAGATAATGCAACAGGGAATAACTTGGTTGAATATTCAGTCTTTACTTCCCTGGGCCAGCATAAATTCGCTATCTTCCCCAAACCGAATAATGTTTCGGTCAAGACTACCTACGAATATTATCCTGAGACAGGAAGACTCAAAACCCTTAAGACTGAAAAAATGGTAAATGGTCAAGTTACAGCCACCTACCAGAACCTCGACTACCAGCAGTTTGACGGGGTAGGAAATATCAAAATCTTAGCCGATAGTGTAAACAACATTACCCATAATTACACGTATGACCATCTCAATAGACTGACCCTTGCTAATGGGGTGGGAACGAATGCGTACACTCAGAGTTATCAATATGACCGGATCGGGAACATCACTTACAAATCCGATGTTGGAAATTACGCTTACTTCTATAATAACCGGCCTCATGCAGTAAGGTCTACAACGGGCCCCATCAACATTAACCTTGATTATGATCTCAATGGCAATATGATAAGCCGGTTAGACGGTACTAAGAACTTAAATCTCACTTATAACTATGATAATAAACCTGAATTGATCAAGAAAGATGGAATTGACTACCTCCATTTTGCCTATGGTGGTAATGGGCAGAGAGTAATAAAATATAACTACTCTACAGTTCAGAGTGTCATCTACTTTGGGGATCTTTTAGAGATAAGACCTCAAGGAGAGGTGATACACATCTATGCTGGGAGTGGGCGAGTCGCCTCTGTTCCCCTAAGTGGCTGTGTCAGGTTTTATCATCCAAATCATCTGGGTTCCGCATCCATTATCACTGACTCAAATGGGGATAAGAAGGAGTCGATCGAATACTTTCCATTCGGGACATACAGAGATAGACAGGATTTCGATTCTCAATGTCCAAATGTCAACTATACCTTTACCGATCAAGAAGATGATGATGAACTGGGTTTATACAACTACGGAGCAAGACTTTACGATCCAGTTCTTGGAAGGTTTATCTCCCCAGATAGCATTGTGCAGGCTCCGGATGATCCGCAGACACTAAACCGATACAGCTATGCGAGAAACAATCCAATCATCTATACAGACCCAAGCGGAAACATCTTTATAATAGATGATATCATCCTAGCGATAATAAGTGTCTTAGGAACGTATGGTGTATCACTCGGGACATCTATTACAGTCGCTTATACGGTCACTTACGCAGCGGTTAGTGCAGTGGGGGGTGCCGTACTGGGAGCAGCAACATCGGCAATTACAGGCGGCAATATAGGACTGGGAGCTTTAACCGGTGCGATTTCGGGTCTTATTTTCTTTGGTGTTGGAGAATTTGTTGCGCCTGCGGTTTGCGGTGCATTGGGAGCAACAACTGGTTCACTTGGGCAAGTGGCAATAACCACGGCAGTCCATACGGTTGCAGGGGCGATTTCAGGAGGTATAAATAGTGCAATAACCGGTAGCAATATTGGTTTAGGCATGCTAACAGGGGCAGTGGGTGCTGGTATCGGGGCAGCTACTGGAGGTGCTCTTAAGCTTCTTGATATTAATCAATTTGGGTATCAGTTCGTTGCACGCACCGTCGCTGGAGGGATTGCAGGTGGTGTTGTCTCAGAAATCTACGGGGGCAATTTCTGGCAAGGATTCGCACTAGGTGCCGCAACGGCTGCAGCGGCATTTTTATTTAATGAAACAATGAGTAAAATACATATAAGACAGACGAATTCCGGCAAAGTAGTTGTGTTTGATGAAGAAAAAGGTACAGTTAAAGTTACTCAACCCCGAGAGAAACCAAGCAATGAAGAAGTGCTTGATCAAACTGGAGAAATCGGGAAAGATTTAGCAGTTGAAGCTGGAAAATTTTTTGTAGACAAAAAGGTAGAAAGTTTTTTAGTAAGGTATCTTGGGCCGATAGTTGGGGGAGGCATAGCTTCCGTTATAGCAGCTTTTGGATATGTTATATTATATCCAAGAGAAGCTTACTGAGATGAAGACATAAAATAAAATGGTGAATGAATATTTAGTCTACAAAATATTTGAAATCCTTTTAAGGATCATATGCTGGGGTTAATTAAAATGCCCTGGGAGTTGTTCCTAATGCTTGAAATAACTTACTAAAGTTTTGCACTTTTTAAGCCCCTAATTTTTCGAGGTAAGTATCGAGAAAGCTTTGGTTAAATTCAACTTTCATCCGATTTAGAGACACCGTAATGTGTTTTAACAAAATATGCCTTCTGACCTG
>Ga0214474_1000267_pt1 | contig 27342 bp, 22 predicted proteins | sample RVTome_2_FD_187335 | JGI IMG/M metagenome (GOLD analysis project Ga0214474, IMG submission 187335) | Soil microbial communities from uranium-contaminated site in the Upper Colorado River Basin, Wyoming, United States - RVT95D214 HiSeq ... | reverse complement strand
CCATGGTGAGTTCATAGGTTGATGGTATCGCCTCAAAATTGGCAACGATTTCGTAATCGTTCTGCATATCGATAGTGGTCGTGGGATCAGTGAGACCATTTATAGGTTCACCTACCCACTCCACAAACACATAGCCTTCACCAGGACTACCTGCCAGATCGACGTCGGTACCCGCAGGAATATCAAGTATTATCTCCGTCTCACCCGGACCGACCACAGTCTCTTCTCCATCGACTGTGACGGTAGCCGAACCTCCAGCAGTGCTGGAGATGTTGAGGGCATACGGAATAGGCTCATCAGTACCCGGATTGGATCCGCAGCCCATCGTCCCTGCCATTAAGGCTAACATCATCAAAAACGCGCCAATTCTTTTCATATAACTTTGCCTCCGTTCCTATGCATATTTTTTCTCCTTTCTTGAATCTTTCAAGACCTAATATCAACAATATTTGACCATATTAAATATAGCAGAGCTTTATTTAGCGTCAATCACCCATCAGTAATAGGAAGCTAGTACCATTCAATTCCGCACTCGTAGATTCATTAAGAAATGCCGTAGCGCGATACTCCACAGCCCCCGTCTTTCTGGAGCAGAACAAACAAATCCTCATCGCCACCATTAATGTCACTCAGAGCTGGGACAGGTCGAGGCTTGGGAATGCGATAGCCTCTCCACGGAGACCGTTTCACCATTTTGTTCTTCGCAGCGACAAGGGGAAAGCTACATAAATAATCGAGTGACGGTGTGGTCGGGAAACAGTGAGTCCAAAGCTATCGACTAATTTTTGGGGTGTCAGAAACACGGTAGCGCAGGGAGTCAGGTTAGCTTATCCTGCCAAATTCCTTCTCTAGTTGATGAGCACTCAAATGAATCATAGTTGGCCGGCCATGGGGACAGGCGCGCGGTTGCTTTGTCTGTTCTAGCTGCTTTATTAGCTCCCGTATTTCTTCATTGCTTAGCTGCTGACCGGCTCTGATGGCACCATGGCAAGCCAAAGATTGGGCTGCTCTTTCTTCCCACGGATTGAGGCTTTCCTTGCTGGCAAGGCTATCAAGCAGCGCAGTTATTATCTCAATGATATTAGCCCTGGCCATCAGGGCCGGTATGGTGCGTATCAGATAGCTTCTATTTCCAAAAGGCTCAATAGTGAAGCCAAATCCAGCCAGTAACTCTTTGCTAGTCTTCAGGGTCTCTTCTTCTCTGGGGCTGAACTCTATCGTTACGGGCTGGAGTAATCCCTGGACTTCAACTGCCTGCTGTGACCACTGGGCCAAGATTCGATCATACAGTATGCGCTCATGAGCAGCATGCTGGTCGATGAGATAGAGTCCATCAGGTCCCTCGGCGATGATATAAGTGTTGGCCAGTTGCCCCAGCACTCTTAACACCGGCAATTCAAGGGTTGGCAACTGGGAAGCAAGAAAGGCTGGCTCGTTGTCCATTATCATGCGAGGGCTCTGCCAATGTCCTGAGTTGGCTGAGAAAGACACAGCTTTCTGGCTAGCAATAGGCGTTCTGCCTAACGCTTCCTCTACGGCTTTCCTTACACAACTAAAGACAACTTGCTCCTGGCAAAACTTTATCTGGGCTTTGGCAGGATGGATGTTGACATCAAGCTCCTGAGGCGGCAGCGAGACATTGATTACCACAATGGGATGCTGGCCGTCCATAAGTAAACCATGATAGGCTTCCTCCGCGGCTCGCGTTAACAAAGGACTGTGCACCCACCTGCGATTGACAAAGAAGCTGAGATAGTTACGATTGGATCGGGTTAAGGAGGGTGGGCTTGTCAGGCCGCTGACCTTGGCCGGCCCGTCTCTTTGCTCCACCTTGAGCATCCTTTGTGCCAGCTCAGAACCATATATTTTGCCTACTACCTCGCACAGGTCCCCATGGCCTGTAGTCTGCAGGCTCAGGCGTTTATCGAGAACCAGGTTGAACTTCACCTCGGGGAAAGCCAGGGCATACTGACTTACCAGATGGGCGATGTGACTGTTTTCAGTATTTGCTGACTTAAGAAACTTAAGTCGTGCGGGGAAATAGCGGAACAACCGGCGTACACTCACGGTAGTACCTGGGGCCCTGGCGCGGCTTTCCTTGCGAATTACCTCGCCCTTCCTCAAATACATGTAGCTCCCTACCGTCCTCGAGGATGTTTGCGTGAAGATTTCGACTTCAGCGACAGTCGCGATGCTGGGTAAGGCTTCGCCCCGAAAGCCAAGGCTGGAGATCTTATCCAAATCGTCCAAGTTAGCGATCTTGCTCGTGGCATATCTGTGAAAGGCAAGTTCTAGTTCCGAGGACGGAATGCCGGCCCCATTATCGCTTACCTTGATTAGCTCTACTCCGCCGCCCTGAGCTTCTACCGCAATTTCAGTGGCTCCGGCATCCAGGGAATTCTCTACAAGCTCCTTGACCACTGAGGCTGGCCTCTCGACCACTTCCCCAGCAGCAATCTTGGAGACAACATCCGACTGTAAAACCTTAATCGGCATCTACATTACAGATTACACGGTTTCGGGTAGTGGGTCAATTTGAAATTATCTGGGGTAGCAAGGCTCCGCCCCATACGAGAGAGCTTGCCTCAATACCCCACAATATTTTACACCATTTTGTAGGATGAAATACCAGGAAATTGTTTTAATAGAATGGGTAGATTCCCATTCGGGTAGAGGTTGGCAAGACTTAGAGTCGCTGGAGGCATCGGCAGTACCGCTATATTGTCGGTCTGTAGGTTGGTTAGTCAAAGAAACGGAGCAATGCGTAGTCATCGTTCCGCACATCTCTGGAGAGAAAGACGGGCACATACTGCTACAGGGATGCGGAGATATCACAATCCCCAAAAATGCGATTGTGAAAGAAATACGATTGAAGGCGGATTGATTACCTCACGCCTTTACCGGGGTTTGGCACCCTTTCAACTACTGACTTGCTTGGTCTCTTCTGTGCTTCCTTTACTGGGATAAAGCGTCCTGTCTTTGCGTCTCTACCTTCGAGATGTGAATTCTTCCCCATAGGAACCTCCTTATTATTTTGCTAGTATTATACGACCAAGGCGATGATTTCCGCAACAGTCCAAATATGGTCTGTAATACCCGCAGCCATAGCTGGTGTTTTGGGATAAGGGTTAGTAAGTGTCTTGTGCGGTCTGGCAAAGTTGTAATACATGAAGTGGAGAGCCACGGCATATTCTAGGTTCTCTATTTTCTTTGAGAAGCCATTAGTTAGCCTAGTAAATCGCCTCATGTTCATTCGCATTGTAAGATTTTGACGTTCAATGTAGCTTGTAGATACCTTTGCCATATCTGGAGAGCCATTCACGAGCTTTGTTGTTGTTTGAATGCATTTTGGTGGGCTATATCGTCCATACGTATCCTGCACATTACCATAGTATTTAACTAGCATGGCATAATCTATATCGTCGCCAAAAGTGTTCTTTACCGCCTCATAATACATTCTATGTCCGTCGGTAGTGAGTTGGACACGATTTGAAAGGCGTTCCTTAATGTCTCTGGCAAATCTATAGGCATATTCTAATTCACGTAAGCCAACCAACCAGCTTAGGACTAGCTTCGTATCGGCATCAAGTGCCACAAATGTCCAAACATCGCCATAGCCAAATTGGTTTTGCTTATCTTGGGGTACATTCTTTGCCTTCGCATAGCAGAATGACCAGATTTCATCACATTCTACCCTTTTGCATGATAGATTCCTTAGATTGTTATCCTGATACTCGGCACAGGCTTTACCAACATCACGTAAAAGCCTAATGACTGTGCCTTTTGCTGTGTCTGTTATTCTGCAAGTGGCACGTATTGAGTTCCCATCAACAAGTGCTTTTATAACCCTTACTTTGCGCTCTAAGCTCAGCTTATTCATAATTATATTATACATGACCGCTCAAGCATTGTCAATAGATAAAGAGGATATTTTCAGAATATTCTATTCTTCTGGCAAATCCATTGGCATAGTTTCGCCAATCCTAGGTAAAGCTCTCTGTAATAACTTATAAAATGTAGGCCAGCCCGGAGCAGCATTCATCAATACCTCTGTCTTTATTAAATGCTCCTGCAATTTAGGATGGCCTATGTCCTCTGTAAACAACTGGTGAAATCTATGTTTACGTCTACCCTTTTCGTCTTTAGGTGTTCTTGCTTTAAGTTCTTTTAAAATACCAGGTGCAAGCCTGTCATAGACTATATCATTTGTTATCCATCCTACCACGCTAGGACGCTTTACAGAACTTGGGTCATACGGCCATTTCTTGAGCCTAAAAATTGCCTTATAAAAGCTATCTGGAAACCGTCTTGCCCATGCGGCTTTATACGGCAATAAGTATTTATCAAGGATTTCTTGTAAAGCTAAACGGTCTCTTTCTTCTTGATATCCGGTAGCCTCATCAATAAGGGCTATGATGCCTACGGTTGCAAATCCCTTCATTAGAACATAGGCTCTCTCCGCTATAATTTCTTGTTCTTTTGTTAAAGCGCCCTTTTCTTTTGCAGTTATCCACACATCGCATATATCTGGCAATACAGTAGCATCTATACCAGTTGTCAGCCTATTGTTTTGGTTTATATATATGATGGGTTTTTCTAGCTTTTCTTTTAATTCAGGACTTACATAATTCTTCAAATATCTCGCAGATACATATTCGGGGAGCAAAGCGCCTTTTTGAACGTCGCCAATACTTTTCTTCCTTTGCCAGTAAGCGCCACTCCCCTTTCTGCCTAATGCATTTGCCATACTGCGTTCCACTAAAACTCTTTTCCCATTATTTAAGACAGCACAAGATATGAGATGCCCGCCTAGATTTAACTTGCCGACATATTTCTTTGCCCTGGGAATATCAACTAGGCCTCTCTGTTCGTCTTCCCGCTCCCATCTTGCCTCGGCTGCCTGCCTAGCTATTTCCTGTCTTTTCCCTTTAGTTAGTTTAGCAGCACGAGCCCTTCCACCTTTTTGTGCACCTAAAGCTGATAAAGCTTTGGCATGTTTACTAATTCTAGTATCCATATTTAATTAATACCTCCTGATAATAGTATACATGCACGGGTAAGCATTGTCAAATAAGCATAGTCGGGCAAGCATATATAAAAGCGGTGATAGTTAAATGTGTTACAGGGGATTGACAATTTATAAATTAGTGTTAAGATTTATGTTAAGAGGACATAATCAAAGGGAGGCAAAAATGGCTAATGTCTTCGATGTAGCTCAGTATATTGTCCGCCAACAAGGCAAAATGACCACCATGAAATTGCAGAAGCTTGTGTATTATTGCCAAGCATGGGCTTTAGTATGGGATGCAAAGCCCTTATTTGCAGAGCAGATACAAGCTTGGGCAAGCGGCCCCGTTGTCCCAGACTTATATAATGTTCACAGGGGAAAGTTTGAGATAGATTCTCTTTCTATTGGCAATCAGGGCAAATTAAAAAAGCATGAAAAGGATACTATAGAGTCTGTGCTTAGTTATTATGGTGGTAAAGAAGCTCAGTGGCTTAGTGAGGTGAGCCACTTAGAGAACCCGTGGAAACAAGCCCGCAAAGGAAAGAAACCAGGCGAAAATAGTGCGAGAGAAATAAGCCATGCTGCCATGGTGGAGTACTATAGTTCTTTGTAATTATGCACCAACGTAAAAAACCTAAGAGTGCATACAATCCACCTAAGACCAAAACCCCTGTCACTGTTGAAGATGTGTACGCCCTAGAGAACAAGACATTCACATGGCGTGCAACTCCCCAGTATGTTGATTATGATGAGGAGGAGTGGGGTTGGGAAGATGTAGTTATGAGGCGATTTTTCAGTAAGTGTCTTAAGTATCTCCATCATTATGAAACTATGACATGGGCACAAATAAAACAATCTAGCAACTGCCATCCTGTTCCCTTGGGGGATATTGTGCCCAAGGCTCAAAGGAGGATACTCAGCAAATATGGGGATATGGATGATTTATGGCAAGTGAAAGCTGAAGGAATATGTCGCTTGTTTGGTCGTAAGGACGGGCAAATATTCTATTTAATATGGCATGACGAATACCACACAGTTTATCCAAGGGGGCAATAAATCTATTTACCCCACCTAGCCTGTGCTGCCTTTTTTGCTATCTCTTTACGCTGTTCTGGGGTTAGCTTCTCAGCTCTAGCTTTACCACCCTTTAATCCACCAAGTCTACCAAGTGCTACGGCAGCGGGATTTTTTTTAGTATCTTCGGGAGATTGCTTAACAGGTTCGCCAGTGGCTTGTTCTATGATATGAGAAGCCAATACATTGATGTCTTTGGTATTCTTTTTCTTGCTTGAACGCTTAGGCATACTTTAATTGTAGCATATAGCCTCTAGCTGTCAAGGATTTTGAATTTCAAATTGACCCACTACCCGGTTTCGTGTATTTTGTCAATGGGTTAGGCGGCAAAATCTAAGTCTTTCTCGATCTTGTCCAAGGGTGCGAGGCTGGCCAGAAGCTTTTTGACACCAGCCCCTTCAAAGACTACGGTCACTTCTTGGTCATCCCTGGTGGGACTGCAGTTCATCACTATGCCGGGGCCAAATTTGCTGTGGTGGACGTGGTCACCCACCTTCAACGCTGGAGTGCTGGAAGGTCGACGTGAAGGTTGCAGGTTTCCAGACAAGGCGGGACTACCCACCGGAGTCGCGCTGTCTTCCCATAATCCTCTCGGGGTTATCAGGCGCGGTGAGATATCTTGGAGGAAACGGGACGGCGGGTTTGATGTGCTGCCGCCGAATAGATTCCGACGGTAACTGCGTAGAAGATAGAGACGCTTCTTAGCCCTGGTTATTCCCACGTAGCAAAGACGACGCTCTTCTTCCATTTGTTCTGGGTCGTCGAATGATCTCCTGTGTGGAAGAATCCCCTCCTCCAGGCCAACTATAAAAACCACGGGAAACTCCAAGCCTTTAGCTTGATGTAGGGTAATCAGGGTCACAGCATCCGCTTTTTCATCCAGCTCATCTATATCCGATACCAGGCTTACTTTTTCCAGGAATGCAGTCAAAGCTTCCTCCGGGGCGAGTTCATTGTATTCGCTGGCAACACTGCGCAGCTCCAATACGTTTTCCCATCGCTCCTCCCCACCCTCCTTGCCCACAATATATGCTCTATACCCCGTGCGCTCCAGTATTTCATCCAGTAGGCCGGAAAGGCTTAGCTCACGGCTCTGATCAGTGACCTCAGCCATAAGAGCATCAAATCCCGCCAGAGCCTGGACAATGCGTGGAGAAAGGGATTGTCTTCCTTCGCCGGCAGTAACATTTTGACTTATCTGTTTTAAAGCCCCTAAGATGGAGATGTCATGAGTTTTTGCCCAGGATTGAAGCATGCTAATGGTCTTCTGCCCGATGCCTCTCCCGGGCGCATTTATGATCCGAGTCAAGCTGACATTGTCCTGTGGATTATGGATGACCCTGAGGTAAGCAATAATGTCTTTAACCTCTTGCCTCTGGTAAAAGCGGGTGCCGCCAACAAGCTTGTAGGGCACACCATACCTCATGAAGGTCTCTTCTAAAGCTCGTGATTGAGCATTAACCCGATACATGACGGCGCAGTCCTTAAGGGATATTTGCTCCTGACCAATCAGCGTCTCTATCTCATTGACTACACATTGCGCTTCTTCTTCGGCATTATAACTTTCGATAAGTGTTACCGGAGCTCCCTCTTCGTTCTCCGTCCATAGCTTTTTGGGCTTGCGCAGCACATTGGCTGAGATGACGTCTGAGGCTACTTCCAGGATTGTCCCGGTGGAGCGATAATTCTGCTCCAAAAACACGACTTTGGCTTCGGGATAATCCTTTTCAAAGCTCAGGATATTGCGTAAATCAGCGAATCTCCACGAATAAATAGATTGGTCAGGGTCGCCGACTACACACAGATTCCGGTATTTTCCTGCTAGCTGCTTCATAAGCTCATACTGGGCGATGTTGGTATCCTGAAATTCATCGACCAAAATATGAACATACCTTGACTGGTATCTGGTGAGGATTTGAGGATGGTCACGGAACAACTGCACCGTCTTCATCAGTAAGTCATCGAAATCTACCGCTTGAGCCTGGCCAAGTAATTGCTGATAGCGTTGATAAACTCTGTGGACTATCTCCTCAAAATAACTGCTAACCCACTCAGCGTAGTCTTCAAAGCTAGTGAGATGGCTCTTCGCAGCGCTGATGGTCGAGCGTAGTGCCTGAGGAGCATACTGCTTGACATCCAGGTTCAATTCTTCCAGGGTTTGTTTCATCAACCTTACCTGGTCGTCCTCATCGTAGATAACAAAACTCGACTCAAGTCCGATAGCTTTGCCATCACGACGGAGAATTCGAGCACAAATTGCATGAAAGGTGCCTAAAGTCAAAGCTTCCACAGCCTGACCCAGGAGTTGTTCCAGTCTCTCTCTCATCTCTCGTGCGGCTTTGTTGGTGAAGGTAACTGCCATAATGTGGTGAGGACCAACGCCGCAGAGTTTGACTAGATAAGCGACTCGGTGGGTAATCACTCGGGTCTTGCCGCTGCCGGGTCCAGCCAGGATAAGTACAGGGCCTTTGATGGCCTCGACAGCTTCTCTTTGGGCGGGATTGAGCGTGGCCAAGATATCCATGGGGGTCAGGCATTATTATAGCATTGAGGGAAAAAGGCCCCAACACCAACAAATAATGGGTCTCAGGAGGACAATGCAGAAGTCAATCAAGTCGAAACATAGCAGCCTAGGTGAAGAGGGGCTGTGCTGTGACAGAATTCTGTCGGTTTTTTTTGCTGTGTGAGCAAACCTTTGACAGCCAAAGATTGCCGTGACGAAATGCGAAGGGATATAATTTCACCATAAGCTCCTGTAATTGCCTGGTGGATCAGACGAAATCGCTGGACTGTCTGCGTAAAAGCAGAAAAGGAGGTCATGATGACTAGTTTCAGTGACTATGACAAGTATGATGGCCTCGGACTGGCTGAGCTCGTCCGAAAAAAAGAAGTCAAGCCGAGCGAACTGGTTGAAGAGGCAATAAGTCGCATCGAAGAACTTAATCCGCAGCTTAACGCAGTAATCTACAAGATGTATGATCTGGCTCGCAGAGCTGCGGACGCAGACCTGCCGGATGGTCCCTTCAAAGGCGTTCCTTTCCTGATGAAAGATATCCTGATGGCTTATGCCGGAGTTCCCTTGACCAATGGCAGCCGGTTCTTCAAGCACTTTATACCGGATCATGATAGCGAGCTTGTCAAGCGGTTTAAGTCAGCCGGCATCATTGTTGTTGGCAAGACTAACCTGCCAGAGTTCGGGCTGGTGCCGATAACCGAACCAGAATTGTTTGGCCCAACCAGCAATCCCTGGGACCTGAGCCGTACTCCAGGCGGTTCCAGCGGCGGCTCGGCTGCTGCCGTAGCCGCACGTATGGTGCCCTTGGCCCATGCCAGCGACGGTGGCGGTTCTATTCGAATGCCAGCCTCTTGCTGCGGTGTATTCGGTCTCAAGCCAACCCGGGGTCGCAACCCGATAGGCCCTGATTTTGGTGAAGCCTGGCGTGGCTTGCATTGTGACCACGTTTTAACCCGCTCGGTTCGTGATAGTGCTGCCATGCTGGATGCCACCGCTGGGCCAGATACCGGAGCTCCTTACTATGCCGTACCACCAGTTCGTCCCTTTTTCGCTGAAATTGACACTGACCCGGGAAAGTTGCGAATTGCCTTTACGTCAAAGCCCTTTCTTAATGCCGTCATTCACAAAGACTGTATCAAAGGGCTAGAAGCGACGGCCAGGCTATGTCAGGACTTGGGCCACGAAGTAGGAGAAGCAGCACCTCAAATAGACGGCAAAGGCTTTGCTAAAGCCTTTATGACGATAGTCTGTGTCGAAACTAGAGCCGCAATTGAGGAAGGCGAGGTGCTACTGAACCACAAAGCTTCATTTAAGGATTTTGAACCCAGCACATGGGCACTCGGCTTGCTCGGCGGGCAGTGTCGGGCGCCTGAGTTCTCCAAGTCTCTTAACCTGGCTCAACTTACAGCTCGACAAATTGGTGAGTTTTTCAAAAGGTACGATGTCCTGCTGACTCCGACGTTGGCCAGACCACCTGTGGCCACGGGTCAACTTCAACCGAAAGGGATGCGAGCTGTGGCCATGAAGTTGCTGGTTAGTATCAATGCCGGCGGCTTGATTAACGCCTTGAGTGGCATAGATGCGCTTTCCCAACACGTCTTTGGGTTCATGCCTTACACACCGCTGTTTAATGTTACAGGTCAGCCAGCCATGTCCGTCCCACTGTACTGGAACGATGAGGAACTGCCCATCGGCATGCAGTTCGTCGGACGATACGGTGACGAAGCCACTTTGTTCCGTTTGGCCGGGCAACTGGAAAAAGCAAGGCCGTGGTCTCAGCGCATTCCTCCAATCTGTGCCTAGATTAACTAGCAGGTATAGAGGTCACTTAAATTCCGAAATGTTCTGCGGCCTAACCAAGGGAATCCTAACCTCAACTACGTCGACGTTGGAGACAATTATTAATCTAGTCGTACGAGCATTTGTGGGAGATAATGGCTTGAGCTAGCTAAGCCTTGTTGTTATACTTAATTTTGGAAATGATGGATTGGAGCGATTGCCAGAAGAACTTGGGAATATCTTTCCGCCAGGAGTCATTACTGGAGCAGGCTTTTGTTCACTCATCTTATTCCAACGAGAATCCCGACTTTGACTGGCCCAGCAACGAGCGTCTGGAATTCCTCGGTGATGCCGTACTCAACTTCGTAGTAACGGATAAGCTGTATAGAGAGTTTCCCAATTTGCCGGAAGGAGAACTAACTGAGATTCGTGCCTCTCTGATCTGTCGCGATACTCTGGCGGAACTGGCTTCTTCACTCAGGCTAGGCGATTGGCTGCTGTTAGGACGAGGTGAGGAAGCGAACGAAGGAAGGGCAAAGGCCAGTAATCTGGCAAACGTCATGGAAGCGCTGATCGCTGCTTTGTATTTAGATCAAGGGTTAGCGAGAACCAGACGCTTCATTCTTAGACAGCTCAAGCCAGAATTTGAGGAAATAAACTCAGGCAAGATGCCCATAAACTACAAGGCATTAGTGCAAGAGTTCGTCCAAGGACAGAAGAGGCCAACGCCCGTTTACCGTTTGGTGCAAGCTAGTGGTCCTGACCACCGTAAGCAATTTACCGCCGAGATTTTGGTCGAAGGAGAGGCACTGGGTAGGGGGACAGGAAAGAGCAAGAAAATTGCTGAGAGTCAAGCAGCAAGAGTGGCTTGGCAAAAACTGAGGTGTAGCCATGGGCAGACGAGACTTTAGACGACGAGAACCAAAGAAACCGAAGAAGGGGGCGCAAAAAAGCCGACCGATTTCGGAACTCGTGCCAACGGTAGAGGTAGAGGTAATCAAGAAGAAGAGGAAACCTGCCGAGGAATCTGAGGAATAGGTAGTTGGCAGCTTACCTGGAGCTTCACCGCAGCGGCAAGCTCAGGGAACGGGTAAATGCGTCTCTATCCTTATTGGAGAGGTGCTCCGTGTGCCCCCGCAGTTGCGGTGTGAATCGCTTGGCCGGCGATGTGGGCAAGTGCCGTACACCTCGTGACGCAATGGTCTCCAGCTATGGGCCTCACTTCGGTGAAGAATCCCTTTTAGTCGGCAGGTATGGTTCGGGCACCATATTTTTCACAAACTGCAACCTTACCTGTCTATTCTGCCAGAATTATCGAGTTAGCCAGCTAGGGCAAGGTCAGAAGGTGAGCAAAGAAGAACTAGCTTGCATAATGCTCTCCCTTCAAGCTAGAGGATGCCACAACATAAACCTGGTGTCCCCAACCCACGTAGTTCCTCAAATTCTGGAGGCACTGGAGGTAGCTGTAGAGTCAGGCTTACATCTTCCCTTAGTATATAACAGTGGTGGCTATGACTCGGTGGGGACTCTAAGGATACTTGACGGCATTGTTGATATCTATATGCCGGACATGAAATACGACGATGAGGAAACTGCCAGGGAGTTGTCGGGCATTGAAAACTATCCTGAGGTAGACAAAACGTCAATCAAGGAAATGCACCGCCAAACAGGTGACCTGGACATAAACCAGGAAGGAGTAGCCCAGCGAGGGCTCCTGGTTCGCCACCTGGTCTTACCCCACGGTTTGGCAGGAACGAAAGGGATAGTAGATTTTCTCAGCAGAGAAATTTCCCGCAACACCTACGTCAATATCATGGCTCAATATCATCCTTGCTACAAGGCCCTTCAAATTCCAGCTTTAGGGTGGCGGATATCTTCTGCAGAATTCTAAGAGGCACTATCCCTAGCTCGGGAAGCCGGTCTCAGTCGGCTGGATAAAGTTCGTCCCACTGAGATTCCTCGAATGTGCTTAAAATGACAGCATATGGGTCGGGACGATAAGTCTAGCTATTAACGAAGAGGGTAACTCAGGGTAAGAAGATGCCTGATACTGCACGCTTCTCCGCCACTGTCTATGGACGGGTGCAAGGTGTTTACTTTCGCTACTTCGTTCGAAATGAAGCCAGAAAGCTAGGTTTGACAGGCTATGTGCGCAATCTTGCCAGCGGCGATGCCATAGAAGTTCAAGCTGAAGGAGAGAAGCCACAGCTGGATAGACTACTGGAGCAACTTAAGACGGGCCCGCCGGGAGCGTGGGTCAAGAACGTGGAAGCAAATTGGCCGGAGTATTCAGGGCAGTTCGCGGACTTCAGGATAAGATACTGAGAAAGGTTGAAAATCAAATTGACAACTCAGAGTGCGCCATCGGGAAGAATCAAGTAGTCAATAACCAGTAGAGATAGGTGGCCGCCGGCTAGCGATTTTTGACTAATGGTTATGGGGTTCAGAATTCAAGCTACTTCACAACCAACTCAGTCCTCAAGTTGAACTCTGCCCTGACTAATCAGTTTCAAGTGCTCGCAGTGGATTCCAGCTATTTGAGAAGCCTTGAGGTCAACTTCGTGTGGTTCGCCCATCAGAATCTTCCCGTAATCCTCCGCCTCTCCCTTCGTAGGATCATCCCCGTAGAAGAATTTCTGATGACCTTCGATAATACCCAGATCGAAGGGTAAAGTGAAGTAGAGGTCAGCAAGGACCTTCTCAATGCCCAACTCATGCAGACTCCCCCATCCCCCTCGCTTGCCCTGCTTATATTTGCTCACTGGCAGCAGACTCAAAAGGTTTGCTACGCTGAAGTGGCCAACGCGACCACTAACCTTGAAGGGGCTGACGCTGATCAAGAAGTCGCTGCGCAACACTACATTGGGCACCCAAAAACTTTCCACAGCATAGAATTCAGTTAGAGGATTCTGCACCTCTATGAAAATGGAATCCCTAATATCGAGCATAAGCACCTGATGAAAGTTATATCCTAAGGCTTGATATATCGGGTAAATCGATTCGCCGCTAGGAGCCCCATCCGCAATAAGGATATCAGCATTACTAACTTTTCTAATACCTCTGATAATAGCGCTCAGCAGTTTTGGGCTTGTCGTTACAGGGTACGGCAAGGGATAACCGGCACAAGGTTTGATTAAAACCCGTCTTGCCCAAGCCAGTTGCGGAGGAGGAACAAACACAAAATCCGAATCCTTGACAATCATTGCCTTCATATAAACGGTCAAATTTCAATATCTACAAAGCTGGCCGCAATAGCACGATCTCGTTAGCAGTCGGCAGCTTTTCGCGCTCGAACTCTATTTCACTATTCGCCATCTTTCTTACATTCTTCTTGCCCTTAAGGAAATCCTCGACGTCGGCTATCGGATAGGCGCACTTTAGCGTCTTGAAATGCATAGGAATTGTTATTTTCGGCTTCAATTGGTCACACACCTGGCAAGCTACAGAGGCATCAATAGTGAAGAAGCCACCTACAGGAACGAACAGTACATCCACGGCACCAATTTCAGTGACCTGTCCCGGACTGAGCACGTGCCCTAAATCACCCAGGTGACAAAGCTTTATATCATCTATGGTGAAACAAAAAACAGTGTTAGGTCCCCTTTCACGACTGTGAGAATCATCGTGAGAGGTAGCTACGCCCTTGAACTGAATACCTTTGACAGTTGTCTTGCCACTACCCTTAACCACTTCGGGTTTCCCCTGTACTGCGGAGATGTTATTATGGTCCCCATGGTCATGACTCACCACGACGACATCAGCAGTTTCCCTGATGGGAGAATAGTTGATACCTCCGCCCACGGCATAAGGGTCAGTCATTACTCGTACGCCGTCTCGGGAGGTAATTAAGAAACAAGCATGACCTAACCATTTCACTTTCATTTCGCCTCCTGATTCCTTGCCTTACTCAAAGCCAATTCAACCAGAGTCCTGACGCCGAATCCAGTGGCCCCTTTCACTGTGTACCCACTCTCCTTGCTGGAGAGACGCGGGCCGGCTATATCGACATGAACCCAAGGTGTGCTACCAACGAACTCAGCCAAAAAAAGGGCAGCGGTGATGGCCCCGCCATACCTGTCGCCGGTATTCTTAACATTGGCGATTTCGCTCTTGTTCTGTTCCTTGTACTCTTGGGGCATAGGCAGCTGCCACATCCTCTCGCCGGTTTTTGCCGCAGCTTTAAGGACTTCGTCTATCCAGTTTTGGTCATTGCCAAAGAGACCGCTATAAAGGGTGCCTAAAGCAATACGGCAAGCCCCGGTCAAAGTGGCCAAATCTACTAACGGAGATAAACCTTGTTTTACGGCATAACTTAAGGCATCCGCCAGAATAAGCCTTCCTTCAGCGTCCGTGCTAATCACTTCTATGGTCTTGCCATTCATTGCCTTCAGTATATCTCCCGGTTTCAAGGCCGTCCCGCTGGGTAGATTCTCGGTAGCCGGAATAACGGCGGTGATATTAATCTTCGGTTTCAATTGAGCAATAGCTCCTAATGCTGTCATGACAGCAGCGGCGCCAGCCATATCGGCCTTCATCTCATCCATTCCCTCCGCTGGCTTGATGGAGATTCCCCCTGAGTCAAAAGTTATGCCCTTGCCCAAAAAACCAAGGGCTTTTTCAGAACGTCCATTTCCTTTATAGCTGAGAATCATAAGCTTGGGAGGCTGATTGCTACCCTTCGCCACTCCCAGGAGTGCTCCCATGCCCATTGCCTCCATGCCCTCTCGGTCAAAGACCTTAAACTCCAAACCATAGTTCTCAGCTATTTCCTTGGCTATTTCAGCCATCCGAGTAGGCGTCATGTAGTTAGCTGGTTCATTACCCATATCCCGAGCCAAATTGGTGGCTTCAGCAATCAACTTCCCTCTGCCAACGACTGGTTCCACGATAGGGACTTGTTCCTTTTCTCTTACTACTACTAGTATTTCTCTGACATCTTCATATTCAGGCTTCTTATATTTGGTGAAGGTATAAAGGCCGAGAATAGCGCCCTCAGCTATTGCCTGAGCTGAAGCTTCAAGCTCAATGCCGCCTGCGCCAGCACCATGAAGTATTGTAGCTATCTTGTGGCAATTCAATTTACGCAATGCCCGACAAAATTCTCCCGTCACCGTTCGAATTTTATCCACGTTGAACTCCTGGCGCTTGCCCAAGCCAGCGATAGCCACTACCCCCGCTGGCAGCTTGCCAAAAGTATGAACAATGCTAACCTCACCGAACTTACCCTTGATCTCACCCCGCTTGATTAGAGCGCTAATAGCACCGTTCAAAGTTTTATCCACAGCAAAGGTAGCGCCGCCCGGTTGCTCCACACCTTCAAAAAGGTTTACCACTATGGCATCAGCTTCGACTTGAGATATGTCCCCAACTATAACTTTAATCTCCAAGATTCATCTCCCCAAAATGCATAAATTTTAGAACATTTATTTTACTTTATTTGGATGAAGAATTGAAGAGGTTAATATAGGAAATTTTCCTCTTATCTCTTTGTTGCCCGCACAATCTTATCGATTACGGCAGTAATATCCTGTGAGGTATCAACAACAAGGTGATTGCGAGAAATCTTTTCCCTGCGAGGCTTCATCTTGTTATACACTCTCCACTCGGCTTACGAGTCATCATGAGGCATAGGTGCCTTTTCCCGGGCCAGAAGGCGTTGTTGCACCACCTCGGTGGGAGCTTCAACCCAGACCGGAATGAGCTTTGCCCCGGCTCTTTCTGCCGCGTCATAGAAATATTCTCGACGGTGCTCCAACAGGTTTGTGGCATCAAAGATGACAGGAATCCCCTTCGTCAAAAGCTCTTCGATGAGAACATGGCAAGCAGAGAAAAGGCGTTTGTTTTCATTTTCCTTATACTGCGGGAACGGGAACAGAATCTTTCGCAAAGTGTCGCTTGCCAGAATGAGAAAAGGAAACCTTTCAGCCACCTTGCGGCAGAAGAAGGACTTGCCCGTGCCCGGCAAGCCACTGACAAGTATAAACGGAGGCTCCACCTGCGGTTGAGGTAAGTCATTGAGGCTTTGTCTTAGTTTCTCTACGTCTTCATCTAACCTACCTACCATACATCACAATTATCACCATGAATCCGCCTGTGTGTCAAAGTACTATCCTTGTTCGTTTTTTGGGATAAGTATCAAGCCGCTTTGCAGTTTTTGAGCCTATGTCTTTGTCAATCCAACGGTGTTAAGGAATGCAGCCACGACAACTGGATCAAACTGAGTGCCTGCACAACGCTTGATTTCCTCCACAATTTCCGTGATGGACATAGCCGACCGATACGGTCGGTCGGACATCATAGCATCAAAGGCGTCGGCCACAGCTAAGATTCTGGCTCCCAACGGTATGTCATCGCCTGCAATAACCTGATGAAGTCCGCTACCGTCATAATGGTCGTGGTGATGCTCGATCATTTCAGTTATCTTCCCATTAACCACTGGCCGCACAATCTCGGCACCCACATGAACGTGAGTCATAATGTGTTCGTACTCTTCACGTGTCAGTTTGCCGGGCTTATTCTGGATAACCTGGTCAACCGCAATCTTCCCGATGTCGTGCAGCAAGCTTCCCCAGCGCAGATCTTCCAGATGCTGCGCAGATAGACCAAGCTCATTGCCCAAAGCTAATGCTATGTCGGTCACCCGGCGAGAATGTCCACCGGTGTACTTGTCTTTAGCTTCGAGGGCAGATACCAGTGCCTCGATGGCGCCCAGAAAGAGTTTCTTAATCTCTCCCGTCTGCTCTTCAATCCTCTCCTCCAGGTATTGCTGGTAGTCCCTTATCTCTAGCTGTAGGTGTCTTTTTTCGAGAGCTCTTTTGATGGATAGAGAGAGCTCTTCCAAGTTAAAAGGTTTGCAGATGTAGTCATCAGCCCCCTGTTTCAGGCACTGAACGGCAACATTGATCTCATTAATAGCCGTAGCCATAATAACCGCGGTGTCAGGGTAGCCTGACTTTATTTCTGGGAGGACCTCGATTCCTGATTTGCCAGGCATCTTTATATCGAGAATAACCAGAGCGATCGGACTGGTGTTCAGCATTGTCAGGACTTGCTCAGCATCGCTTGCCTCCTCGCACTGATAGCCTTCTCCTGTTAACTTCTGGCGAAGGAGCCTCCTGATTGCAGCTTCATCATCTGCGATGAGTAACGTCTCTGGTTGCCTAGTCATGCCCCTACTCCTTTTTAGCCAATATATTTTTAGTAACTGTTGTTAGCTCCCTTTCATCTGTAACCAGTAAAATACTTTTCTCGTTGGCGTTAACCCATTTTGTGGCATAACCCGTTTATGGTCAGCTACCGTTAATAGGCAATTCGACAACAATGGTGGCTCCTCTATCCGGCTGGTTCACGGCATATATCTGCCCCCCGTGCTCAGTCACTATGCCGTGGCAGATGCTCAACCCAAGCCCAGTCCCCTTGCCCGCTTCTTTGGTAGTGAAAAACGGGTCAAATATGCGCCTCAGATTTTCCGGTGGGATACCCGGGCCATCATCAGCAAATGAAATCACCACAGTATCATCGTGTTTCTTGGTGGCGATGGTCAGCATCCCCTTGTTATGTGCCTTAACCATAAAATATTCGGCGTTGATAATGATGTTCAGGAAAAGCTGCTGCATCTGGAAATAATCAACCATGACTTCGGGAAGGTCTGGGTCAAACTGTCTCTCGACCAGTATACTGTTTGCTTTATGTTCATAAGCACGTAATTTCAGGACGTCCTCGATAATGCTATTCATATGGCTGCGCTGTTTCACAGGTGCCTGCTTTCGAGCAAATGTAAGCAGATTTTTCGTTACGTTAGCGGCCCGCTGAGCCTCGGTGTTGATAAGCTTCAGGTCCTCACGAATATCGTCAGGGACCTCCCTTTCCATAAGCAACTGGGAGAAACCGATGATGCTGGTGAGCGGGTTGTTAAGTTCGTGGGCGGTGCCAGCTGCCAGTTCGCCAAGGGAAGCCAGTCGGTCAGTCATCATAAGCCGCTCATTTTGTCGCTTTTGCTCCGTAATGTCTCTGGTGATATGGACAGTACCGAAGGCTTCACGTTGATCATTGAAAATCGGCGATGTTGACTCCAGAAGGTATTTTCCCAGGTGGGACTCGTAGAACTCCGCCGCCGCTGGTTTCCCGGTAGTCAGCGTATGCTGGTGAGGGCAGCCGGACCTGGGCTTTTTTCCTTTGTGTAGCTCATAACAGTGTATGCCGATGATTTCATTGAGGCTCTTCCGAAAAAGATCAGCAAATGCCTTGTTGGCCCGCAGAATCCGGAAGTCCCTGTCATGAATAGAGACAGCGTCGCTGATGGAATCAAATGTCCTACTCCATTCCTCGGCTGCCACCTTGAGCGCTTCCTCCATCTTCTTGCGCTCGGTGACATCCCGGCAGACGCAGAAGATTAGCTTCTGCCCGGCGCACATGGCTGCGTTGACACTGATATCAACATCAATGATACAGCCATCCTTGCGAGTGTGCTTTGTCTCCAAGTGGAAACCGTTGTCATCAGCATTTCGACCCATCTCCAGTATTTTCTCGGGCGGAAAACTCTTGTCCCAGTCCCACGTATGGAGCTGACGGACTTCCTCCAGAGTGTAGCCCAGCATCTCGGCAAAGCGCGGGTTGGCCTCCACCACCCCAGCATCCACATCTAGGACGACTATGCCGTCCAGCGATTGGTCTATGAGCAGACGGCGCCGGGTCAATTCATCAGCCAGTGCCTGCTCTTGTCTCTTGCGCTCGGTAATATCGCTATATACACCGTACGCGCCCACCAATTTGCCATTAGAACAAATCGGGTAGGCGAGCACAGAAACATTTACCAGGCTGCCATCTTTGCGTCTTCTCACCCGTTCTTTCCGAACAACTGCTCCACCTAAAATCCTGTGAAGAGAATCGAACGCTTCCTGCGTATCCTCTTCAGGGACGATGAGGTCGACAAGAGAGCGACCCTTGACTTCTTCATTAGAATAGCCGAAAAGCCCCTCAAACGCCATGTTGGCCTGCATCGCTCTGTCGTTCGTGTCCATCATGAGGATAGCATCGGGGGAGTTGTCAAACAGTTGCTGGAAGTAGGCTCTTTGAAGATTTGCTGCTTCCTCTACCTCTTTACGCTCCGTGATGTCACGCCCGACGCCACGAAAGCCGATAATCTCGCCTTTGTCATTTTTCAGAACAGAGATAGATGTTTCAGCAAACCCCTGGCTCCCGTCCTTGCGGACGGTTTTCCAGGGGAAACCCTTGTTTCGCGCACCAGTGCGGTACACTTCATTGAAGACCCGAAACAGAGATTCGATATCATCTTCTGCCGTAAAGTCTTTATAGCTCATCTCAATCAGATCTTCCCTTGAGTATCCCAGGTCCCGGCACACCGAGTTATTGACAAAGGTGAGGTGTCCGCCGAGATCAACCTCGAAATAGCTATCTTCCATCTCCTCCAGAATAGTCCGGTATCTCTCTTCAGACTGCCTCAGCCCTTCCTCTGCTTGCTTGCGCTCGGTAACGTCAACAAAAGAAAGTAAACCTGCTAACCTGCCCGCGTGCGTAATTCTCGCACCCGTCGCACTTATCCATATTCGTTTGCCCTCTTTGGTCATAACCTGAAGATCGAAGGCCCGCCGCGAGTCCTGTTCAAACAGCTCCTTTGTAAGAAGCTCAAGAGCTTTCTCTCCTTCCTTCGGAGGAACAAAGTCAAGCAGATTCACTCCAAAGCCTTCCTCTGCGGAATTGAATCCAAACATTTTCACAGCGGCTTGATTACCTATCACTACTTTCATAGTCTCAGCGTCCACAACGAGCGTCCCGATGACTGCGCTATCGAACAAAGCTCTATATTTTTCCTTGCTCTGTCGCAGTGCTTCCTCCGTTTTTTTACGCCCAGTGATATCGCGGGATGACGTGACAAAACCTAGGATGTTACCTGCATCATCTTTAAGCAACTGGCTGACCGATTCAAACCAGACGTATTCGCCGGATTTTTTCCGGATTCGGTACGAGAGAAGGACAGGCATCTCCTGTGAAGCCTCCTCCTGACCCTCTTTCCGGAGAGCTTCAAGATCATCGGGGTGCACTAGCTCCCAGGGATTAGTTCCGACTAGTTCCTCCGACTCAAAGCCGAGTATCTGTCTGCAGGCAGGGCTGATGTAAACATATCTATGATCCGGATTGTGCAGGCAAATAATGTCACTTGAGTTTTCAGATATAAGGCGGAGCCTCTTTTCGCTCTCGCGCAGCGCCTCCTCCATTTGCTTGCGCTCGGTGATATCACGTCCAACGCCACGAAACCCGATAATCTCACCCTTGTTATTTTTCAGAAGAGAGATTGATGTTTCGGCAAACCCGTGGCTCCCGTCTGTCCGGATGGTTTTCCAGGGGAAGCCCTTGTTCGGCACACCAGTCCGGTACACTTCATTGAAGACCCGAAACAGGGATTCGATATCATCTTCTGCCGTAAAGTCTTTATAGCTCATTCCAATCAGTTCTTCCCTCGAGTATCCCAGATCTCGGCACACCGAGTTATTGACAAAGGTGAGGTGTCCCCCGAGGTCAACCTCGAAATAGCTATCTTCCATCTCTTCCAGAATAGTTCGGTATCTCTCCTCAGACTGCCTCAGTGCTTCCTCCATCTGCTTGCGTGCTGTGATGTCGCGGCGGATCCCCCGAAAGCCAGTAATTTCACCCCTATCGTTTCTTATCGGGAAAGCCGAGGTTTCGGCAAATATGTGTGCCCCGTCTTTGCGAATGACCTCGGTGGGAAAGTCAATCAAAGGTTCCCCTGTCTTAAACACACGATTGTAGGCTTCGAAAACAGTCTTCACCTTCTCTTTAGGCGTAAAGCCTCTGAAACTCATCCCCATTATCTCTTCCTTCGAATAGCCTAGGAGACGAATCATTGCATCATTGACAAAAGTGAGATTGCCAGCAAGGTCAGTCTCAAAGTAGCCATCGCCCATCTCCTCAAGAATTGTCCGGTACCTCTCTTCGGACTGCCTCAGCGCTTCCTCTGCCCGTTTGCGCTCGGTGATATCTTTGACAAAAACCGAGATGCCACCTCGAGAGGGATAAGCGCTGATCTCAAAGATGTAGTGCCTGCCGTTACCATTGAAATTGGCCACAAAAGCCCGGGGTTGCTGCGTCTTTAGCACGTCACGGTACATCTTTTCCGCATTTCTTATCCCAGGCGTGTCCGGGAAAATTTCCCCGAGCGATTTCCCAATCGCTTCCTTAGACCGAATTCCTGTCAGAATTTCCGATGCCTTGTTCCAATAGGTATATCTCAGGTGCTCATCCATTGCGAAAAAGACATCGGTGATGCTGTTGGCAAGCTCTCTGTACTTCTCTTCGCTCTCTTTTAACACCTCCTCCATTTCCTTGCGGTCGGTGATTTCCATGTAATTCCCCAGGACTGCCCGTCTCCCACGATACTGGACAGGTTTAACTGCCGACATAATCCATCTGATGCTACCGTCCTTATGAATCACCCTGAATTGATATGGCGAAACGAGTTCTCCCTTCAGCATCTTTATGGTGTTCTCCCTGACCATCTCCCTATCTTCGGGAACGACAATATCCAGGGAATCCTTGCCTAGCAATTCATCTGCCGTGTACCCAATGGCGAGTGGGAAGTTGGAGTTGAAATAGCGAATTTTCCCATCCTGCATGATGCAAACTCCCACGGCCGCTTCTTCAGCCAGAACCTTGAGCAGCGTTTCTTCATCCTTATGCTTGACCGTCGATGTCACTGATTTCATTTGTTCACCCCGTCAGCCGCTCCGACTTATCTCGAAAATGTGGTTGGTGTTCGTTCGAATAGTCTCCACTTGAGCTGCCGTGAATAGTCTCCAACCTCGCCAGTCCCGGTACTCGACATCGGAAAATATCCCTTCTTTCAACCATCTGAAAAGGGTGTTTCTACTGATGCCGACCATCCGGCAAACCTCCGCCGTCCGGTAATAGGTCTGATCATTAATTACAACAGGCATATTCTTTCCTTGAGACTACTCAACCATGCCAGACTATACTGTTGATTAATATAGGCTTGTGTATTGAGAAGCGTCAATCACCTATTTGTACCAGTCGTTCAGTTACTTTAGTCCTATCTTGTCTAGTGGCACTTGTTGGCCAGATACTTGATGTAAAGCACCCACACCGCTTCTACAATCCTCTATTCCGACCGACCACCAGTCGAACTCAACACCATATCTATGACCCCAGACCATGGTGGGATGCGAGCCGAGATGGGTCGATTTGCCCAAAAAGAAGGACAGCGGAATAGATTGGATGGATTCAACTCCTGGTGACGGACTGGCCGATTATCGTTTGAACGCAGGTGGGATCGGTTCTTCGTGTTTTCTTAACTCGACGATACGGTCGCGAATCATAGCAGCTTTCTCGAACTCCAGATTCTTGGCTGCTGCCTTCATCTGGGATTCCAGTCGCCTGATAAGTTGGACCATTTCTTCCTCGGAAACAGGAGTAACCGCATAAGGAGTCCTCGTCTCCGCCACCGCTTGAACTCTTTCAGTGATATCCTTAATTGCCTTTTTGATTCCCTGCGGAGTTATGCCGTGCTCCCTGTTGTAAGTTTCCTGAACCCGTCGTCGCCTCCGGGTTTCCTCTATCGCCTTTTGCATGGACCGAGTAATGGTATCGGCATACATTATGACATGGGCATTTATGTGTCTGGCAGCACGTCCCATAGTTTGAATGAGCGCTTCTTCTGACCTGAGATAGCCTTCTTTATCGGCATCTAGTATGGCTACCAGACTGACCTCGGGCAGATCCAAGCCCTCGCGAAGCAAATTGATGCCCACTACCACATCGTAGACGCCAAGGCGGAGGTCACGAAGAATCTCAACACGCTCTAAGGTCTCTACTTCCGAATGTAAGTAATGAGTCTTAATCTCCATTTCCCTCAAGTAATCGCTTAGCTCTTCTGCCATACGCTTGGTCAGAGTAGTCACCAAACAGCGTTCCTTTTTTGCCACCCTGTTTTTTATCTGATGAATAAGGTCATCAATCTGCCCTTTAACTGGCTTAACCTCCACGGTAGGCTCCAGCAAGCCAGTGGGCCGCACCAATTGCTCCACGATTTGCTGGCTGTGCTCATATTCGTAGGGCTTGGGTGTGGCAGAAACGTAAATGACCTGATGAATGTGCTTGTTGAACTCTTCAAAATTCAATGGCCGGTTATCCAAAGCTGAAGGGAGACGAAAGCCGTAATCCACCAGTGTCTGCTTTCGAGAAATATCACCATGGTACATGCCCCTTATCTGAGGCAGGGTCATATGTGATTCATCGATGAACAACAGGAAGTCGTCAGGAAAGTAGTCCAGCAGAGTCCAAGGCGTGCTTCCCGGTGCCCGCCTTTGAAGATGCCTGGAATAATTCTCAACTCCTCTGCAATATCCTACCTCTTGAAGCATCTCGATGTCATAATTGGTTCGCGCTTCAAGCCTTTGGCCTTCAAGTAGCTTTCCCTGGCTCCTGAACTCCTGTAATCTCATCTCCAGCTCGGCTTTGATATCCTCGATTGCTGCCAGCAGTTTTTCGTGAGAAGTAACAAAGTGCTTTGCCGGGTAGATCTCAACTTGATCGCAGTGAGCCAGCATTTCGCCAGTTAAAGGGTCCACCTCCACAATTCGCTCAATCTTCTCTCCCCAGAATTCGATTCGCAGGGCTGTTTCCTGATATGCAGGCTGAATTTCCAGGGTATCGCCCCGAATACGGAATTTGCCTCTGGTAAAATCGTAATCATTTCTTTCATATTGCATATCCACCAGCTGACGGACCAGTTTGTCTCGCTGGTAGTGTTTGTTCACTTCAACAGAGAGGGCAAAGCCATGATATTCCTCAGGTGCGCCCAAACTGTAAATACAGGAGACCGAAGCAACGATGACCACATCCCGGCGCGTGAATAAGGACATAGTGGCGGCATGTCGCAGTTTGTCAATTTCCTCATTTATATCGGTTTCCTTCTCAATATAGAGGTCGGTGCTGGGGATATAAGCCTCCGGTTGATAGTAATCATAATAGCTCACGAAATACTCCACGGCATTTTCAGGGAGGAATTCTTTAAACTCTGTTGCGAGCTGAGCAGCCAGAGTCTTGTTGTGACAAAGAACCAGCGTCGGCCTTTGTATCCTCTCGATGACATTGGCCATAGTGAAGGTTTTGCCACTACCAGTGACTCCCAGCAGTGTCTGTTCTCGGTAACTTTTATTCAAACCCTCGACCAGTTTGTCTACGGCCTGAGGCTGGTCGCCTGTGAGACGAAAATCGGAAACTATTTTAAACTGGGGCATAATAAACTCTACACGTGTAGTGTGTCGGTTACAGCGCGGATATTAATATATTTATCTGTCGACTATAATTCGAAACCATAATATTTAGAAAGAGCTTTTATTAGTAAATGTGCTGCTATGGAAGTTGCTACGTTCCACGCGCTGCTCCCAGCCTTGCTTATCATTTTCCCGAGCCACACCTTAACCTTACTACCTAAGTTGCCTTTAACGCCAGACTGTGCATCCTCCTGAATAGCCTGATCGAGTTCTTTCAAATCTGGTTTGCCAATTCCAAGGGATGCCAAATACTGTTTTAAGCTCTCAAGATCATTCTGAACTACTGTAATTTCGATGTTTTGTGTAATAGTTTGGCTACCAGCAACTAGACTTGTTACATTACCCTGAATGTAGGTATTAAATACTTGGCTGACTCGGTCGTCAGCTATTTGCTTAACATTTGGTGGAGCTTCACCTGCATCTGGTGCCTCAGCCTCAATCTCTAGGACGAAACTAAGAATTCGGTTCCTTACTGTATCCAAGAGTGCGGCAATTGCACCATACGGAATCTGCTGCCAAGCGTCGCCAAGGTTCATATCTTGATAGATTTTGCTGCCAACCAGCCTAATTAAGTTAGCAGACCACGGTGACTTTAAGGTATCTCCAGTTCTTTCAGCATCCTTTGTTAGCGAGGCGTAGAAGCTTATTGCTTCCATTAAGTATAAAGTGTTTACAAGGTCGCGATATTCCTCGGGTATAGAGGATGAAGGTATTGGAGCGTTTTTGAGACCACTTTGGAACATGCCGAAGAAGTCTCCACGAGACTCTACACGAAGTATTCGGTATTCCGGCAAATCTTCTTTGGATGTGTACCCGTTGAGCTCATACTCAACCCATAACTTAAACTCTTTATTCCCAAGCCGAGCTGCGAGAACTTTACATTTACGCAATACGACAGAAATATCTACATTCACATCAATTGCAGCATCTTGTATCTCACGAAGAAGTGACATCTATGGCTCCCTTCCTAAATACTGCATGTCCTCGGCACATTGTCACAATTCCCTATTTACTTCCCCCAAAAATACTGCAGCACCTGGTGCCTAAATCTATTATTCAACCCTACCACCAGCTTATCCGTCGCCTGAGGCTGGTCGCCAGTAAGGCGAAAATCAGCAACTATCTTGAACTGGGACATCGGAATCACTCACCACAATAAAAAACAACAACTCTTAATATATAGGAAACAAGGAAATTTTGCATAACCGACTGAAGAAGTATTATTTACAGATATTGTGTTAAATCAAGGTCTTGTTTGAGATACCAAGCTATGTTAGAATTGGCTATCCTGTATGCAGAAAGAAAGGAAACGAATGACATGAAGTCCTACGAGGAACTCGCTAAAGAGCAAGGGAAGAGGGAAAGTAGTTTCTTGTCTAGCTTGGGAGAGGCCGAGATAGGGGAGTTGTCTGATTTTGAGGCTGATTTGGGCCAGCGGCGTCAGGAAATTCTGTTCAAGATAACTACCGAGATGGAGGACACCAAGAACGCCCTGAGTCAAGTTGAGCAACTTGCTCAGCGACTCAAGAGATATCTGGACCGTCTAAAAAAGATACATCAAACACTCTCGCAGTAAGGTCAAATCACACAGAATATAGCGTAATGCAGTCTGAGTCGGGAACATCGGTTAGACTTCGTTTTGCGCCCAGTCCTACAGGGTATCCACATTTAGGCAATATCCGGACTGCCCTGTTCAACTGGCTTTTTGCCCGTCATCACGGTGGCAAGTTCATCTTACGCATCGAAGACACTGACATTGCTCGTAAGGTAGAGGGCGCGATAGAGGTAATTCTGGATAGCTTACGATGGCTGGGGCTAGACTGCGACGAAGGGCCTTACCTACAATCGCAACGATTGCCCATTTACCGTGAAACTGTCGAGAAATTGCTTAAGGAGGGTCATGCATATTTATGCTATTGCTCTCGGGAACGCTTGGAGACGATGCGTCAGGAACAGGCAAGACGTAAGCAACCGCCCAAATATGATCGGCATTGTCGAGATTTGACGCAACCGGAAAGAACCCGGTTGGAGTCAACAGGCATTACCCCTGTTGTTCGCTTCAAAACACCCCTTGAGGGCAACACCACCTTCTACGACTTAGTCTACGGCGCGGTGACTTTCGAGCACGATACCTTGGATGACTTCGTCTTGCTCAAATCCGATGGCTACCCCACATATCACCTGGCCAACGTAATAGATGACCACTTGATGACTATCTCACATGTCCTCAGAGCGGAGGAGTGGCTCTCCAGCACTCCGCGTCATGTATTGCTTTACCAGGCTCTGAACTGGCCGCCCCCGCAATTTGCCCATCTGCCCATGATTCTGGGGCCTGACCGCGCCAAATTGTCCAAAAGACACGGTGCTACCAATATCAGCGAATATCGAAAGCAAGGATACTTGCCCGATGCCATGATTAATTTCTTGGCGCTTTTGGGCTGGTCGCTCGATGATCGAACCGAGTTGCTGTCACGAGAAGAACTGATAAAGCACTTCTCTCTGGAAAGGGTAGGCAAGACAGCAGCTATCTTTAACAAAGACAAGCTAGAATGGATGAACGGTGTTTATTTGCGGAAACTAAGCGTCAGACAATTCGTCCAGCAAGCTATGCCATTTCTAGATAGGGATTTACCAGA
>Ga0214474_1000266_pt1 | contig 27392 bp, 28 predicted proteins | sample RVTome_2_FD_187335 | JGI IMG/M metagenome (GOLD analysis project Ga0214474, IMG submission 187335) | Soil microbial communities from uranium-contaminated site in the Upper Colorado River Basin, Wyoming, United States - RVT95D214 HiSeq ... | reverse complement strand
AGTCAGCCAAATCAGCGCCCATTCCCGCGACGTCGCCGACGTTGTCACCTACGTTGTCAGCTATTACTGCAGGGTTTCTCGGGTCATCTTCAGGAATGCCTAACTCGACTTTTCCAACGAGGTCAGCGCTTATGTCTGCCGTCTTAGTGAAAATTCCTCCGCCCGCTTTTGCGAAGAGTGCCAATCCGCTTGCGCCGAAGCTGAAAGCTAAGATTGGTGGCACTCCCATGTCTGCGGGCATGCCTGTGATGCCGTAGACAACGCTTATTCCAAGCAGGGAGAACCCGACCACTGCGAGGCCCATGACTGCGCCGCCGCGGAATCCTATTGGGAATGCCTTGTTCAAGCCGCCGCGTGCTGCGTAAGCTGCTTTCGCGTTTGCTTTGGTGGCGATGTCCATTCCGAAGTAGCCAGCCAGCGCCGAGCAGAAAGCGCCAAAGAAGTATGCAAGCGCTAAGCTTAAGTTTTGTATGGGCTTAGCGTTTGTCCAGACGGGTTGTGGCAGTAAAAGTCCGATTAGCATGCCGACGACTATTACGAAGATTGCCAGTATCTTGTATTCCTTTTTCAGGAAGGCATTTGCGCCTTCTTTGATGGCGCCGGATATTTCGCGCATTCGTTCTGTTCCAGAGTCTTGTTTGTTGACGTAGTAGTAGAAGTAAAGTCCAGCGAGGATTGAGATTGCTGCGGATATTGGTGCTATTAGCCATGGTTCAAACATTTCTTTTCAACCTTGCCTGTTAGTATTTTTTTAAATTGCGGGGGAGTTTGTGGGAACTTGCTTATTAGCCTTTGTTTTTCTGCAAAGCGAAGGAAAAGATTAAAACCACAGTACTTGAGAATAAGGGAATTTAATTGCTAAGTAACTGAGGGGAGCGCAAATGTCCAAGTCTTGGCACAATGAGAAAATTGATGACGTCCTGCATGAATTGGATGTTACGCATGAAGGATTAACCTCGCAAGAAGCTCAAGAACGAGTGAAGAAATACGGTTACAACGAGTTAATCGCTAAGAAACGCAAATCCGCGTTTAGCATGTTTCTCGGCGAGTTTAAGGACATTTTCATAATTCTCTTGATTGTAGCTACGATTCTCTCCGCTGTCATCGGGTATTACGATGTGCTTACTGGCGAAGCTGAAGGCGTTATGGAGGCTATGGCTGACGCGATAATCATAGGCGCCATCGTTATTTTGGTTGCCGTGACTGGTTTTGTTCAGGAGTACCGCGCTGAAAAAGCAATAGAAGCTATGAAAAAGTTGACTGCGCCTAAAGCGCGTGTTGTTCGAGATGGGCAAGAGGTGATTATACCTGCTAAGGAGATTGTGCCAGGCGATATTCTTGTTTTAGAATCAGGTGATCAGGTTCCTGCGGACGCGCGGATTATTGAGGCAATTGAACTGAAGGCAAGTGAGGCGGTTTTGACTGGGGAGTCTGCGCCTGTGAATAAGGATGTTGCGCCTGTGAAGAGTGACGCTGGGATTTCTGAGCGTCGTAATACGTTGTTTACGGCGACGCATGTTGTTTATGGACGCGGAAGAGCTGTTGTAACTACTACGGGTATGAACACGGAGTTTGGTAAGATTGCTGAGATGGTGCAGTCAGCTGAGGAAGAAGAGACGCCTTTGCAGAAGAAGTTGGACAAGTTTGCCAAGAAAATAGCCAAAGTTGTGGTGGCTGTTTGTGTTCTTATTTTTGCTCTTGAAGCGTTTGATGTTGTTGCTTCTGGAGTTTTTAACATTAATGGTTTTATTCAGGCGTTTATGTCGTCGATATCTCTGGCTATATCTGCTGTTCCAGAAGGGTTGCCTGCTATAGTGACTGTGGCGTTGGCTCTTGGGGCGAGGGAGTTTGCGAAGCGGAATGCTCTTGTTCGTAAGTTGTCTTCGGCTGAAGGTTTGGGTGCTGTTACAGTGATTTGTTCGGATAAGACTGGGACTATTACTAAGGGTGAGATGACTGTGCGTCAGATGTATGCTGACGGGAAGTTGTTTGAGGTTAGTGGTGTGGGTTATGAGCCGAAGGGCGAGTTTAAGTTGGGTGGTGCTGTTGCGAAGCCTGAGGGCGACGCGGAGCTTCTGCTTAGAGTAGGTACTTTGTGTAATAATGCGCAGTTGCGGAAGAAGGAGGGGCAGGAGTCTTGGGAGATTTTTGGTGACCCAACAGAGGGCGCTTTGATTGTAGCCGCTGAAAAAGCTGGGCTTGGCAAGAAAGAGTTGGATGATGCTTATCCGCGTGTTCGTGAGATACCGTTTACTTCTGAAAGGAAACGTATGACTACTGTGCATAAGACGCCGCAGAACGATGTTGTTGCTTATGTGAAGGGTGCGCCTGAAACGATTCTGGAAATTTGTACGCATATGCTTGAGACTGGGAAAGAAGTGAAGTTGACGCCGGCGAAAGTTAGCAAGGTTTTGCAGGCGAACGAGCAGTTGGCGAGTAATGCTTTGCGTGTTCTCGCTATGGCGTATAAGCGGTTGCCTGGTGCTGCGGAGAAGTTTGCGGATGATGCGCTTGAGAAGGATTTGGTTTTTGTGGGTTTGCAGGGGATGATTGATCCGCCGCGGGAAGAGGCTATCAACGCTAATAGGGTTTGTCAGAAGGCGGGGATAAGGACTGTGATGATTACTGGCGATCATAAGTTGACTGCGGTGGCTATTGCTAAGGAAGTTGGGATTTTCAGAGAGAACGATTTGGTGCTGACTGGTGTTGAGTTGGACAAGCTTGGTGACACGGAGTTTGCGCAGGAAGTTGAGAAGGTCAGCGTGTATGCTCGTGTGTCGCCTGAGCATAAGCTGAAGATTGTGAATGCTTGGAAGAAGAACGGGCATATTGTGGCTATGACGGGCGACGGCGTGAACGATGCACCAGCCATCAAGGCGGCTGACGTGGGCGTTTCAATGGGTATAACGGGCACTGATGTTACGAAAGAGGCTTCGGATGTGATTCTTACTGATGATAACTTTGCTACGATTGTGAAGGCTGTGGAGCAGGGTAGGGTTATTTATGATAATATTCGTAAGTATGCGCGTTTCTTGATTGCGTGTAACTTTGATGAGTTGTTGGTTATTGGTGGGTTTGCTATTCTTGGGGGGCTTTTTGGTCCTGAGATGTTTCCGTTGCCGTTGTTGCCTGCGATGATTTTGTGGGTGAACTTGGTTACTGATGGTGCTCCGGCGGTTGCGTTGGCTACGGATCCGCCTGATGTGGATGTGATGGATAGGCCGCCTAGGAAGCCGACTGAGGGTATATTGCATGGTATGGGCAGGTTCATTGTGCTGTCGTTCCTGCTTCAGGCAATTGGAACAATTCTGGTGTTCAGTTTGGAATATTACGTGTGGCCAGCTCATGGCTTCGGAACTGAAGCAACTCTTAATGAAGCGAGGACTACTGCGTTTGTGCAGGCGGCGATGTTTGAGTTGCTTGTGGTGTGGAATTGTCGTTCGGAGAAGCGTAGCGTTTGGCGGATGGGTAAGGCTGCGTTCAAGAACAAGTTCTTTGTGATTGCGGAGATTGTGTCGATGGCTTTGACGTTGGGGATTACGTATATTCCGATTACGCAGCAGTTGTTCCATTTGTCGCCGTTGAGTTTGACGGATTTGGCTTTCGTTATTGGCGTGTCTGCTTTGGCGTTGTTTGTGTTGCCTGAGTTTACGATGAATCGGAAGCTGTGGAAGTGGAAGTAGCCCGATAGAAAAGCTTAATACGTTAAAGCTTGCAGAAAAGCAGACTTTAACAATGAAAGGCGTGAAATGCATGAGTGAGAAATTGGCGAATCCTGCACCGCTTGGGCTGCTTGGCTTTGGGATGACTACTGTTTTGCTGAATTTGCATAACGCTGGCTTGTTTCCGCTGGATACGATGATTCTGGCGATGGGCTTGGCTTACGGTGGATTAGCGCAGGTTATAGTGGGCATTATGGAGTTTAAGAAGGGCAACACTTTTGGGACTGTGGCGTTCACTTCTTACGGGTTATTCTGGTGGTCTCTTGTGCTTCTTCTTGTTTTGCCGAAGGCATCTGTGTTCACTGGGCTTGTTGCTCCGACGGAGACGGCTATGGCGGCGTACTTTTTCATGTGGGGACTGTTTACGTTTGCGATGTTCTTTGGGACGCTGAAGAAGAACCGTGCACTGCAGTTTGTGTTCATGAGTTTGGCGATTCTGTTCTTCCTGTTGACGATAAGAGATTTAACTGGCAACCCGACGCTGTTTGGAACCTTCACCCTTAACAATCTCTTAGGCATTGAAGGCGTTATCTGCGGTTTAAGCGCTGTTTACCTCGCGATAGCAGAAGTGCTGAACGAAGCCCACGGAAAAACCGTTCTGCCTATCTGCCCAACAAACTAAAAACACTTACTTTTTTCTTTCTCTGGCGCAACCCAATCTATTTATTTGAAAACCAATTTGTCTTAATCACGAATCATGGCTTAATAGTGAGTTAGAACGCTTAGAAAAAGCTGATAGATTTAGGGAAATTGGTTACTAAGCAACGTTGGCTATGCGTTAGGATAGAGTTTGGTTTCTTCGCTTAAGAAGGAGTCTTTTTCATCGTAATAGGCGATGTAATTAGTGCGGCTTTTCCTATTGAAACAACTGTCGTCTCTTCATAGGGAAATTCCTCGGTGCTTTTTTCATTACAAACTGGTTGGTGATAATAAATTAAAGCACATTGAGCACGTTCTCTGTCAGGACTCACAACTTCTGCAAAAGAAAATAATGTTTCTGAGCCTTTAGGGACTTCTTTACGCCATTCACCCCATTTATCGTGATTAGAAATTCTCTCATTGGCATCTTCAGCTTCACCGAAATAAATCAATTTGTCAAAAGTCACAGTCTTGTTTTGTTCATCGTATCTACCGACATACACCGCATAAACACCAGACTTTCTAGGAATGCTATCCGTGTTGATCTCTCTCCAATAGCCATCAAAATTCAAATTAATTGTCTTTGCCAAACCTATTCGCCCCTTTTTTGTATGTGCCTTATTGCGCTTAAAAAGATTTGTTCGTTTTCAAAACGCAAAACAACACAAGAAACAATAATAAAAAGAGGGAATTGGCTCAGCTAGTAATTTTCCATCTGGTAAAGATCCAAATCCACGTTCAGCTTCTTCTCCGCTGCTGCACCGCTCCGCTCCAAATCATACAACTTATCCACAGCCCTGCCAACCTTGCTCTGCACCACAGCAGCCGCCTTCACCTTAACAGGCACAATTGCATTAACAGGCTTAACGCCTTCACCGCCGATAACCAGCGCCTCATTGCAAACAAGCTCAGTAGTGCTCGCACGCGCAACAATCTTATTAGCCTCGTCTAAACCCAACTGCGCCTTCGCAGCAATCTCATCGTGCTTAGTCAACGCCCTTCCGCCTCCACACCTCAGCACTAATCAAATCACGAATAGCCACACGAATCGCCTCAGCCCTATTCGGATAGAAGCACTCGGTCACAAGCTGATCCAAAGCCTTAATATACGTTTCAGGCAAATACAACGTGATTAACTTCATGACGTTTCTCCCGCGTAAATGTAAAAAGCATGAACGTACAATATACATCTATATATCATGAAACAAATATGCCATAAACATGTTCGTACCACACCATATAAACACAACAACAACCATGTTGCACTTTCCTGTAAATTCCAAACAAAGCAACCTTTATTTTTTCAATCCCCATTAAATCATCCAACATACCCGCGATGAACAAAAAATGCGCATACACATCAAAACCTACGGATGCTCCACAAACCAAGCAAACAGCCAAACAATGGCCGGAATCCTCACACAAGCAGGCCACACAATCACCCGCTCACCCGCAACAGCAAACATAATAATCTATAACACCTGCGCCGTAAAACAACCCACAGAAAACCGCATAATCAACACAATCAAACACACACCAAAAAACAAAAAAACAATAATCACAGGCTGCCTACCCCTAATCAACCTCCAACGCCTACAAAAAGAAACAAACTTCAACGCCGCAACCGGACCCGCACCAGCCACACAAATCACAGACATAATAAACCGCATAACAAAAGGCGAACACATCATAGCCCTACAAAACGCCTTAACAGCCAAACCACCACTAAACCTCCCACACACACAAACCAACCCAGCCATCAGCATAATACCCATAAACTACGGCTGCCAAGGCAAATGCGCCTACTGCTGCGTAACCCACGCACGCGGAAAACTCCGCAGCTACACAATCACCGAAATCACCGAACGCATAAAACACGACCTAACAACAAACACAAAAGAAATCTGGCTCACCTCACAAGACACAGCCAGCTACGGAAAAGACAACAACACAAACCTCGCAGAACTGCTCAACGCAATAACCAACGTGAAAGGCAATTTCAAAATACGCGTTGGCATGATGACACCCAACACCGCAATACCCTTCTTAAGCGAACTAATTGAAGCATTCAAAAACAACCGAATCTTCAAGTTCGTGCATTTGCCCGTGCAAAGCGGCGACAACACAGTCCTCAAACGCATGCAACGACTCTACACCGCACAAAACTTCAAAACCACTATAAACAAATTCAAAACAACCTTCCCCCAAATCACAATAGCCACAGACATCATCTGCGGCTTCCCAGGCGAAACCCCCACAGCCTTCCAAAACACACTCAAACTCATCAAACAAATAAAACCCGACATCACCAACATATCCAAATTCTTCCCCAGACCACACACACCAGCAGCAGAAATGCGCGACACATTCGTGAATGCAACGGAAATCAAGCAACGCAGCACAACTATGGCTCAACTCGCAAAGCAGATTGGACTTGAAAGAAACCAGCATTGGATAGGCTGGACTGGTGAAGCCCTAATAGACGAAAAAGGAAAAACCCCAAACTCATGGATAAGCCGCAACTTCGCCTACAAACCCATCGTCATCAAAGCCCCAACAAACATGCTCGGCAAAACCGTAAACGTACAAGTCACAGAGGCTTTTCCAACCTACCTCGCAGGAACAATCCGCTGAACAAAACTGTATTCTAAGCGTTTCTGCAAAGTTTTTTATGCTCTTACAGTACATTAATCTCTTGGAGCTGAATTGCTTGAGCGAAGAGAATATCGTTCAGGTTGGGCACATAACACATTTCTTCTCGAAAATTAACGTCGCTGTCTTGGAGTTAACAGCACCTTTAGCCGTGGGTGACCGCATACTCGTCAAGGGACCATCAACTGATTTTGAGCAAGTCGTCGAGTCCATGCAGATTGAGCACAAGAATATCCAGAAGGCAGAAGCTGGTCAAAGCGTAGGTTTGAAGACCGCGCAGCATGCTAAGGAAAGAGACATGGTGTACAAGAAACTTTAACAACTTCTCCTTTTTTCCATTTCAAATAGGCAACTTAAAAGCGAACGTGAATAAAACTGCAAGATGCCAAATGTGAAGCCTGAATATTTACGTGCGCTTCATAAGCCTTTAGTTATTACTGGCGGCTATTTTATGCTATATCATTCGCTGAAATTGGGTAAATCAAATTCGATCTAAATTAGAGGCAAAAATATGCAAAGTACGCCCCGAGAAAGTAGCGAAAACAACTTCCTGGTTCTCCTGAACTTCATTGTTGATCCTGCAGTTATTGTTGACGAAAAAGGTCGCATCCTATTAGTGAATAATGCATTTGAGGATTCGACTGGGTTAAGTGCGAAAGAAGTGATTGGCAAGGTATTCTTGGAATTGAGCATTTTACCAGCAGAAAGCAAAGCAATCATGTTGGAAAATCTGGAAATGAGAATGCAAGGTTTGCCTGTTCAACCTTATGAAATCACCTTTACAAATAAGAATGGCGAACTTACGTATACCGAGATAAAAGCAAAAAAAATCAGCTATGCTGGGCAACCTGCTGACCTCGTTATATTCCGTGATATTACTCGAAGAAAGAAAAATTTAGCGAAACTTAAGGAATATTCTGAAAAAATGGAAGCACTTGTAAATGAAAAGGTTAAAGAGGTCAAAGAAAGTGCACAGAAGCTTAGTGTATCTGAAGAGAAATATAGAAAACAGTTTGAAGAAGCACTTGATGCCATCTTCATAGCCGATTGTGAAACAGGTATATTAGTTGACTGTAACCGCGCAGCATCCGAATTGGTAGGCAGAGAGAAATCAGAACTGATTGGTAAGAATCAGCGGATTCTACATCCTTCGAAAGAAATCAAAGGAGACTTTAGCAGGACTTTCAAACAGCATATCAAAGAAAAAGAAGGACAAATTCTGGAAGCACAAGTTATTACCAAAAGAGGAGAAATCAAAGATGTTGCAATCAAAGCTAATGTCTTTGAAGTTCGGGGCAAAAAAATGCTTCAAGGAACATTCAGAGACATCACCGAGCGCAAGAAAGCAGAAAAAAAACTATTATCTTCAGAGAAAAAATACCGTAAACTATTTGAAAACCTCAAACTGACTGAGACACAGCTGCTAGAAGAGAGAGACATAGCGCAAAATTACCTCGATATTGCAGATGTAATGCTTGTCGCTTTGAACACTGACGGGCACATCACTATGCTGAACCGAAAAGGATGCGCGATTCTGAAATGCACTGCAAAAGACGCCCTCGGAAAAAACTGGTGTGACAACTTCATTCCTCCCCCAATCAGGAGCAATGTGAAGAAATACTTCAGACTAGTACTTGCAGGAAAAGTAAAGTTTCCAAAATACCATGAAAACCCTGTTTTGTCTAAGAGCGGAGACATACGGCTTATTGGATGGCATAACACCGTTTTGAGGAACCACCAAGGCCAAATCATCGGAGCATTAAGCTCAGGAGAAGACATAACTGAATGGAAACAGGCACAACAAGCTTTAGTTGACAGTGAAGAAAAATTCAGGAATCTTGCGGAGCAGTCTCCAGATATGGTCTTCGTCAACAAGAAAGGGAGAGTCGTCTATGCCAATAGAAGGGCCGAAGAAATTATGGGATATACGAAAGAAGAGTTTTACTCGCCCAACTTTAACTTTCTCTGCCTGATTGTCCCCGAGTCAAGAGAGCAAATAAAATCAGTCTATGAAAGACACGTAAAAAACGGCAAAGATGTTGGGGCACTCGAATATAGATTAGTCACAAAAGATGGAAGAGTCATTGATGCCATGCTGAATTCGAGACTAATAAAGTATGAAGGAGACAACGCTATTCTAGGAACAGTGATCGACATAACTGAACGTAAGAAGATGGAGGCTGAGATCAAACAGAAACTAGACATGCTTGAAGCCCTCACTCAGAACCTTGGCGTAGGCTTTACAATTATCAGCAAAGACTATCACGTGCTGTGGGCGAACAAATTCATAAAGAATAATGTGGGCGAAGTAGAGGGAAAGCAGTGCTATTCGTCGCTTAACACTTTAGACCACATTTGCCCAGACTGTGGTGTTAAAAAAGTCTTCGAAGAAGGCGTCGCTAAAGACTCCCACGAATATACCAACATAGGCATTCATGGCAAGCCGTATTATGTTGAACTTATTGCCACGCCGCTTAAAGATAAAGATGGGAACGTCACGGCGGCGTTGGAGTTTGTTGTAGACATAGCTGAAAAAAAACACATGCAAAGTGAGTTGACGGAGTATTCTCAAAAACTGGAAAAACTAGTTGATGAAAGAACTGAAGAACTGGAACAAACCCAAACTAAACTACTCAAGACCGAGAAACTCGCTGCCATCGGCGAATTAGCAGCAATGATTGGACATGACTTGCGCAATCCGTTAACAGGGATCAAAGGCGCAGCATATTACTTGAAAACCAAGTGTGCCGCAGAAATAGGTGCTACAGGACGAGAAATGCTGAAAACCATCGACAAAGCCATCGATCACTCTAATAAAATCATAAACGACTTACTTGAATACTCAAACAAACTTAACTTGGAACTTACAGAGACCACTCCAAAATTGCTGCTGAAAAACACTCTAACCCTCATTGAAATTCCAGAAAGAACCCAAATTATAGACACCACCAAAAACAAGCCCAAAATCAAAGCCGACATCGGAAACATAAGCAAAGTCTTCGCCAACATAATCACTAACGCGATTGACGCCATGCCCGGAACTGGAACCCTAACCATAACAAGCAAAACAGCAAAAGGCAACGTGAAAATAATCTTCAAAGATACCGGAATAGGCATGACAGAAGAAACCTTAAGCAGACTCAAACTTGGATTCCCGCTTTTCACAACCAAAGCCAAAGGCATGGGCTTCGGCTTACCTATCTGCAAACGCATCGTGGAAGCTCACGGCGGCAAAATCTCTTTGAAAAGCACGCTCGGAAAAGGAACCACAGTCATTGTAACAATTCCAGTTAACCCCAAAACAGTGGATGAAAACGAAGAAAAATGGATTTTCAACGAATCCATGTTACAAGCGATGCGCACATCACAAAAAACACCCCGAAAACCATAAGATAACAACGTTGTTACTGAACAGAGATTGCCAGAAGACCCGCGGAATCACATCCGAATAGCCCCGAGAGCAGAATCTGCACCTAAAACCACTTTTTCTCAGCTGCTTGATTTTTTTTCGTTTATCGGCTACTTGAAGTGGACGAAAGAAGCAATGCCATAAGGCTCTCTTTTTCAACTAGGCCAAACGCCCCGTTCCTTGCAGAAAATTCATCAAACTTCTGAACACCATCCGCATCTATGCAGGGCGACTGAATAGCAAACGGCACAGGATCTCTAGTATGCGTCCCAATAATAATCGGCGTTGGGTGATCAGGCAAGACGGCAATCGCGTACGGTTCTCTTAAGCCTCGCAGAAGCCTGCCTACTAATCGCTTATCCAAGTCTTCTATCGTTTTAACTTTCAACCTATAATCTTTGACGTGCCCCGCTTCGTCTGGCGCTTCAACATGGACGAAAACAAAGTCATTGTCTTCCAGAGCTTTCAACGCCGCATCGGCTTTGCCTTCATAATTTGTATCAGCCAATCCACTAGCGCCAGGAACATTAATAATTTTCATTTTCGCGTAGGTTCCGATTCCTTTCACTAAATCTACGGCAGATATGACTGCAGCGTTTAAACCGTATTTTTCTTTGAATGAAGGCATGGCTGGTTTTGTGCCGCCGCCCCAAGGCCAAATCATGTTGCCCGGTCTTTTGCCCGCTTTCTGCCGCGCAATGTTTACTGGATGAGACTCTAAAACGCTCTTAGATTGCTGAATTGCTTCTCTCAGCAAGTTCACCGCTTCCCTTGCCTCTTTCGACTTAGCTTTTGGCAGGACAGCCGCGACTTCAGCGCCTATAGCATCGTGTGGCGGCGTGCACTCAATTAACTGAGAATACGGAAAATTCCGCAAAATCAAGAAATGCCTATAATCTAACCCGGAAAAAAACTCGATTTCGCCAAGTTTCTCAAAATTTGCCTTCACCGCCGCTATTAGTTTTGAGGCTTCGCTGCTTGATATGTGCCCAGCGGCGTAATCAACTAGAATCCCGTCTTTTTCTGTTATCAAGTTGCACCTGAATGCCACATCATTTTTGTTCAGTTGAATACCCCGAGCGGCCGCTTCCAAAGGTCCCCTGGCAGGGCAAAACCGTTTAGGACTGTAACCTAGCACCGAGAGAATCGCTGTATCTGAACCTGGAGTAAAGCCGTCAGGCACTGTTCTGAGAAGGCCGCTTCTACCTTTAGCTGCTATCGAGTCCATGTTTGGTTTATGTGCTGCTTGCAGCGGGGTCAGGTTTCCCAATTCAGGAACGGGATAATCAGCCATGCCGTCGCCGATGACAAGCACATACTTCATTTACTCGCCGTCCTCATTCGTTAACATTTTGAGCCAGTTCCTCGCGCTTGAGTGCTAGTTGATGTAAAAGATGGTTGATAAAGCTATGTGGCTTCGGTTGAGGCGTCAATTATCCTTTTGATCTCGCTGCTTAAGGCTTCTGGCAGACCCAGTATGCCGACGTCCATGAAGCCGCGAATTATTAGCGACGTAGCTTCATCTCGGGATAGTTTCCTCGTCATTAGGTATGCCACTTCTTTTTCTGATATTTTGCCAACTGCAGCTTCATGTGTTATTTCAACTCCCTTTTTCCGGGCTATCAACTCTGGAATTGACTGCATGAAAGAAGCGTCATCCATGAGCAAGCCGCGGCATTCCAAGTGTCCTTTGCAGTCGGAGCTGTTGCCTTCGATTAAGCCGCGAATTATCATTTTTGAGCCTTCGCGTGAGATGGCGCGGCTGACCATTTCCGCTTTGCTTCCTTCTCCATTGAGAACTGCTTTGGAACCTATGTCCAGCTGCGAATTCTTGTGTCCGTACAAAATGCTGTTAAAGCTCACTCTTGAATCGTCGCCGTTGCAGTAAGCCACTGGGTACATTTGTATATCTCTTACTGGTCGCATGCACACGTAATTGGAGACAAACGAGGCGTTGTCTGCGATTTCAACTGCAGTTCTAGGCCGCACGAGAGTGTTCTCGCTCCATTGATGAATCATGGTGAAATTGAGTGTAGCGCCTTTTCTCACGTAGATTTCAGATATGCCCAAGTGTGAGGCGCTGTCCACTGTGGAGTGTTGAAGGCAACTGGTGATTATGTGCGCGTTCGAGTTTTCCTCAGCTATTATGATGTTGTGCACTTTTTGCTCGAGATTTCTTTTTGTGATCATGAGGCAGGATTGAAGGGGAAACGTAACTTCGGCGCCTGGGAGAATTCGTATGAAGTAGCCGCCGCTGAAGTCTGCAGCCACTTTCCGAGTGAACTCATCCTTGTTCTTGTCGACTAGTTTCCACATGTACTCTTCAAGGTGCGGGTTCTTTTTGAGAGCTGTTTTCACGTCCTGCAGCTCAATTTTTCCTTCGGAAAGCTCGTTTACTTTTGCTTGCACGGTGTCTTGGTTGAGGTGGAAAAATGTGGCTGAGCGTGCTTTGTCGTCTGATTCGATTCCTGCTTTCTGGGCTTCTTCGAGGATTTTGTGGGGTAGCTTTGTTAATTCATTTTCTTTGCTCAGCGTTCCAGCCTCCAGTTTTTCTTTCTCTGCAGGCTACGCATTCTTCGTAGCCGAATTTTTTTATGTCCTCATACATGCGTTGGGGTTGAGTGAAACAGTGGAAGCCGCCGTTGAGCAGTATGCAGCCGTATTTTGCTTTTATGTATTCCATGATGTCGCCCTTGTGAGTTATCAGCAACGCTGCGCTTCCTGTGCGCTCTATGTAGTTTTGCAGTTCGCTTGCGAGTAACTTTAGGCTTTCAACGTCAACGCCTGAATCCGGCTCATCCAGCAGCAGAAGTTTTCCTTTGAGGAATATGAGTTGGAGTATTTCTGAGCGTTTTCTTTCGCCTCCAGAGAAGCCCACGTTCATGTCTCTGTCTAAGAAGTTGGTTAGTTTGAATACTTCAATGAGTTTCTGTTCCTCTGGGCTGAAGTTTTCCTCTGGTTTTTTCCCCAAGCACAGCTTTAATAGGTCTCCCAGTTTTACTCCTGCAATTTCAGGAGGGCTTTGGAAACTTGCTACAATTCCAAGTTTGGCTTTTTCATCAGTGCCTTTCGCGGTGATGTCTTTTCCCATGAAGAAAATTTTTCCAGAAACAATTTCATAGGCAGGAAGCCCTAGCAAAGCGCCTATTAGCGTTGTCTTTCCCGAGCCGTTAGGTCCAAAGAGTATGTGGCTTTCGCCTTGTTTGAGGCTGAAGTTCAAGTTTTTCAGAATGGTTTTGCCTTGGATGTTGACGGTTAAATCTTTGACTTCGAGAATGTCCATTCTTGATCAGTGTTGATTGCGTTTTCATTGAGATAAACTTTCCGAAGGATTCTTGAGAAAGTCATTTGCCCTTTCTCTTTCTGGTAGCTACGGCGATGGCGACGATGACAATTACGACGATGGCTATTATGACAAGAGGGTATTGGCGGGCTATGTCGTTGAAGAGCGAGACCAACGAGTCAATAAATGCTTGGAATGGTGATGGCGCGGGCGCATAGTAACTCTGGAGTACTGTGCACTCATACTGGCCAGGGTCTTCGGGATAATCTGTCCAGGTATAGTTTATGGATCTCGTATTCACCGCTTCAGTTTCCCAGCTTGCCTTTGCAAGTTCTGTTTTTTGCGTTTTCTGTTGAGAAATATCTTCATCAACTCTGGAGTATCCAGATTTTGGGGTGATTGGGCTGTAAATTGTAAACCATTTCGCGTCTATTTGGTCGAAGCCATGAGTTTCATGCAAGAGGTCGATTGTTTGGCGAACCGCGTTTGCGGTGACTTTATGATCTGAATGTTCGTTGGTATTCGTGCAGACTTCTTCAGGTGCATGGGAGTAAATTTTTATCAGGCTCTTTGAATAATTGTTGGCTTCAACTACCTTTGTGATTTCACTGGCCAAGTTCGTTGCTATGCTGTTTGTGTAGGCGGTTTCTGCGCTCGCTAAGGCTCCGTCAGGGTACATCAACCGCTTCGTGGTGTCATTTGGGTCCAAGTAGCCCAGTTGGATTTTCTCAACTGTTACGCCAACAAAGTTGCTTACTCTTGTTCTCCAGTCGTATGCAACTCCGAAGTAAGAATTATGTGAAGCTGGCTCATCCGTCCAGTTGAGTCCTTCAAAATAACCACCGCATCTATTTTTGGCCAGGTCTGCCGAATAGAACGCTCTGATCACGTTGCTTCCGTCGGGAGCTTTCCAGGCAGTTACGTATTTTCCGTCTGCGACTATCCAGTTTCGCGAAGAGTTACTTTCGTATTGGTATTCGTCGATGTCTGAGCCTCCGTCAGCGACAACAATCCACAATATTGGATGCTTTCCGAGGTCATTCTTGTAGAGTGTTCCGGAGATTGCTATGTCTATGTCGTCAGGATGGGCGCCTATGCACACTACTAGAGTATCGTCAGGAGTTGGGCTCTCTCCTTTTACTGTTGGTGTATACGGTAATGTTGATGCTATTAAGAAAATTAGTAGAATAGGTAATATTGTCTTCATTTTTCTATTACCATTTTTTCTCTTTTAGCGGAACTCTTCAGCGCGTTTACAAACTAATTGGAATTAGTCAAGAATAAGCAAAAGGGGAATATAACATTTTCACATATTTCGGAGTAGGCAGGCGTGCGGGTCTGCTAAAACTGATGTTTTAAATAGCGACCGCCTAACAAGCTTTTAATTATTACAAAGACGACTTAAATGACAGGCATACTGTAAAGTCACATCGGAGGGGCAAACAAGACGGCAAAAACATACGGCTACTTCTCTAAGGGAAGGCTGGTGTCACTTGACGTTTTCAGAGGATTGACGGTTGCTTTGATGATTCTTGTCAACAACCCGGGCGGCGACGCGTACTACAGCTTTCTTCAACACGCCCCTTGGAACGGTTTGACTTTCGCTGATGTAGTTTTTCCATTTTTCATCTTTATCTTAGGTGTGGCGATACCCTATTCTTTTTCAAAGAAAATCGAACAAGGAACAAGCAGGAAAAAGCTGCTCTTACTTGTGGCGCGGCGTACAATCATTCTTTTTGCCATAGGTGTTTTTATTAATTGGTTTTCGACTTTTGACTTGGCAACGATCCGAGTTATGGGTGTTCTTCAGAGGATTGCTCTCTGCTACTTCTTTTCGTCTCTAATTTTCCTGTTTCTCAAGCCTAAATGGCGAGTCATTTTGACCGTGGCGATTCCGATAGTTTACTGGCTGCTAATGGCCTTCGTGCCAGTCCCGGGGTATGGCGCTGGCGCCTTAACTGAAGAGGGGAACTTGGCTGCGTACGTAGACAGGTCTCTGCTTAGCGGGCATCTTTATACGAGCACTTGGGATCCTGAAGGGGTGCTGAGTACTTTGCCGGCTATAGCAACGTCGCTAATGGGTGTCTTAGCAGGGATGTATTTGAAGTCAGAGAGGAAGCCTCGTGTAAAGGCTTTGAATCTTTTCTTTTTCGGAATCCTCGCCTTGTGTATAGGTTTTGTATGGAACTTTTGTTTTCCCATAAACAAGAACCTGTGGACGAGTTCCTACATTGCAGTGACAGGTGGAATGGCATTTATCCTGTTGGCCGCGTTCTTCTACGTGATAGATGTGAAAGGGCGCATCGCTTGGGCTAAGCCTTTCTCAATCTTGGGACTTAACGCCCTGTTCGTGTATGTGCTGTCGGAAATCGTTAACCTTGCCCTCATCCACATATCGCTTAAGTCGCGGATATACGGGGGGCTTTTTGCTTCGTGGGCTGGTCCTCTGCATGGCTCATTTATCTATGCGCTTGCTTTCCTTGCTTTCTGCTGGGCAGTGGCAGCAATTCTTTACTGGAAAAAAATACGCATTAAAATCTAAGGTCGCATTCGTGAAACGCTGTTTGCCAGCGATAAAAACATGAAAAGTGCAATGAGATACATGCACTTAAACCCATAAATCTATTTTAGGCAAAAAACCGCGTTCTATCCCTCTTAGTCTTTATGCGTATTTCTTGTCTTTATAGCAGTACCATCTTTGGTATTGTTGAATGTAGCTTAATGGTCCGCCGCATATTGGGCAGGTTGGCGTTACAAAATTTGGTGGCGGCGGTGGCATTTGTGCAAAGCTTGCTGTCGGAGCACTCTGGGTTGCGTTGAATCTGGCTTTCGCCGCGTTGATTGCGTTGACCCAATCCTCATTCTTGGACCATCCGCTTCCGAAAACAAACGAGTAAGCCGGTTTCAGTCCTGAACTGCAGTTGTCAACGCGCAGGTAAGCCTGACCCATTTTGCGTGCAGCCTTAACTGCTGTAATTTCCTGAAGAGGAATGAAGTAGCTTCCTGGATACTGCGCCAGCTCGTCTACCTCTGCTTTTGAAACGTTTTTTTCAACCGCTCGTGCGGTAAGGGCACCTCCAAGCACCCACGCGGCGGACCTTGCTGCTCCGCCTTTCATAACATAAACGAGCCTTCTGTTAGTCAGAATTAACGTGCCCACGTCTGCGAAAGCGCCTGCTTTCAATCCTATCGATGGAGGAGAATCGGAATCGTGCGCTTTGACGCCTGCCTCTTGCATTATGATTGTTTCTTCTTGAGACAAGAACTCAACTCCCGTAATAAGTTGCAGCAGAAGCATTTTAAGCATATCGATTAACGAAGCATATACTGAAGCGCGCGTTTAGCCTATTTTGGTAGTTTAGCGCGCTAAATCAGCTAATTTGGGTGTTTCATCCTCCGTCGAAGAGCCCAATTCAGGTAGGTCTGAAAATCGTATGAAAGCACGAGAGAAGGTTCCACATAACAGTGGAAAGTGCAGTTCTGGCAGTTCTGTATTTCTTTCCAGTTGAATTTAGAGATTGAAGTTTTGATGCTGGTTTCAAAAACAGAAAAGCTAGCCGCGTATTCATTACGAACATAACAAGGTAGAACCAATTTTCCCTCTGGACTTACATTAATCATAGCCCAAGGTTTGCACTTCCAGTTTTTTTCTTTCGAAAGAACCTTGAGATAGCTAGTCGAATGCACAAGAGGGTAACCGTTCTTTTTCATCTCAATGAGTTTCTTAGCTATCTTGGCAATTTCAACTGTGGTTGGTGCAGGCGCCTTGGCATTACAATACTCGTGCGAAACAGCCACGGATATTTGCGTGCCCAACTCTTTTGCCAGCTTTACAATGTCTTCTATTTCATGGATATTCTCAGCCATAATTGTCGTGTTGATAGTAACAGGAACCTTCTCCCTAGACGCTGTTATGCCTCGGATGGCGCTCCTGAAACAACCGCTGACTCCTCTGATAGTGTCATGGGTCTTTTCCAGTCCATCTAATGAAACGTAGACTACCCCGTCGATAAATGGTGCTATTTCCTCTATTCTAGATTCCAGTAGAGTTCCATTAGTTATAATGCTTGTGTGCAAGGGCAGAGATCTAGAAAAGGCAAGAATCTCAGCCAAATCCGTTCTCAGCAATGGTTCTCCGCCTTCAAACGCGATTCCGGAAGCGCCCGAATCATAAATCCGCTGTAGAATTGCTTTTTCTCGCTCTATGCTCGCATCCTTGACGGATTTTTTCCAGAAGGGGCACATTTTACATTGGAGGTTACAGTTGTAGGTCAACTTGTGTCCGCAAAACAGAGGAACCTTTACGTCAAATAAGTTTAAGATTAAGCTACGATACATTCTCATCCCTAGCAAAAATTTTCCTATGTATTGTCGTCTTTGTTTTTTTCCTAGAGATTTTTGTAGCTCTGTTTCTTGCTTCTTGGTCTTCAGACTTTCTTTCTCACTCATGTTCTTTCGCGTCAGCTTTGCGGGTTTTCCTTTTTTTTCTTAAGAGAAAAATATAGTTTTCTGAATAATGAACTGTTTTAGACTGTGCCTTTTAAGGCTTTAGTTCTCTGTCTTCACTGTAGTCTCTGTCCTCATGGGCTTCTTCTTCCTTTTCTTCTTCGCTCTCGGAGATTTCTTCGTTTGCATTTCTTTCTTTGTCTTCAGCTTCACCTTTTGGGGGAAAAGCATCATCTAACCATGTTTCAAACTGTTTTTTGCCTTCAGGATTGGAAAAGGCCCACGCGCACAATTCACTGATGACGCTATTCAGATCAACTTGATGGTCGTCTGCTAACTGTTTGAGAAACTGTTCCCATTTTGCAGGAACAGAAATCGCTGACTTAGTCATTTCTCATTTTCACCACCATTTTACATAATAAGTTGGATAATTATTTAGGTTTCGAACAAAAAAAGAGAGTGTGGTTTATTTCCACAGTTTTTTGCCGGTCAGCAGCCAAACGACTACTAAGATTACGGCAATCACGAGCAGTATGTGTATTAATGCGCCTATGCCTGGCAAAGCAAAGAACCCAATCGCCCAAAGTAGTATAATAATAATAGCTATCGTCAACCAAACGTTCATGTCAAATTCCTCAACTAAGTCTCAATTACTGGTCTTAGGTACATGTGAAGTTGATCTTTTGATACTTTTAAGTGCAGTCCCTGATCTGTCCAGCGTGCAACCCCTTTCTTTAGGGCTGAAGCGGCCAACATGTTTCGTACTCCGCCTTTCCTTGCGCCAAGCACTGATTCAGCTATGTCCTTTTCCAATTCGATTTCAAGATGAGTTATTTTCCAATCTTCCGGATCTATTCCTAATTCCTTGACTCTGCCGATTTTCTCGTTTAACGCAAACACATCTTTACCCAAAAACTCTTTGCTGTTCATATTTATCTATCCCTCCTTTTTTACACTTGATTTGAGCTATATTATAAATGGTCATTGGCAGAGTTAAGCGTGTGTGGCTGTGGGCTCACACCGACATTCTGACGGTTGCGCCTGCGCTAATCGTTCCAGGTGCTGGGAAGAAACTGAGACTTGAAACTAGAGGAGAATTGAGGTTCTCAGGTTAGTTTTCGGCTTTTTTCCAGTTTAAGTATTGCTAAGTAAACCCTTGCCTGATTAAGACTCAAACCCAAACCAAAGCAGGAGGTCAGTGTTTTCGTCGTCGGACATCCTCAACTCCCAATTTTTGGAAGTCCCCCCTAAGGTTGAAGAGTTGAGTATTGGGCAAAATAAAGAGGTAGGCGCCAAACGCTACTGAGAAGCTTATGCGACCTTTTATTGTCCTTTATCCATATGCCCTTTGAGAAGTGATGTGACTATGCCAAATACTCCAATAATGAGAAGAATTATGCCGCTCCACACCAACCCTATAGCTACAGTGTAAGTCATTGTGTGTCCAGCATCAAACCATTTCCCTATGTCAAAGATTACTCCCACTCCACCAGCAATTATAAATCCGCAGAGCCAAAGTATAATTCCAACCACGATTACCCATATACTTGCAATCAAATACTTTTTGGAACGTTCACCGGTCAATCTCTCACCCCTATTCGTTTCTTTATTCCAATCGACCTATAAATAGACTAGTGTGGTAACCGCTTTTATGTCTGTGTCTATGTGAGCCTACAGAAACAACTTCAAAAACACCATCGGAATTGTTAAGAAACCGGAACTTCAAGGTTCCATCGCCCCTGCAAAAAAAGAATGCTATTTGTTTCTTTGAATGGAGCCTCATCCCTGCTTTTCCCACTAAACAGAAAACAGAAATATTGTTGCACTTTTCTTTAAGCTCTTCAGAAACTGCAACCGTTTTTCCCAGGCTTGTGAACCTTGATTATGCGAGTTTTAACCACACATATGAAATTTTAGGGGAGCGCGCTCTTTTTACAAGTCGTCTTATGCTTATTTTCGCGTACTCCTGTCATACTCCAAATCGAATTTTTTACAATTTTTCCGTGTTTTGCTCCATAATAGAGCCCTGAAATAAGCCCAATTGCCGGCAGAAAGAACTTCGTAATGGCGTTATAGAGCAAAGGGTTACGAATCCTGAATTCCAAAAAGGATGACCGCCAGACACGAACGTTGTACTCCCAACATTCTGTGAGAAGCTCCCATCGCAGCCTCGAGAGACTATTCAACTCAGCCCCGGATTGGTTTTCTAAGCGACATTTTTCCAACGGAACAAACAGTAATGGGACAAGAAAGGCGTTATAGTCGCTCAGGTCATCAATTAACTCAAGAGTCTCTATTACGTCGTCTTCAGTTTCATCGGGAAGACCCACAATCAGCGTGGCAAGCGGAAACCAATTGTTGTCGTTTAAAATCCCGAAAGCCTGTGGGACAAGTTCTCTCCATTCCTCGGGCCTAAAGGGAAGTGGTTTCCCCGCCATATATCTTCGCATAAGACGAACGCTTCCGGTTTCTACTCCGGTCTCAGCCGTTACAATAGGCTTCCCTCTATAGCCCTGCCAATTGCGTTCAATCAGTATTTCCGCTGCTTCCTTAATCAGGCTAGGGTCGTAAACGACTGGGGCGAGTGACATGTGAGCAGGTTGAACGGCTGTAACTCCAGGATATGACGAGACCTCTTTGAGCAATGCTATAACTGCCTCTTTGTTAGGGATGACCCCGTTGTCTTTCGCGCCGTACAGAAAAATGTCCTCTGTGGTGAGAGTTATTCTCCCGTTTCCTTCTTTGACGTTAACCGCTACTTCTTTCATAATCTTGTCTATCGAGAAGTTCATTCTTTGCTGCATCGTAGGTGTGCAGAACTGACAGTTTCTGCCGCAGCCTCTGGATATTTCTACGCATCCATAGATCGACGCGTGTTTTATTGTGGGTATTTCTTCAAGCGCTATATTTGGGTTGCAGTGAACTATTGTGGGAATGTTTTCTCCCTTTGCAGCTTTAGTGAAAAGCTCAGTTACGATCGTCTCACTTTCACCGATAACCACGCAGTCAAGTCCATAAGAGCACATTATATTCTTGCGTTCCAGTTGCCATGCTCCTGCGCCACCGACTATTATCTTTGGCTTGTATCTTTGGAAGCTCGGGTGCCTCACTAAATCTCTGAATTCTATCGCATTCATGGGCTCTCCGCCTCCGACTATTGAAGAATATGTTTTACTGACGTAACCCATTCCTAACGGATCCATAGTTGATATGCCCACAACTTTTGTGTTAGAACCAACAAAAGCGTCAAGGTGGTAGGGGTGAACAACGGCTATATCTGATTCTTCAAATCCATTTTCCAAAAGGGCAGCTTCAACTTTCCTAAGCCCATAAGGCCCGTATTTTGCGATTCCGTTGTGGTTGCTTTCTACTGGCGGGTACAGGTGCTTCCTTGGAAGCCATGAGGGTATTGGACCCTTTGAAAAACCTCCCCCGAAAGCAAAGAACTGACTGTTGTAAAAGTCGCTCATTTCCACAGCCGAAGCAGTTAAAACAATATTAGCTCCGCGTTTACCTGAATTCTTCCTTCCAAAATCAAACGAAGTCAACGGTGGAGTCATGATAGCTCAGTACCTATCATTTTTTGGCTTCTTGATAAGTTTAACTAAGCATGCGCGATAAATAAGTAATCTTCTTATTTCTTGAGAAATGGGGATTTTGCCGTTTTTATTCTTCTTTCTCGAGCCCTTTCTTAATGCCTTTCCCAAAGTCATTTACGGCCTTAGCACCTTTCCTTATCCCTTTACCGACTGCTTTTCCAGTTTTTTCAGCTGCATTTTCTACTTTTTTCCTCTTTTCGGGCATTTCTTTCATCTCTATCAATAAGTCCTCATTTACAAACTTAAGCGTGTGTGGCTGTGGGCTCACACCGACATTCTGACGGTTGCGCCTGTGCTAATCGGTCCAACTGCTGGGAAGAAACTGTGACTCGAAACTAAAGGCGAAATTGGGTTCTCAGGTTAGTTTTCAGCTTTTTTCCAGTCGGATTCAAAACCTGTTCTTAGTACGCCTATAAGGTTGCTGTTGTTTGTCCAAAGAGAAGGGCTTTCGCCTAATCCGCTTTCTTTGGAGGTTGTAATCAATCCTTCTTTGTCATCGGACATTATGAAGTGATTCAGAGGTTCACGATAAAACTTGACGTGAACCGAAGCGGCACCGATGAGTTTTTTCACTCTTTCTTTGAGCGAATCGTCCGGGTTGTCTCCTTCAAAGATCAGTCGAATCTGAGTGCCTTTCTTTATTGCCTGTTTACATTCATCTGAAAACTTAGCCAAAACCGGTATGATTATTCCCTTGTCTGCAATCAACGCGATTTCTTTTCTCGAGTTTCTAATCAGTCCTGAAGTCTTAGCCAAAATTGCTTTCTTGTCTGGTATAAGTATATAGATGCTTTCTTCTTCAGGAAGCTGCTGCGTCCAGTCTTTAATGGACAACTTTTTGACTTTACTCTTCATATCCAATAAATGTTCATCAGATTTGCGTTTTTCTTCCGCCACTAAGGAAGTTAAGGCATTCGAAATAAGAGTAGCCCGGACCTCAGTTGGTTTGCCCAACAATCTTTCAACCAAGCCCATTTTTTCGAGTATTGGCAAAATTCTATAGACGTCTTCCCTGCGCACTTGTGAAAACTTTGATACTTGTCCCACTGTAGTTTTTTCCAGTTTAAGTATTGCTAAGTACACCTTTGCCTGATTAAGGCTCAAACCCAAACCAAGCAGGAGATCCGTGTTTTCATCGTCTGTCATTCTCTACTCCTGCAGTATATAGCTATCTAGCGGCTAATATATTTATTCAATTGGTATATCACTCTGCTTGATTAGGTAGATATCAGATCCAACTAGTCTCATACTTATAGTTTCTTTCTTAAATTTAGTATACTCTGGAAGTGTAGCCATCTTAACCCCCTTAATTATGATCTCCTTTCCTTCTCTGTTCTTTTTTACTTCTTTCTTAGATAGATCATAGCCATGTGTACTAGCAAATTCCTTTAGGTATCGATCAAGTATTGGATAGATCTTTCTTACTAGTGCTTTCCTCTCTTTTAGGTCTAGCTTATTATAGTTCTCTAATTGGAACACTTTCTCCAAGTTAAGTCTATAGGCATTCCTTGACATCTTAGCCACTATCTTAATAGCTACCGCTAGCTTAGAGTACTTAGGTTCTCTTCCTTTCCTCCCGGTCTTAATTGATTCCACGGATACAATATCAGCGAATAACTCTTCCTTAAGTGTCTTTAGCTCTTTATCTGTAACGTTTTCTGTAACTTTATCTGTAACTTTAGACTCTAGCTTTATTTCTTTTCTCTTCTTTATTTCTGACATTCAAAATCCATAGGATACTATTCTCTTAAACTGAGTACTTAAGCATATTGATGTGGTCAATATTAATTAGATCATAGATTGATATTATAAAAATATAGAATAGAAAGAAACTCAGTTGTTTTACTGAACTGCCTGATCTGTTGTTGTACGGGATATCGATCTCTTTTTTATAGCTAGCTATTCTCTACTCGGATGGATAAATATTCAAAATTATATTTGAGTTTTTCGGTAGATTTCGCAAAACAAAAGCTTAGCTTCGCTTCTCCAATAGTTGAGAGGTTCTGATTTTGAAAGTTGCCAATTGTGCTAAAAGGGTAAAAAATGCTGCTGAAGCAGCGTGCACAGGGCTCGCTTTTCCTTTTGAACCTAAAAATTGGCAAATAGGTGCTTTTGTATTTGAACCCGTTTGGATGTTGAACCCAGCGGCCCAACAAAAGAGAAAAATGTATTTTTCAATATCTGGAGTGAATCTGAAAAAGGGAAGATTATGCGGGAGACGTCTCCACCAAAAACGGCTGCGAAATAACCCCGTAGTTTTTGGAACAATTATTGTTTTAAGGAACTAAATTATATTTGTATCCGTTCTGAAAAGCCGCTTCCAGCAGTATTCTTTTCAGGATAGTGACGCCGTGACTTACCTTCAGTTTCTTCTCGCCTAACCGCGCTCTGTAGCAAATCGGTATTTCCCGAATCGTGAAGCCGCATCGCTCTACAAGATGGTTCAGCTCGACTTCAATGTCAAAGCCTTTAGATTTTACAAGCCACCCTCGCAAGATCTCCGCGCGTATTGCCCGCAGTCCAGTCAACGGGTCCTGAAGCGGCACACCGTTAAGCATGTTATGTGCCAAAGCCAACAGCCTGTTTCCAATGTGGAAAACGCCATGCAGAGCTTCCTTGTCAACGTGCCCGTTGAGTCTGTTGCCGCAAACCATGCCAACAAGCGGGTTTTCTTCGAGTACTCTTATCATAGCAGGAACGTATTCAGCGGGATAGGTGTAGTCTGCGTCAGTAAGAATGACATAATCCACGTTTAGGTCGGCATGTTCAAGAGCCTTAGCCAAGGCGTCGCCCTTGCCAACGCCATCTTGGCAAACAACATTTGCGCCCAAGTTCTTAGCTATCTCAACTGTTCGGTCGCTACTTCTGCCGTCAACCACGAGAACCGAGATTTCACCCAGGGTGTCTTTCATCTCGGCTATTGTAAGCCCGATTCCTGGTGCTTCGTTTAGTGCTGCAATTATTAGCTGCGCTGAATAGCGGGTTTCCATCTCTTGAACTAGAATCGTCAACCTTAATCCATCCTCTCTTGTTGTTGGTCAATCACAAATGGAGCAAAATAGTGCATGAATGCTCATCGTTCCTCTCTCAGTATCGAGAAACTAGACTGTTCACTCTGATTTTTCTCAGTGAAAGTTGGCTTAGCAGTTGACTGATGTTGATAGAACTGATTACATTCCTATTCGTTTCTTTCTGTTTGTGTTCGTTAACATGGGCTTTGATGGCGCGATTCATAGCCTGTAAATCTGGCAACAGCAGTATTTCGGCTCCACATTCGCATTTAATGAGTGGCAAATGTTTCTTCAAATTCTTATCCGCAACAGCGTTTTTGCCTTCTAATATGTTCGCTATTCCTGCTACCTCAGTTGGCAACAGTTTCTGAAGTTTCTCAATTCTAGTCCGACTCATCTACTCGAAATCTCCTTTCACTTTCCTGATGGAATATTTAATTCGGGTAATCGCTTTTATGGTCTTGTCTATGTGGCTCCCCACCTACAACGTTAAACTGTCTTCGAAGGCACGCGTAGTACTAGAAGTGCAGTGGATTTGCACATTAAGGTCCGTAATCAGATGGATGCTGGGCTTTAGAAGAATCCACATACAAAAGCCTAAGTCTAAAAACAGTACTTCCAACAGGATAAGGGTTATAGCCAGTTGGGAGGCTGCAGCGGGCTTTTTTGACTACTGAGGCATTGTTAAGGTTATCCAATGCACAAAACAAGGTTGCGTAGAGGGCATAGAATCAGTAAAGAAAAACGCTCCAATAGCAAAAATAGCGGAAGCAAAAGAAAAAGTTGAGTAGTATACCGATTACCCTCATTTTTTCCAGTTATTTGCCCTTTTTTTCTTTTCCAAAATTGTTTTTCTAACATGACCCTGATTCTAGGATGAGCAGTTAGAAGTGATTCATGATAAAATCCCTAAAGGTTCTATGACTAGCCATGATTTCGACGATCTTTTTTGTAGCTATGGTTATTTGTACCTCAAATAGTCTTGTTATAACCAACGAAAACACAAACACAAATATGCCGAATAAAAACATCCCAACAGCGTCTATTGAGCCAACGAACAATATGAAAAGGAATGTAACGGCCGCACCTATCTGCCCCATTATGTAGGATCTTATGATGAAATAAAGTCTCTGCAACCACGTAGAAAACAATAGAACCTTGATCACTGCTCTTTTCTCTATCTCACTTTCAGCTCCGGATGCAACACTTCCCATCTTTTGCAGTACCCTTTTTGCGTAATGAACGTCTGATAAACGTAACATCATTTTTGCATAACGAGCGTCTGATAAATCCTCGGAACTTGCGCTTTCAAGCTCTAACAAAATCCTTTGTGATATTTCGTCTATTTCGGCATCTACTCTTTCTATTTTAGCATCTTTAGTTACCATTAGCCCACCCGAATATTCTAAGTATTTTGGTTACCAAGTCGTTTAATATGATTTTTGCGCCTTAGACTGCATATGGGTCATGGCCCTTTCTCATTCTCGCAATTGACCTTGAAGAGTAGATTTTGAGCACAATGAAGGCAATTAAAAATACTATTAAGATTCCTGCCGCCAAGTAGGGAAGGTCGCTTGTGACTGTAATATATGAACCGGGGTTGAGGTAGGCTCCAAGCCCAACCCCAAACACGATTAAGAAATTCGAGAGAAAGAATGATAGCTTCCACAGCATCGGCGGTGCCCGAGAAGTTCTTTTCGCTTCTATGTGCCTCTTTATTTCACCTACGCCCAAAACTAGAGAAATGCCCAAAACACCGAATAATAAAGGACCAATAAAGTTGAAGCTAAATTGGGGTTGGTAAAAATCGATGAAAGTCCTAACCCCAAACACAGACAGGAGAGTCAAAAACAGGATGAGTGCAGTGGAACCAACAAAAATGCCTATATCCAAGATACCGCCAGAATAGAAGGGACCGTATATCCTTCGCCAGGGCCTGAGCGTAAAATCTTTCATATCCTCAGCGGTTTTTCTAGTGAGCTCGACTGGGTCGTTTTGATATATATAAAACCTAGTTTTGATATCGAATGCAATTTTTTTACCTGCGTGATCATATCTAGCTTTCTTCACTAGCCTTGAGAACGGATAAAGCCACTCCACCCCGCGATCTTTTGCTGTGTTGATACCATCAAGAAGAGTATGACAGAAAGCACCCAGTGCAAGGTAAGGATTAATCAGAGAAAGGATCCCAATGAAAACGAAGTTGTGGTATAGAGCTCGATGGAGCTGATGGCTGCGGAAGTAATCTTTGCTGAAAAAACCATACTCCCTGTCCATATCAGGGAGGACTGACCCGATGGCAACAAGCAAAATGATGTCCCACCTCCCAAAGAAAAGAGCTCCGATTAGCGCACCAAACGTTATATGTGTAGGAAGATTCATGTAAATTTGTCTCCTCACGTTTCGTCAACGAACTTTATTTGAGTTATTATGAGGTTTTGCTGAACCTTAACCATTCGAATATAGGCAATTATTCGCTGCAACTCGTTTATATTATTTTTGTGCGCGTGCTGCCGAATGGTTGCCACACATTTCTGAAAGCCCCAAATGGAGGGACTCTTGCCGAGCTCGATGAATTGACTATTTGGGAGCGTCGGGAGCGTTAGCATATCCAGTTGAAAAGGGCGATTG
>Ga0214474_1000264_pt1 | contig 27457 bp, 21 predicted proteins | sample RVTome_2_FD_187335 | JGI IMG/M metagenome (GOLD analysis project Ga0214474, IMG submission 187335) | Soil microbial communities from uranium-contaminated site in the Upper Colorado River Basin, Wyoming, United States - RVT95D214 HiSeq ... | reverse complement strand
GCACTTGGCCTAGCTTGCCTTCCGGCATCTGTGGTCCCGCACCCAGAATATCCGCCGGTATTTTCATCTCGAAGTGATATTCTCGCCCCTCGTTGTATTCCTTTTCGCTATCTAGCTGCTGCTTGAAGTCATAGATGCGCTCAATCTTAGTTGACCCCGCGCCGCCCATTGTGCCTACACCACCCGACGTCCTTCCCCCTCCCCAGCCCACTTTGCCTCCACCGCCCGTGGTTATCTCCTCCCCGATTAGGGATATGCTCACTTCCCTCGCGTTCACTGGCTTCTTCAATGTCAGGGCAACATTGCCGGATATGGTATCTCCCGGAGCATAGCCGGTCTTCTGAATTGTGATGCTAATTTTCCCTTTGCTGCCAAACATAGTCCCTCCTCTTTTCGATTCTCGGGTTGGGTGAATTATCCATACCCCGGATAACAATATTACTCTACTGAGATTGTTTCTTCAATCCCCTCTTCGCATTCACCACTTCTGTTTTTGAATTGGTGGCGTGGCTCTGTGTTATGAAAGTGACTATCGTTCGGTAGGAAGGGTTTGCCCAGTCGCGTCCGGCTTACTCGGAAGCTCCAAATACTTCTTCCAGAAAACTGATGACCTGTCCTTTGGAATCACGTTTTGGCGGATGTTTCCCAGCCAGATGTCGTATCAGTTGAGCGACTTCACCGCCGTCAAACCACAATCCGTGCTTATCACGGCATATATCGATGAGGATTTCAGGCTCTCCACCTATGGCCGTTTTCTTCATCTTATGGCCACAGATTGGGCACCTTCGTTTCTTTTCTGCTGAAGCGGCTTCCTGAGAGTTGAGAATGCCATCAAGGAATGGCTTTGCTCCTTCCAGACCCTGCGACTTGAGCAGAAGCTCAAGCTCTCCAGAGTCAAACCACACCCCCTTGCAGCTATTACAGTAATCGAGTTCGATGTTGTGATACTCGACGACTACCATATCGTATTTACAGACAGGGCATAGCATTGTTTTCAGACCTCAGCAGTTGATTTGAATAGTGTAGATGCTCGGGCAAGTCGTGTCAAGGTTATTGTTATCTAAGCGTTAGACGGTCGCTATCTCTATATCATCCACGCTGTTTACTGTTCTTCTCAAATCAACCAGTGCAATAGTTCGTTCAGAGACGTAATTGCTGTAGGCCGAAGAGGTGAATATAGTGAGGCATCTTCTGTTATACATTATAGGTGGGGCATCGGGCTGGTGAGACCTTATCAAGACATTCTTGTCCAGGCGGGACATGATTTCCTCGAACCAGCCTCGCCCGAATTGAGGTCTCCCTGTATAGGGATCGATTCCCAGGAACTTTCCTTTCCTTTCCTGCCAATCCCCCCAGGTTATCTGATGCCATTCGGCGCTGCCCGGCTTTATCTTATTTATGTCCTCCAAGCTCGACACATCGGGGAGCGCTCCATGCAGAGCAACGATTCCATTTGGCGTGGACACGGCAAGGGGCAAGCTGGCAAGAACATCACTATATCGCTGGCGAAGGTCGGCATCCAGTCCTTCCCAGAAATCGGCAGGGTGGAAGCTAAATACAGCATGGCCTTCGTGATTTCCCATAAGCAGGTAGAGAGAGCGGGGGTGCTCAATTTTTTGCTCAAGCAAGAAGTTAATGTTCTCCAGGGAGGCCGGTCCCCGGTCAACGTAATCTCCCAGAAAAACCAGCTTGTGCTTCGGTTTCAGGTACCTGTCGATAATCTTCTCTGTGGCTTCGAGGTCGCCATGGGTATCGCCAACGAAAATGACTTTGCCGGACTTCAACTGTATCAACTTTGATTCCGAGGCAAACCTCTTCTCTGCCTTGCTGAGCAGCTCTTTAATTTGTTCTCTGGTCATACTGCAAAGCCTGCCGGTTCGACAAAGTATACACTTTCTCCAGCATAGATGTTTTTTGTGATAGAAAGCAACACCTGTTCTGGAAGACATCTCCCATCATTGTTTTTGTCTGAACGCTTTTGATATGATGCCAGTATGAAAGCAGGCTTGGTCTATGACCCAATCTATCTGCAACATGACACCGGCGACCATGTGGAGAACGCCCGCAGGCTGGTAGATGCGATGACCTATTTGGAAGAGACCGGAACTAAAGAGAAGCTCACCTGTCTGCCTGCGCGCCCCGCTTCCCTGGAAGAGCTGGAGATGGTACATACGCCGGAGTACGTTTCCTATGTTAAGGGCAAAGCAGAAAAGGGCGGTGGTTGGCTTGACCCTGATACCGTGACGTCTCCGAAATCTTACCAAGCAGCCTTATATGCGGCTGGCGGGGTTCTGGCAGCTGTAGAGGCGGTCATGAAGGGGGAGGTGGATAACGCCTTTGCTCTGGTCAGGCCACCCGGTCACCATGCCATTAAAGACCGAGCAATGGGCTTCTGCATTTTCAATAATGTGGCAATCGCTGCTAAATTTGCCCTGAGCAAGTTCAATGTCAGCCGTGTTCTTATCGCTGATTTTGATGTCCATCATGGCAATGGGACTCAAGATACTTTCTATGCCGACCCCGCCGTCCTTTATTTCTCCACCCACCAGTATCCCTTTTATCCCGGGACAGGATGGATGGATGAGACTGGAACGGGTGAAGGGGAAGGGACTACGGTGAATTTTCCCATGGCAGCCGGCTGGGGTGACGAGGAATATTTGAGAGGATTCGACGAGGTCTTGGTTCCAGTGGTCCGGAGATTTCAGCCGCAACTCATCCTGGTTTCTGCTGGCTTCGATGCTCATTGGGCTGACCAGCTAGCTATGATGCGAGTAGGTATCACAGGTTTTACTCAAATGGCGATGATATTGAAGAAACTGGCTGCCGAATTGTGCCAGGGACGTCTCGTTTTCACCCTGGAAGGCGGCTATAATCTTCGGGTGGTTGCCTGCTCCGTAAAAGCCACATTTGACGTACTTCTGGGTAAGTCGGAGATTGACGACCCGATGGGGAAGGCATCAATAGAGAGAAAGCCCAGGGGATTCGACGAGCGTATCCAGGCAATAAAGAAAATACACCATGTTAGCTGACAGCTGTTAGCTAGCAGCTATTATGCGGGTCTCTTAGCCCAGGGCACCAGCGAACTCCACTCTCCCTTTTCCCATACCACCAGAAGCGGGCCGGCGACGCAGATAGAGTCATAGGTTCCGATAATAACGCCGAGGAGTAACACGAGGACGAAGTTGTGTATGGTAGCTCCGCCGAAGAGGAATAATGCCAGGATAACGAAAAGTGTGGTCAGACTGGTATTCAGACAGCGTCCCAGCGTTTCCACAATGCTTGAGTTTACTGTCACACCAAAGTCGGAGCTAATCCCTCTGGCTTTATTTTCCCGGATGCGGTCAAAAACAACCACGATGTTGTTGATGCTGTAGCCCACAATCGTAAGCAGCCCGGTGATAAACAGGGCGTCAATTTCTACCCCGGCAAGCAGACCCAGGAGAGAGAAGATGCCCACTGTTATGAATACGTCGTGAACAAGGGCAATGACAGCACAGCTACCCCAACGGAAGGATTTGGGCATGCGGCGGAATGCCCAAACAATGTACAGCAGCATAGCTACAGATGCTACTATCACGGCAATGACAGCACTGCGTGCTGTTGCTGCTCCCACTGTTGCGGAAGCCAAGTAATAGTCAACAACTTCAACCTGAGCATTCAATGCTGCAGCGAGTTCCTCTGCCAGTTCTTGTGCCTCATCTGAGGTTATCTCTTCGGTATGGATGATGAAATTTCCCTCGCCGGCGTTCTGAATGGTTGCCTTATCGTGTCCCAGCTTGGCCATCTCTTCTCGCAACCGGCTTTGCTCCACCGCCGGGCTAAACTGAAGAGTCATGGATGTGCCGCCGGCAAAATCGGTTCCCAATCGCAGAGGAGTCCCGAGTTGTATCTGAGAGACAATCAGGGAGGCAATTCCGATAATCACAAGTATCCAGGAAATCAGGAAAAACCACCGCTTCTGACCAACAAAGTCTATCATTTGGTGTTCCTCACGGTTTGGAGTGACGTCACTCCATAGGCTGACAGGTTGGTGACCACCCGGCTGCCTACAATCAGTCGGAGAAATGTTCTGGTAACGGTGATGGCAGTAAACATGGACAACGCCACGCCAAGAAACAGGATCAAGGCAAAGCCTCTGACCATAAAAGCGCCCATCGTACCGCCAAGCCAGAAAAGGACGATGCAAGCGATGAAGGTCGTGATGTTGCTATCCCTGATAGCTGTCCAGGCGCGGCTAAATCCAGCCTCAACAGCAGCCGCTAGGCTACGCCCCCCTCGCAGTTCCTCCTTCATGCGCTCAAAGATAAGGACGTTGGCGTCTACGGCCATGCCTAGAGAGACAATAAAACCGGCCAGGCCAGGCAAAGTCAGGGTGATGGGGACAAGCTTGAAGATGGCTAGAAGCACCACACCGTAAACACCTAAACTGAGGCAAGCCACCAGGCCGGGCAGACGATAGTAGACAAGCATAAATATCAGCAACAGCGCTATGCCAATCCCGGCCGCCAGTATACTCTTCCTGATTGAATCGGCTCCTAGTGTGGCGTCCACAGTCCGTTCATAAAGTGGAACACTAGGTTCAAATTCCTCATCTACCCACCTCCCCAGTGGAACGTCAATCCGTCCAGCGTTGAGCACCCTTGACAGTTCTTGAGCATCAGTGAGGCTCAGGCCTTCGATTTGTCCCTTGTCCTCTATGACTGCCCTGACCACCGGGGCAATCATTTGACCATCTTCACCCCGAAGCGGCTCATCGCCAAGGTAGATAGCTAGTTGTTTCCCGAGAAGGCGGGTGCTTATTTGTTTGAAAAGCTGCGCTCCCGTTTCGTCCATCTCGAATATCAGAAATGGTTCGCCTAGGCTATCTATAGCAACTTCTGTGTTTTCCTTGAAATATCTGCTGCTGAGGGTCAAGGTTTCGTTGCCCACCACTCCTGTAGCAGGAATGGTGAAATTTCCGGCGGCATCCTGCTCCCGGAATTCGAGCACGGTGAAGAGCCCAACCATGTCCTTGGCTTTCTCAATGTCAGCAATCCCGGGCAGCTGGATGACGATGTTATATTCCCCTGCATGTTTCTGTATTTCAACGACGGGCTCAGTGATGCCCAGAGCGTTGATACGCCTTTCCACAACCCCCTTTACACCCTCCATGATCTCATCCTCTGCGCCAGGCTCGACATCGCTGAGATCAGCCTGGTAGACCAGGTAGCTGCCACCCTTGAGGTCGAGTCCCAGCCTCAGTCCTTCCCTGCCGAAAACATTCTTATCCAGCGGGACTACGGACCATAGCGCGAAGCCGAACAGGGCCAGGATGAAGATCAATAGATAAACGGTTCTGCGTCTCAATTCAGTCTACCTTTGTGTCAAGGATTGTTTCACTCCAGAAATCCGGGATTTCCGGGAGACTCTTGTTTGCTGCTTGCTCAAAGTTGACAGCTCACTTTGCACCAGGGCTAACGCTTCTTCTCTGGTGCTTAACTCACCACTGGCATGAGCCTCGTTGATCATGGCCAGGAGTTTGCCAACCAGAGGTCCTGGTGTCAGGTCAAATGCATCCATTATATCATCGCCATCAATGAGTTTCACCGGCAAGATTTTTTCTTGTTGCTTGTCATGCTCTGTCAGTATGTAGTTTGCCAATTTGCAATGTCTTTTCCATTCATCCATGGATGCCAGAGGTCCGCGGCTGGCCAGATAATCGGCTAAGGCCAGGAGCAGAATATCAATGCCGGCCTCACCAGTATCCCGAAAGTAGCGATAAATTGCCCGTTGAGTAGGCAATTCGCCATCTGCCATCTGAACCGGGCGCAGGTGATGGTAGACAAGGCTTTCTACCAAGCCTATTTCCCTCTTGCTAAATCGCAACCGTTCCAAAACACTTGCAGTTATAGCCGCCCCTTGTTTGGTATGTCCCAAGAATCTGGCTCTACCCGTATCATCAATAGACTTTGTCATTGGTTTGGCAATATCATGAAATAACCCGCCTAACTTAAGTAGAACCTTATGGTTACTGCCGCTGGAAACTTCCTGAGACAGGTGCCCGTCTATTGCATCGGACCAGGGAGTAGTAGTTAGCATGTCTTCGTTGCTGTACTCCCAATCGCTTTCCCTGAGGAGGAATTCTACCGCAGCTACGGTCTGTATGGAGTGTTCGAAGACATCCCAGAAGTGCACCGTCGGTTGTTCCACTCCCTTGCTCTCCGCTAATTCGGGGACTAGGGCGAGCAGCAGACCAAGTTTATCTAAATATCTCAGGTAATAAGCAGCTCGGGGCAGAGTGAGCAAACGAAGCAACTCTTCTCTAACTCTCTCCCCCGGGACCTCAGCAACAGCCTGTGAGTGGCGGCGGATTAGAGATTCTGTATTTGGCTCTATAGTGAAGTCGAGTTCGGCGGCCAACCTTACTGCCCGCAAGAGTCTTGCGGCATCGGCTTCAAATATTTGCCCGCTTACCCCTCGCACTATTTTGTCCCTCAGGTCCCCCCTACCGGAAAAGGGGTCCATAAGCTTCAGGACGAATCGTCTTTCACCCGCAGGGGTTCTGGATTTTCGGGGACCCATCTTAGCGGACGCGCTGGCAGTGACAAATTGACTGAGTTCCAGAGCCATGGCATTTATTGTGAAATCGCGGCGGGCAAGATCGGACTTAATATCTCCGGCAAAAGAAGAGAAATCAAAATGCCACTCTGCACCACGTAATTCCCGGTCTTGTGGAGTCTTTCCGGGCTGCTCATCTTCAATCACCACTACTCTAGCTACGTTGTTGACATCGTCAAGGAGCACAAATTTGCCTCCTATTTCTTTGGCTACCTTGCGAGCCACAGTGCTGGCATCGCCGCTTACAGCAATGTCTATGTCGTCGGTCTTTCTTTTCAAAAGCAAATCGCGGACGAAGCCGCCCACGATATAGCCTTGCTTCTTCTGGGTGGCTAACAAGCGGGATATCTTAGCCAGGATGGCGGGCAGATGGCCGCTTTTTATGAAGGACATGACAGGGCATTATAGTTTGAGCAGCAGGAATTGTAAAGGTCTGACGACTTTCCTGAAGCAGTGTCATTCTGACTTATGAACTGGGGTGCATTTCATCAAGATAACGTCCGCCAGGGAGGGAAAAGGGCGGGCTGTTTTATCTAATGTCTTCAGAAGCGCATAAGAAACAGGACGGGGAAGCTTGGAAAGAAAACTGCCCCACAGGGGTAGCCCAAAAAAGAGGGATATGCCCTTCGTCTTCTTAATTTCAAAATTCTGCTTCACCAGACTGCTCAGAAATGGGTAATCAAATTCATATTTGTGGTCTGGGGGTATCTCCCAGGGCTGCCTTTCCCTAGCCAGAGAAGGGGAAAGAAACTTCGTCAGTGGATACAACTTCTTCCCGAGGCGGAAACCCAGACTGTCAAAATTGGCTATGGAGACTATCATCTCGCCGCCAGGTTTAAGTACCCGGGCAATTTCCTCCATTGTTTTGCTGGGGGAGAAAAAATGGTCTAATGCTCCCTTGCACATAACTTTGTCAAAGGAGTGTGGCTTAAAAGGCAGAGTCTCCCCTGCTCCCTGGGCTAAAGCTACCCCGGCGTTGTTTTCTCTGAGATGCTCTTTAGCTCGCACCAACATCACATGAGAAGGTTCTAACCCGACAACTTTCGCTCCTTTTTGCCATAGTCGTGCCCCATCAATAGCCCTGCCACAGCCGACATCCAGTATTAGCTCATCTTGGCCGGCGTCTACCTCCTGCAAGGTTAGGTTGAGCATTTGCTGGAATAGGAAGTCCAGGTTAGGGTAGACAACGTCGGGCACCACGTCGTCGTCGTTCCATTCTAGGTCGATTTTCTCCGTATTGTGGTCCTGTGTCATGAGTCGGATTCAAAATCACTGCGGCAGCGTCATCGAGTTTGCATTCACGGTTTCTTATAGCCGGCCTTGCTTAGCCTCCTGCCAGCAGGAGTATTGGTTAACTCCGTAAATGGCTTTAGCGGCACGTTCCATGGAACAAAAGACCGGGATGGACCCCTTAAGGAGCTTTTGTTCTATCTGCAGTCTTTCTGGCTCAGCGGACCCAGACGGCAAAACAACTATTACAGGCTTGTTTTGCCTGGCTCCAAGCTCTATAAAGAATTCATTTATTTCTTCAAGCCCTTGCCGAGAGTATATCGGTAAGAGGATGTCTGTGTCCTCTTGGACCAGCACAATGTCGCTAGTAGTATCTCTTGTCACTAGATCTATGGCCTTGAATAGAGTAGGCAGACCTCGGAATTGCGCCTGGCTTACATCTACCGGATTATGGAAGATGCTACCTACTTCTCCCAGGAGCTTGACCAGTTCTTGCCTTGTCTCAGAAGAGAGAGGTGGGACCTTGAGTCCGTTCTCCATGCAGGCATCGCCAGCGGCTACCGAGTTGCCGCCGCCCCCGTCAGCCAGACCGCCAATAATGGCTGCGCGGGTACCTCGTCCGTGCCCAAGCTGCTGGAAAATAAGCAGCGTATCCGTCAATTCCTCTAAACTATGCACTTCTATGGCGCCAGCTTGCTTCAGCATCGCTGACCAGATGGCTGCTGAACTGACCAGAGAGCCGGTGTGGGACATGGCAGCCTGAGCGCCAGCTTCCGTTCTCCCTCCTTTCCAGACAACTAAGGGCTTGACCCTGGCTACTTCTTTCATTGTATTGAAAAGACGGGTTCCGTCTCTTGTTCCCTCGAGGTATGCACCGATGACTTTAGTCTTGGGGTCAGCAGCCAGATACTGCAGAAAATCGCTGGCATCCAGATCAATGCCATTACCGAAGCTGACTCCTTTGCTGTAGTTGATATGGCGGGCTATGCCGATTGTCACTAATTTGGTGGCAATGCCGCCGCTTTGGGAGACGAAGCCCACGGGACCGCTTTCACCCAGAATTCCCGTGAGAAATGGAATTCTGTGTTCCGGACAATATGCGCCTATGCAGTTTGGGCCGACGATGCGAATGTTACCCCATCGTGCTTTTTCGAGCATTTGTTCCTCTAGCATGCGTCCCTGTTGTGTACCTATCTCACTGAATCCAGCGGTGAAGAAATGGACGACTTTGACATTTTTGGTCGCGCAATCATCGAGGAGCTCCAGCACAGATTGCCGAGGAATGGCTACAATGACGTACTCTACTTCTCCAGGGACTAGCCGGAGGTTGGGGAAAACCTCAAGGTCGCCAAGTCGCCCGCCGCTGGAACCAACGGCATAAATGACTCCCGGGAAACCGGCAGAACGCAAGTCCCTCACCCATACAGAACCGGCTTTTATTGAGGTAGCTGATGCACCCACGACGGCAATAGATTTGGGATAGAAAACAGGCTCGAGTTCCTTGAGCTTCTCCTCAAACAAAGTCAGGCCTCGGCAGACTTCACTATGTCTGGTGAAATCCAAATTTGGCAAGTTTCGGCTATTGGGCCGGCCGCCTTCAGATTGTCACTCCAGGATTATTCGGGCATCAACAGCTACAGCTTTATCAGGATAGGCGAATATAGGATTAAGATCGAGCTCTTTTATTTGTGGGTTATTTTCGACAAACTGAGATACGTTCATTATTAGCTTCTCCAGTGCCGGGATACTGGCCGGCTTTTGTCCTCTGTAACCTTGCAGCAGGGGATATCCCTTAATCTCCTTAATCATTTCCCGCGCATCCCTTTCGGTGACCGGGACTATTCTGAAGGAGACATCCTTCAACACCTCTACTAATATACCGCCGAGCCCAAACATGAGCACAGGACCAAATTGCGGGTCCTTGCTCATGCCCACAATCACTTCCACTCCTGGCGGAGCCATCGGTTGCACCGACACGCCCTCAATTTGGGCATCAGGGTATGCTTTCTTGATGGACGATACGATCTCGCTGTAAGCCTTGCCTACTTGAGCGGCGTTGGCCAGTCCCAATCTAACGCCTCCGGAATCGCTTTTGTGGACCACGTCAGGGGAACTTATTTTCAACACTACGGGAAAGCCCATTTCCCTGCTTACGGAAATAGCCTCCTTTTTACTTCGGGCCAGCTTTGCTTCAACAATAGGTATCCCTGCCTTCTTAAGAAGCTCCTTCGATTCAACCTCGGTCAACAAATTTTGGCTCTTTACCATCGCTTGTCTCCTTCCATCGGTGTGGTTATTCAAAATTAGCCCTTTATTGTAACCCGTTATTCATTTTTTCTCCAGCATGTTTGTGGGTTGATTAATTCACCAAGGCAAACAAAACCGTCTATCATCTTGGCTTGCACAGGACTTCCTTGACCTTCAACTCAAAGAAGTCCTGGGTGTGAGCTGGCTTGATAACCAGTGCGGTATCTGCCCCACTCCCGGTGCCGCCGATAGAGATTACCTCTTCATCTGTCCTTATGAGACCGGCATCGGCAGCCATAAGGACTATCTCACAGGCTACTTTGGTGCCCTGTCCAAAGACCCTTAAGGTTTGAGCTATGATCTCATCCACCTGATAGGTATTGAACCTGCGCCGAACTGCCCTGCCCACCCCGCCGAAAGCGTGGGTGGCGGTCAGAATTATTCCCCCCTTCTCCAATATCTTAGCTCTGTTTTGCTGGGTCAGTTCCTGAACATCGGGGGCTGGAAACCCGGTAGAATGAGCAACTACCACCACCTTACAGTTGGCGAATAGCTTCACTGCCTTCACGCCGGTTTCCCCGCTGGTGGAGGCTATCACTACGGTCTTTGTCCCTAGCTGCTCGGCTCTTTTCCTGGCTATTTCCAGGGTTCTCTCAGTGTTGGCGCTGCCTGATTCAGTAAAATAGACACTTTGGATTTCCATCATATTGGAATTGACACCTCCTTTCCTCAGGACTATAGTTGCCTGCGGAAATGTAACTAATAATATCTTACCAAATAAGCATAATGAGCATCATTTTCGTCCATGGTTCAGGCGGTTACGGAGATATCTGGCGTTATCAAACCAACTACTTCCCGGGTAGCCATGCTGTCAATTTGCCCGGACACCCCCATGGTCAAACCCTTGAGAGTGTGGAAGAATGCGTTGAGTGGCTCAGGAAGTACATCAAGGGGAGGGGATTTAAGGACGTGGTCCTGGCTGGACACTCCTTCGGCGGGGCCATCGTCATGATGTATGCCCTCAGATACCCCCAGGAACTCAAGGGAATTATCGCCATAGGCAGTGGAGCCAGGCTTAGAGTTCACCCCATGTTTTTGACTCCTTGTGAAGAGGCCATCAAGGGCAATCCCCAGAAGTGGTACGAACTAGTCGAAGAAATCTATCGGTCAACCCCGGAGGATTATAAGAAGGAAGTCGTGGAAAAACAGAAGGCTATTGGTCCTGCCGTCATGCTCAATGACTTCCTGTGCTGTGATAAATTCGACATCATGGGCAGAGTTCACGAGATGAAGCTGCCGACACTCATCATCTGCGGTGAACTGGACGTAATGACACCGATGAAATATGCCAATTACCTGGGAGCCAGGATCGCTAATTCGAGGGTGGTGATTGTTCCCCAGGCTGGCCATTTTGTCCTTGCCGAGAAACCAGAAGTGGTCAACAAAGCCATAGAGGAATTTGTCGGGGGATTATCCTCCTAGATTTCTTTGGTCCTTGCAGCAGAATCAGGCACATAAGTCCTTTCGAAGCGCTAAAATCGCTTCTTGGATCAACTTCCTGTGGTCATGACTCACCGAATTGTGCAAGCCCGGCTTGACAGTCATCGAGGTTTCCCGCCTACCGTCAGTTGACAGTTACAATTTCAGAGGTGGTCAGCAATTTGCCTGAAACTTGTGCTAAACTCTTCTATTGACATAACCACAGAGAATCGGACATGAGGTCAGCCCGATGAAAGTCAAGACATACATGTCCCAGGAATGTCTCTTGCCCCGTGGCTTCGTGGAGAGGGTGAGGCGGATTGTCGGGGACGAGCACTTCTCACAGCAAGAAAGTGACCTTATCTCATACAGCCTGGACTACTGGTTGTATGGCGTATTCCTTTCCCAGAGGGGAGACTTGCCAGCGCTTCCTTCTGCCGTCATCTCCCCGGCATCAGCTGACCAGATACAGAATATTGTCCGATGCGCTGGTGAGTACAAGGTGCCCATCACACCCTTTGGTGGAGGCTCCGGCGTGCTGGGCGGGGCAATCCCTCTGAATGGAAGCGTTGTGCTGAACCTGCAAAGAATGAGCAGGTTCCTCAATCTGGACGAGCTCTCACTTGTGGCTGAGTCAGAAGCGGGGATAATGGGCGCCAATCTGGAACTTGAACTGAACCGCCGGGGATATTCAGCAGGCAATGTCCCCCAGTCACTTTACTGCTCCACCCTGGGCGGCTGGATTTCCACGCGGGCAGCCGGGCAGTTTTCCACGAAATACGGGAAGATCGAAGACATGGTGCTGGGCATGGAGGTCGTGCTCCCTGACGGCAGTCTGCTGAACATCAGACCCGTTCCCAGGAGGTCGGTTGGGCCTTCGCTGAAAGACCTCTTCCTGGGTGGCGAAGGCGCGCTCGGCATCGTGACTAGGGCCACCATTTCGGTTCACCCCTTGCCCAGGCTGACAATCAAGCAGTCGTTCATTTTCCCTTCGGTTGAGGTGGCCCTTGACGTCGTGCGCCAGATTTTGAGGGCTGAGGCCAGACCTGCGGTAGTCAGAATCTTCGACGAGGCGGAGAGCGAGAGATATTTCCCCAGGATAGGAAGAAAGGTGGTTACAATTTTCATATCGGAAGGGGAGACTGAGTACACCACTCTCGATGCCAGGGTCATCAGGCGTATCTCCAGGGAAAACGGAGGAAAATCCAGCGGGGAAGAACCGGCCGACATTTGGCTGCAGAAAAGATTCGATATCGGGCTCGGGCCCATCCTGATGCAGTATGGTGGGATTGTCGACACCATCGAGGTGTCGGCCTTGTTTAAGGATGCCGCCAGGCTATACAGAGATATGGTTGCCGCGATGAAGGCGGTTGAAGGCGCACTGGAGGTCTCCGGGCATTACTCGCATTTCTATCGGGAGGGGGCTTGCCTGTACATCACCTTTGCTGGCATCCCCAAAGACCCGCTGCGTTACTACCAGGACACCTGGGATGCTGCCATGAAGGCCACGCTTCAAAACAACGGATCGATAAGTCATCACCATGGCATCGGTTTCTGGAGGATACAGTACCTAAAGCAGGAGCTTGGCTCCAGTGGGGTCAGGCTTTTGAAATCCATCAAGAGCGCAATCGACCCTGAAGGCATATTGAATCGAGGGAAACTCATCGATGGCGGAAGATAAAAAAGAGGCTGAAAAAATTGCCAGGTGCGCTATGTGCGCCGATATGTGCAAGTACAGTTGCCCAACATATCTGGCCACGGGAAGAGAAACCCTGAGCCCTCAGAAGATGGCCAGGCTCATCGTGTACGACAAAAAGGGTCTCCTGGAGGATGAAAAGGGCTTTCTCGACCTGATGTTCCAGAGTGCCATGTGCGGGGCATGCAGCAGGCACTGTATCTATGATGACTATGACCTGAGGAAGTTCATCCACCAGGCGAGAGTCAAGGCCTTCGCCAGAGGAGTTATTCCTGAAGATGTAAAGAGGAGGCTAGGGATATTCCAGAAATTTGGAAACCCGAACGGTGAGAGGGAACTCATAGACAAAGGAGCTGGGGATACAGGTTATTTCATTTCCTGCTCTTCATACAAGGATGAAGACTTGTTAAAGGCCACCGAAAAAATGCTCTCGAAATCAGGGCTTGCCATAAGGCGGTTTGGAGGTGGCGATATGTGCTGCGGCGCTCCTCTGTACTATGCGGGCGATATGGAGGGGTTCAGGCAAGCCTCGTTGAAAATGAAAGCCGAGATTGAGAAAAGGCGCGTGCGCAGAATTGTTGTCGATTGTCCTACCTGTATGAAGGTGATGACGGATGTGTACCGAGAGATAGGGGTGGAATTGGATGCGGAGATTATGCATACCGTGCAGTTCATAGATGCTCTCCTCGAGCAGGGAAGGCTGAGTTTCAGGAAGAACAGCAGGAGCGTTACTTTCCACGACCCCTGCATCCTGTCGTATGACCTGGCAATGTCCGGTATACCCAGAAAAATCATCGCAGCACTAGGCTTCAATCTGAAAGAGCCGATTTACTCACAAGAGCACACCCATTGTTGCGGTGGGGCATACGGTGCCAAGATTGGAGACCACCGCCTTAAGGATGCCGTCACCTCCATGAGACTGAATGAGCTGAGAAATACCGCTGCTGATATTTACGTTACCACCTGCCCAACGTGCAAGTCTGTGCTGTCGGAAATCAACATGAAATACATAACGGAACTGGTTGCGGGGAGGATTATTGCAGGGTGATAGGGCGCTGGCGCGCGAAATACAGGGCGAGATAGAGAAGGCGACCGGTGAAAGGGTCGCAGTCTCGATAGGGGATGGCATTGCCAGGCTGAGCGGTCGTCTATCATCACATCAGGCTGCTCTCGAGGCAGGGCACCTTGCCGGCAGCTTCGAAAAAGTACGGGAAGTGGTGAATGACATCGTGTTTCCCGGCAAGATGCGTCTCAAAGCCTCGCCCCGGGTCTCGGAGGAGCTGACCGGGAAGGAATTCGATGTGGTCATCGTGGGCGGCGGCGTGATCGGCCTGGCGGTGGCCAGGGAACTTTCACAGTTCAATCTGAGCATTGCCTTGTTTGAAAGGCATAACGACGTGGGAATGGACCAGACTACTCATAGTAACGCCATGATACACCCTGCGATTCAGGCAAAGCACGGCACGCTCAGATGGGAAATGAATTACAAGGGCAATCCTATGTGGGATGACACTGCTCGCCAGCTGGATGTGGATTTCAAGCGAGTCGGCACGCTGATTGTTGCAGAGAACCCCGGGGAAGAGGCGTTGCTGCCTTATGCAGTAAGCGCCGCCATAAAGCACAACGACCCTGAGCCGAAGTTGCTGGATAGGGCGGGCCTGGACCGAATTGAGCCAGGGCTTGCGCTCAATATTAGAAAAGGCGTGCTTGTCTGGAACACAGGCATTATAAATGTGTTTGAGTTGCTCATCGCCTATGCAGAGAATGCGCTGTCAAACGGCGTCAGCATCTTTCTGGATACAGCCGTCACGGGAGTTCAGACCGAGGATTTCGCTATAAAAGCAGTTGACACGACCAGAGGCACCGTTGAAACCGGGATGCTCATCAATGCCGCCGGGCTTTATGCGGACAGGATAGCGGAGTACGCCGGCGACAGGTTCTTCAGCATCCATCCCAGGAAGGGAGAGACTATCATTTTCGACAAATCGTATCAACCTGTACGTACTGTCTTCGCTCCGGTCAGCATTGCGGCGGAATCACAGGAGACCAAGTATACGAAGGGCGGCGGCATCATTCCCACCACTGACGGCAATCTGCAGTTCGGTCCCACCGCTATCGAAGTGTGCGATAGGGAGGACGTGTCGACTACGGCGGAGGGGTGTGATTATTTGTTCGACAAATTTGCGCCAGTGCTGGAGCGGTTGAAGCCCGACTATGAAAAGCCGGACAGAGGAAAGATTATCGCCCGGTTCGCCGGATGTCGGGCAGCTACTTATAAGGAAGATTTCATTATCGAGCCCTCCAAAAAGGTGCGCGGTCTGGTGCATGTCGCCGGGATTCAGTCGCCGGGCCTGGCATCAACACCAGCCATAGCGGAAAGGGCTAAGGAAATCGTTCGAGAAGAGCGGCATCCAGCCATCAATGATGAGTTCAATCCCGCAAGAAAAAGGCAGGTGCGTTTCTCTGAGCTGGACCTGAAGCAGCAGGACGAACTTATCCGGGCCAATCCCCGATTCGGACACATCGTATGCCGCTGCGAGAATGTCAGTGAAGAGGAAGTTGCGCGGGCACTGCACGGCGACATCCCTGCCAGAAGCCTTGACGGAATAAAGAGGAGGACGAGGGCCGGGCAGGGCAGATGCCAGGGCGGGTTCTGTACGCCCAGGATTGTGGAGATAGCCAGCAGGGAGATGAACATCGGCAAGGAACACGTGCTTAAGAGCGAGGGGAAATCTTACATTTTGAGCGGGAGGACGAAATGAGCGATGCAGTGAAACACTTCATCGTCATCGATGGCGGCACACAGAATATCAAGGCATTCATCTTTGATGAGAACGGAAACGAAGTCCATGGCGAGTCATCGCCTGTGACTCCCTACTTTGCCGTGCAGCCTGATTTTGCCGAACAGGATGCCGCAGCCTATTTGAGCATTGCGCAAGAAGTGACCAGGAGAGCGGTGCAGAATTCGCGAGTGCCGGCGGATACTATTGCTGGCATTGCTATCACCACGCACAGAAGTACCATTGTGCCGGTTGACCGGAATGGTAACCCGATTCGCTCTGCCATCACCTGGCTGGATGAGCGCAAGACAGAAGGATTGAGGTTACCCGGCGGCCCTGTTATGTCGCTGGCTTTCAAAGCTGCTCGAATGGAAGAGAGGCTGAGGGAGTATCAGAGACGGTCGAAATTCAACTGGCTCAAGAGACATGAGCCTGAGAATTATGCCCGGACATTCAAGTTCCTCACCGTCTCATCGCACATCTTGCACTCATTGACCGGCGAGTTCAAGGACTGTTCCTCGATGATTGTGGGCCTGTTCCCCATTGACCTCAAGGGGCTGCAATGGCATCCCTGGAAGATCATCTACGAGATTTTCGGTGTGGAGCGTGATAGATTGCCTGTGCTGGTCTCTCCTGTGGAGATTGCCGGCAGGGTCTCCGAGGAGGGCGCCCGCCGTTTTGGCGTCCCGCCGGGCCTTCCCGTAGTCATAGGTGCCGGGGACAAGCAATCGGAGTTGCTGGGAGCCGGGGTGACGGCCAGCGGTATCGCGGAAATCAGCTATGGGACTGCGGCGGTGATTGAATTACTATCCAGCAAATATGTCACCCACCCCAGGATGGACTTCTTTACCTGGGGAGCCGCTATTCCCGGACACTGGGCGCTGGAGGGTTTTGTGGGCAGAGGATACTGGATGGTCTCCTGGTTCAAAGGCGAATTCGGGAAACGGGAAGAGGATGAGGCTTCGAAACTGGGTGTGCCGCCGGAAACTGTGCTGGATAAGCAGTTGACCGACATCCCGCCCGGTTCCATGGGTCTGTTGGTGCAGCCTTACTGGCATCCGCGAGAAAACGATCCGCTGTCGAAGGGAGCTATGATTGGCTTCTCCGGCGAGCACACCAGAAAGCATGTTTACAGAGCAATCATAGAGGGAATTGCCTACGAGTTGCGCAGACTGGGTGAATTAATGGTCAAGCACTCGGGGAATGCTATAACTGAATTGAGGGTCGGGGGTGGAGGTTCGCAGAGCGATGAGATTATGCAGATTACGGCGGATGTCTTCGGTCTGCCGGCTATGAGGATGCACACCAGCAACCTGGCGGCACTGGGGGCCGCCATCGATGCTGCAGTGGCATTGGGAATCCACAAGAGCTTTCCCGAGGCTGTGGAACGGATGGTCAGGGTCAAGACCACATTCCAGCCAACAGGCGAGAACGTCAAAATCTACGACCGATTGTTCAGGGAAGTATATGTCAAGATGTATCCTGCCCTCTCTCCGCTTCACAACCGGATTGCCGAGATAACAAACTATCCGAAGCTGAGATAGCGCATTTCCGATTTTCAACATGATAATGGAAGTCGATGTAGCGGTCATAGGCAGCGGCCCTGCCGGGCTCACCGCCGCCATACATGCTCATAAGAGCGGCGCCAGGAAAGTCTTGCTCCTTGAAAGAGAAGAGGAACTGGGAGGCATTCTGAAGCAGTGCATCCATAATGGCTTTGGCCTGGAGCAGTTCAAGCAGGACTACACCGGCCCCGAGTATGCCGAGCGTCTTATCAAAGAATTAGAGCAAACTGGGGTGCAGTGTTTTCTGAACACGCTGGTAACGGACCTCTCGTCGGACAGGGTCATAACGGCGCTCAGTCCTGAGCACGGTGCCCTTGAAATCAGGGCGAAAAGCATGGTCTTGGCCATGGGCTGTCGTGAACGCACCAGGCCTAGCGTCGGCATTCCGGGCACACGTCCGGCCGGCATATTTACAGCCGGGGTTGCGCAAAGGTTCGTCAATATTGACGGCTATCTTCCCGGCAAGAAGATAGTCATCCTGGGCTCCGGTGACATCGGTCTCATTATGGCCAGAAGGCTGACGCTGGAGGGGACCAGGGTCATCGGGGTGTATGAAATAATGGGTTACCCGGGTGGCCTGAAGAGAAACATCGTGCAGTGCCTCAACGATTTCGACATACCGCTTCACCTCTCCCACACGGTCACTGAGATAAAAGGCAAAGAACGGGTTGAGGGCGTTGTCATCTCGAAGGTTGACAGCAATCTGCATCCTGTGCAAGGGAGTGAGAAGTTGGTTGAATGCGACACGTTGCTGCTATCGGTGGGATTGATTCCGGAGAACGAACTCTCAAAGAAGGCTGGCATAGAGCTCGGCGCCGCTACCAAGGGCCCCGTCACTACAGAGACTATGGAGACTTCTGTGCCCGGGATATTCACCTGCGGCAATGTCTCCACGGTGTTTGACCTTGTTGACTATGTTGCCCAGACTGGCGCCGCTGCTGGCACCTTTGCTGCGCGATATGCATTGGGCCAGGTGAGCAGAAGCAAACAGTCTGTGGAAGTGGTAGCTGGAGAAAACGTGAGATTGCTGTTTCCCCAGCGGTACAGTTTTCAGAATGATCTGGTTTTGTTCATTCGCGCCGCAGAACCTGTGGAAAAACCCGTGAGCATAGAGATAATGCCGCCCGGTTCGAAAATCAATAAATTATATGCTCGACCCAACGAGATGCTGAGAGTGAAAATCCCGAAAGAGAAGCTCGCTGAGGTTAAGCACCCCATTATGGTCAGCATAAGAGAGAAGTAGCATGGCTGCCGAGAAAAAACACTTTGTCTGCGTGGTCTGTCCTGTCGGATGTGAAATCGATGTGGTCCACGATGGCAGTGAAATCATCTCCATGGAAGGAAATAAATGCGAGAAGTCTGAAGAATTCGTGACCCAGGAGCTGATTGAGCCAATGCGCATATTGACCACGACCGTACGCATCGAGGGCTCGAGGTGGCCGGTAATCCCTGTGCGCACCGATAAGTCGGTTCCCAAAAGGTTATTTCCTCGCATAATGAAACAACTCAGACGCATTAGGTTGCAGGCTCCGGTCAACATGCTGAATGTGGTGGTGAGGGATGTCCTGCACACAGGGGCGAATGTCATAGCCACCAGGACCATGCCACGCGAATAGCTGGGTCGCCTGCGGCTTCACTTCTTGTGGATTCCGAGCGGCATATCTCGCAGATGATTATGGAGCAAGTCTAACCACCATTTGGGAGATTTGAAGGGACGAATGACAGATTTGCAGATCTCTGCAGTGAAGCCTTATCTGACGATTGAGCAACTTCTGAGGATGGATCTGGTTTTGACCGCAACCGTAACAAAACGTCACGCTGTGCAATGAGGAATAAACCTAGCTAATGACACTTCCGACTAAGGAATTCCTCGAGTGCAGGTATGGAGTAAAGCAAGGGTCCAGAAGTAATGATTGGGCAACCTATGTTCGGCAAGATGTGACTCATTAACTAATCTGCAAGGAGGTGATTAATTACTGCCGGGGCAATTCCTAATGTCGTCATGATGAAATGTTGTTTGACTGTGCCCTCACCCATCTTCTTCTCCCTAATATATTGTCCTATCCTAACAATTAAGTCCACCGATGGGAGAGGAATTCTATTTAGTTCTGAGGCGTTTACTTGGGTATTACCATTTGACATGTGGAAGTACAGATTGTATAGGTTAGAATTAAACACCTCAGCCAGACCATATGCTTCGTCCTCCGTCAACCTAGCTCCGACTTTGTATATGTAGTTAACGTGATTCTCAATTGCGATAAATCGTACGTTAAGCCATCTTTTTAGAAGCACGCCGGCGTTTATTCGTCTTTTACCTTCCTTAGCACTAAAACGCTTTATTAATACGTAGTTACTGTTTGGAATGCATAATCGGTTGGTTTTTTCCCCAACGAGTAGTGCCATCGGCTTCTTGCTTGTGGATAGAGGCCAAGATACTCTGCCGAGGTCTATGTTTTCCATCCAAATCAAAGGCGCAGACTCAGTTTCGTCATCCACGGTATATAATAGATGCTCCTTTGCTCTGAATGGCACTACTGGTCCAGTTGAGGCTTTGAATCCCAAGCCCGTAAGTGTGAATTGAAGTTTATCAACTTCTCTAGCTACTATCTCGTCTATGTTATTGGTCGGAATCCGTATTTGAATATCTTCACATCTGGACACAACGACCATATCGACAGGTACTTCTCTTATAGCCGGCTCCGCAAGTTGGTCAGGTTCTTTGTAACTCATACTTATCGCGATAGTATCTGGTTTCTCACCTCCTCTTTTTCCTTTTAGAATCAACATCTCTTGAAGAACAGAGTCATTCTTGAGCAACTTCCTCGATTCAAATGCATGCAGTCTCACCGGTGTAATCAGATTAAAAAACCATTTTCTGAATTCACTGAAATAATTTCCAGTGCAATAGCTTCTCGGGGTCAGGACAACAAGCTGACCTCCGTCTTTCATTAGCTTTGCTGCCATAGCCATGAACAGAATGTATATATTTGGCTGGCCCTTAACAATTCTCGTCATAGCTACAGCCTCGGGAGAATTCTTGTTCAATTTGTAATAAGGTGGATTACAAATTACTAAGTCATATAGTAACTCCTCGGATTGAGTCCGATTTCCGGCTTCCCCTTGGAATTCTGTCATGCGTGCTAAGATGAAATTCTCCTTGAATATACTATAGGAGATAGCAAGCCCTTTTTGAGCCATGGCTTCTTGACAAGCCATCATATTCATCTTTAGAAGCGGCATTATATCTTCACAGTCTTCATACAAATCGAATGACAGACGAACCTTGCTAGCGTTCGATTTTATGTACTCACATAAAGCACTCTCGAAATTTCCAACTCCCGCACTAGGGTCCAGAATCCTTAGCTCTTTACCTGCAGGAATATCATCGATGAGCTGCACCATGAATTCGCTTATTCTCTTCGGGGTGAAGTATTGACCCCTCTTCTTCCGGTAATTCTTAGACTGCTTTCGGACATACCAATTGGATAAGGTTTCTGCGTAATCAGTGAGAGTCTGTTTCTCGCCTTTTGTGGGGAATTTGTCAAACTGTTCGTGAATCATTGTCATGATTTTTTGGCATCATGAGATTAAGTTGCCCAAGATTGTATTGGTGGTATCCCTTACGTAGTCGTGAAACGTATCGAGGTAACTTCTTTGGAAAGCGTTCTGACTCTTCATAACCAATTTCTTCCACTCAGGCTTTTCTCTTAGGTTTCTTGAATTCTTGGGAAATAAGTTCACCAAAACTAACTCACAGAGTAGGATGATATCCATAGGAGGAAAATGAAATCTAGGAATCTCTAGCTGCTTCGGAAACCAACAGTTCTCATTCTCGAGAGCGACACCCCCTACCTGCAGATGGTAGATTGGCTCCGGCCTTGTAAAACATTTCTCTCTACAATCAAAGTGAAATCGCACCATCACTCGTCGTCTCATTTCATCAAACTTAGACCTGACTTGTTCTGCATCGATGTTGGCTCTATAACAAAGTGCCGCATCTAACGACCATACGCGGAGCAATGTCCTTACTTCTTTAACTCCGTCCCCCTCGCCCTCGATAATACCCGTGACATCTGCTTGGAGTCTGTCGCTATTCTCTCTGAAGGTGAACGGGCTTTCCCTGGGAATGGAGACCTGCCAACAAGAGCTTCCTTTGCGCTGTGCACGGAGCATTCTTACTCGCTCTAGTAGCATTTCCTTACTCCCTGGAGTGAGGTAGCTGCCCATGTATTTTGGCCCTACCATGAATGTTAGACTTGTCGCGTATTCCTCAGGCCACAATGGATTACCCCTCTGGTTTTGGCATTCTTCGAATGTCTGCAATGAGCTCTCGGCCCAAAGGATCGACGAGCCTTTCATCAAAGTCATTTGATGTCCGTATTGCTTCAAATGAGACTCTTGCTTCATCCATGACTGTTGGCCTATCATCAGCATTGTATGATAATGAGTATTTGATCATGACTGGTTTTTTCAGAATATGGCATACCCAGTCGGCAGGAGATTCTCCGCTGAACACACATTTCGCTCTGTCAATTGAGATTCCCTTACTCCTCTCCCATGCCGCTGGAAACCCGTGTCTCAACAGTGACTCCTTTTCTTTCTTATTCATCATTGAATATGCAACTGTTTGTAGTTTGGATTTCCACCAACGTCCATCAGACGGTGCGAAGATACCTGTATATTTTGCAGGCGCGAAAGCATTCTGGACGCTCTCAGACAGGAATACGTCTTTGGACACCCCCAGAAACGTTGCTGCATGGAGAGCATCATATAGTATTCCTGGAAACTCTAGTACGATCTCTCGAATCCACGATGCTACAGACGCTGCCGACCACCTTTGCCTACGAACTAACGGCGGGTTTGACTGTTCGAGTAGCTCTGAATCACTCTTTGAGGCTCCTAGCAGTTTCAGCAAACTGTTCCACGACCTATTCTCCTGGTTTCTGAGTGTCCTATAACCTATAGCTAGCTTGTACAGGCCATCAAGTATCGTTGAATCGGTCTTAAACACTTCCTGTTTGTAAACAATTTCGTCGATGCTAGACAATGTTCCTCTGATTTTTGTATAGTCCTGGAGATTGAATACACTTTTCCTGGTAAACAGGACGATTGGAATCTCGTGGAACTTTTGCCTTAGTTCTGTGCTCAGGGTCACCCCGGAAATACCAATCACCTGACCGTTTTCATCAGGTATATCAAGGTTGAAGTCAACTAGTAGGAGCTCTGGGGCCATTCCAATTATATGGTCGTAATCTGCTGGTGATTTCGGAGAATTGAAGGTCTTAATTGTAAATCTACCCACAGCTCGTGGGTCGGTCCTGAACTTCGATTCGTATTTTCGCAGTTCGTCGCTTACATCATCAATATATACAATACTGACTTCCATACTATCCCTCCGTTGGAAGAGTTATTTCGACACAAGTTGACCAGCCCTCAGGCGGTTCGCCAAATGTTGCTTCCCCGCCATAGGACCGAATAATATCTCTTACTATCTTCAAACCAAGCCCTGTTCCGACGCCAAACCTAATATCTGGTTCACTATAACTTTCGAAAGGTTCGAATACCACATCCCACTTGCTTCTATCAAGCCCCCTACCCGTGTCGAGGAATCGTATATGTACGACCCCATTCCCCTTGAATCCTGTAACTTCAATACGTCTTAAGTGCCCCCCTCTAACAGCCTTAACCGCATTTGTCATAAGATTGTGCAATACTGATACTAGCTCCGACCGGTACATTCGTGGGGTTCGCAGCTCCTTAGGAACGGTATTGGTGTAGCCTATTCCATATTCTTCCAGATACCATCTAAATGGGCTAAACACCTTTTCGACTATGGGAAACACCGCCCAATCCCTCTTCTCGCTTCGACTCTCAGCACCGACTGTCAGTCCAAGAAAGTCGCCCAATTCTTTAACCATCTCCGTACGATTTTCGAAGGAATCCAATACGATTTGGAAAGCCTCTCGCTCGTTATCCGGCATCTTTGCCCGCATTGCTGAAGCACTCGTTAACATTTCCTCCATATCATCAATGAGGGCTTGCAGTTCGTGTTCAAAAATAAGGACTAGGGTACCCGTGGACGCAAGTACTCTTAGTAAGCTATATTCCCTTTGCAGCCTTTCTTGTTTTAGTTTTAGATCTTCTTCGTCAGCTTTTTTTCGAGCTTCTTCTGCCTTCTTCGTTTCCTCTTCAGCTTTTTTTGCCTCATCAATAGATGCTGTTAGTTTTTCTTGGCCCCCCACTCTTACTGATTCGGCATGTTTGAGAGCTATACGCTCTGCTTTGATTGCTGCCTTCTCAGCTTCGAGAAGAACCTTTTCGTTCGCAAGAGCTGACTCAAGGGAGTCCTTCAAATCGATGGAATCCGGACCTCGGCGTGCCCTTTCCTCAATGTTACGTCTTTGCTTCTCCGTCTCCCTTCTCGCCTGTTCCGCTGCTCTTCTGTTGTCAGTTGCTATCTTTGCCTCGAGTTCGGCATTGCGGATCTCTTCTTCCACTCGTCTCTCTTCTTCCTCTGCTTTCTTAGTCTCGTCTTCAGCTTTCTTTTTCGCCTCCTCCACTCTCTTTCTGGCTTCCTCCAAGGCTTTTTGAAGCGCCTCCTCGCGTGCCCTTCTTCTTTCTCTCTCCTCTCTTTGCTCTCTCGCTATTTGGTTTGCATAGAAGACGGTTGCGAAATTAACTCCAAGCCTTGCGAACTTCTTTAATTCCTCAAAGGCTTCATTACTTGTTATTCTGTCACGATTGACCGTTATCTCAAGCATTTTATTCGAGGCGCGTGAGAAAACGACATATCCGAATAGATTATTGTTGCGGAACAGCGATAGCCCAGGGCGTACCCCTTCCTCAGTATATGGGGCAACCTCCGGGCCCAGACGTATCAATGACCTGGCACGGTCATAGTCAGTTTCGAGCCAATCATCCCCTTTGATGCCATAGCCAAACACTCTAAAGCTATCAGCATATACTTTTATCCCCCCGCGCTCATCCCCAACCTTCATGCTTTGGCTCATTCTCCAGTCAGAATGTCTAAAGAAATCCGATCGATAGCTGAAGATATAGGCTTCCATCCGCGTATCCCTCAGATATCCGAACGCTTCTTCTCTCACGAACTCTTTATCGAGTTGGTACTTGATACCCTCAGTTGTCTGAAGGTGATAGGTTGCAAGCCCTGCACTGTCGACAGAGGCTGACAGTTTAGCCCAAGCATTCCGGAAGAACGTTTTATCCAGTGGTTCTACTTCCATCGGGAATTCGGGGCATTCAAACTCTATCCTAAAGCCTGGGTCGTAAGTTTCTGGTCGGATATCCAGTTCTGCCTTGAACGTTATAGGTGAGATTAAGTCCATAAGCTCTTGCTTGAGTCGCCGGATGTCAGAGGCACTCCATGGTTCGGTTGTCTGTTTCAATCTCAGAGTTGTCCCTGTAGGAGTGTCTTGTTGAACCAAGTCGGTAGAAAGTAATATTGGTATCCCATTTACATCTGAGCCCGGTAAAAAATCTTCCCACTTGAACGTCGCCGTTAGCTTATGTTTTCGACCATTTTCATCTTCCGCTACTGATTCAAACTCGAGAATCTCAGATAAACGTCTGCAAGCGAAACGACCAATGCCTTTCTCACCAGCCTTTTGTCTGTTATACTTCGCGGAGATAGGATTCAGTTCTTTATCAATTGTTGCTATCCTCATCCAAGTTTGATCAAACATGGCTGGTGTTATGCCCGTACCGTTATCTTCAACTACGATCATCCCCCCTCGTGTCTTGACTTGTTGCATTCTGACTACAACATGTGTGGCATCAGCATCGTAGGAATTCTTTACTAACTCGGCTAACGCAACTGCTCTGTCCGCGACAAGTTTCTCGCCAAGTTGGAACAGGAGTTGTGAATCTATGCTGAAATAAGTTTCCTTATGGTCTTCCATACGCTTTGCCCTTGCAAGACTGTCTCCACAATGCGGCTAGTACTGCCATTATATTACTTTTATGCCGTCAAAAAGACAATCTGTGCTATAATATGTCAATACCATTATATGTCAATTTCTCAAAATGAGACCATCTGAAATTGATGCTATCCCACTGCACATTTAGCCAGAAAGTTTCATCAAGTAACATTTCATCTTGTTTTGAAGTAACAGTCAACCAAACTGCTCACTTGACTTCCTTCAGCCTTCTGGGGCTTCAAGCAATTACCAAGCCATGTCAGGAGTGCTTTGAACCTTATTAGGTCAACTTGCTTGTCTGCTCGCTCCCCGCGACATACGTCGTAATCGTAAATGATTCTCCGCCTTGATTCTCATCTTCGGGGGTGGTCTGAGTCAGCTCGGTTTCTGTAGCCCTTCCAAAACAGGAGGCTAGACAGTGAAGCGGGCAAAAACATTGACGGTGTCGAAGGCCGCGAGGCTCTTGAATCTACAGGAGCGTCGCCTGGTGGTGTAGCGTGCCTAACCTATGCCACTACGGATGCCAGTCCGCCTGTTTCTAATTCGAGCTATACTAAAGACACAGGCAGATAACGCGCCTTATCCGCCTTGCCTTTCTTTTACCAGCGTCTGCACCACTGAAGGGTCAGCCAGGGTGGTGATGTCACCCAGATTATCGACATCGCCAGCTGCAATTTTGGTCAGAATTCGCCTCATGATCTTGCCACTCCTGGTCTTGGGCAGAGCATCAGCAAATTGTATCCTGTCGGGAGTGGCTATGGGCCCTATCTCTTTTCTGACGTGGGCCACCAGCTCCTTTTTGAGTTCATCGGATTTTTGCACGTTAGCCATCAGGGTGACAAAGGCATATATGCCCGTTCCTTTAATTTCGTGTGGAATACCCACCACTGCTGCTTCAACCACTTTAGCGTGGGATACCAGAGCGCTTTCCACTTCAGCAGTGCCTATGCGATGTCCCGATACGTTGATAACATCATCAATTCGGCCCATCAGCCAGTAGTAACCGTCCTCGTCAACTCTGGCTCCATCTCCCGTCGTATAAACGCCAGGGAACCGGACGAAGTAGGTATTCTTGAACCTCTCCGGGTCGCCATAGACCCGACGCATCAGGCCGGGCCAGGGCCGCTTGATTACCAGTTGACCACCCTCATTTACGTCGGCCGGTGAGCCGTCCTCTCTGAGCACGGCTAACTCAATCCCGGGCAACGGCAGCGTAGCCGAGCCGGGTTTCATGGGAGTAGCTCCGGGCAGCGAGCTGATTAGTGCGGCGCCGGTCTCAGTCTGCCACCACGTGTCCACTATCGGGCGTTTGCCTTTGCCGATTGTGTTGTAATACCACATCCATGTTTCTGGGCTAATCGGTTCGCCAACCGAGCCCATGATGCGTAGCGAGCTCAGGTCATGTTTGTTCGGCCAGTCGTCCCCTTCCGTCATTATGGCACGGAGGGCAGTGGGCGCGGTGTAGAAAATAGTGACCTGGTACCTTTCAATCATGTCCCAGAACCGGTCGGGGTGAGGATAATTGGGCACACCCTCAAACATCAGGCAGGTGGCGCCGGCAGCCAATGGGCCGTAAACGATATACGTGTGGCCTGTGACCCAGCCGATGTCAGCGGTGCACCAGAAGGTGTCCTCTTCCTTAATGTCGAATATCCATTTGAAGGTCTGGTAGGCGTAAAGCAGGTAGCCGGCTTGAGTGTGGAGAACACCCTTTGGCTTTCCGGTGCTGCCACTGGTGTACAGGATGAACAGCGGGTCCTCGGCGTCCATCACCTCAGGCTCGCAGACCGGGCTTACATCTCCAGCCTGTATTTCCTCGTGCCACCACCAGTCACGCCCCTGCTCCATCTTTACCTGGATGCTGGCCCGCCGGACTACGATCACGTCTTTTACCGCCGGGCATTCTTTCAGAGCCTCATCGGCATT
>Ga0214474_1000261_pt1 | contig 27670 bp, 17 predicted proteins | sample RVTome_2_FD_187335 | JGI IMG/M metagenome (GOLD analysis project Ga0214474, IMG submission 187335) | Soil microbial communities from uranium-contaminated site in the Upper Colorado River Basin, Wyoming, United States - RVT95D214 HiSeq ... | reverse complement strand
TAGTCTGCCTGTTGATGCCCGCGGCGTCGCTGGTCTTTGCCAGTTCAGAATGGCCGACGGTCACAGGGATGGATCCGGAGCATCTACCGGCACGGACACAAGCGAGTCCGAGTGTTACAGTCTTTCCATCGTCAGGCCAGGCAGATATCGAAGGGTCTGCGCAGCTGGCGTCTTTCATCTCCAATGCGCTAGACTACGGCCAGGCTGAATTCATGAACAGTTCTGGGCCTCTTCGATTTCGCCCATTCATCATATCGGATTCAGCGGATTCGTTGTTCCTATCTCGCGGCGTTGATATTGTCGTCCACAACTATTCATTCGGTGGCGATGGGACGCTCAGACTGTGCTACAACAGTGACGGCGCCTTCATCGGTTTGACTGCATCTCTGCCCTCCAACTCCAGCAGAACGACCGGACCCTCTCAGTACGCGGACTCGGCCTTCGTGATTGGTGGATCCCTCGGCATCCCCGACTATCTTCTCGCCTCCGTTGAAGTGTCCCCGCAGAGCTCGTATTCGATAATCCTGCCCCCGAACTCTACGTACTGGAATCCCGACCTCCCATACCAAGGTGGCATCGTCGAATGGTACAATTACAGCCTGGTCGTCGCACATAGCGCGCAGACTCTGAACCTCGCTCCATCGGGCTGCAATGCGCTGGGCTTGAGATACGATGACGATACGGGACAGCTTCTCGATGTGGAGGCATGGCGTTTTGTCGAGCTGCCGAGCACTTGCGGCGTAACCTCGGAAGAGGCTGCTGCGATTGCCAGTGCGGCGCTTCCTTCGTATTTCTACACGGATACAGATGTGGTTGTCTTTGACGATGTCTCTTCGATAAGGCTCGATTTCCAGACCCTTCGGTTCGGGTATCTGTACGAAGCCCGGGTGGGCATTCCCACAGAGAACTCGAGTTACTCTGTGCTGCTTCTCGTCGACATCGACGACGGGATGATTCTCCACACCGAGCGCACTCTGCCTGTCGTCGGCTGGCATCCTGTGGCAAATGCCTTTCCTTGGTTGCCGGTGCTGCTTGTATTCGTTCTGATCGTAGTAGTCGTCGGATTGTGCATATCGGTTCTCCCTGACTTCGCGTGGCTCGTCATGGGCTCCTTTCCTGTCCTCGCGTACATACGGCTGAAAGGCGCCAACGTGCTTGACAATTTCAACCGGGGGAGGATAATGGGCTTCGTCAGCGCCAGACCGGGCGCGTCCTTCACGGAGATAAGGGACTCTCTCAAGATCGTCAACGGGAACCTCGCCTATCACCTGTGCGTACTGGAGAAACTCGAGCTCATATCGTCTGAAAAGGATGGGCGGTCAAGGAGATTCTACCCTGTCGGCGTGGAATACTCGAGGGGGGAGAATCATTTCATCGGCAGGACCGAATCGAAGATCTTGGAACAGCTTGGCAAGAACGGACCGCTCTCGAACTCCGCGATCGCGGGCTTCCTCGGGATGTCTCGGCAGCGGACTCACTACAACCTCAGACTCCTTCAGAAGCGTGGTCTGGTGGACCGATTGGGGTCGCTATGGCAGATCAGAACGACGGGGCCAGCGCAGAGCCGCTGACCGCAGACGATTAGTATGGATGCCACCGTCTCTCGCGGCTCCGCGCGCCATAGAACCAGGTCGCCCAGCAGAGTGCAACACCAATTGCAGTTGCCGGAATCCCAATTGCGAGGATTTCTGGGGTGCCCCTCATGACGATGTAGACAATGTAGAGGACCCCTAGGACAAGAACTGACAACATCGTTAGCAAAAGCAGCTTGAAGAAGACGACGCGGGAAGCGTCTTTCATTGCTGCTTGAAGCGTCGCCCAGACCTATAGAACTTCTCGCAGATTTCGCCTGTCAACGTCTTCTGTCAAATGATGTTACCACAAAGCACACAAGTATTCTGATTATTCGCTTCCTTGGTGAGGAAATGGCTTATCGGAGATTATCGATAGTTGTGTGCCTGGGTATTGTGTCAGTGTTTGTACTGACGGCATTCTCCCCGACGATTGCATCGGCATGGACGGCGGGGAACCCATCGTTCGAACAGAGCGTGTACTGCATTGGCAACACTGGAGGTCAGCTGATTTACATGCGGGCGACATACATCCCGTCAGAGTGGAGGAGCGGTGATACATACGATGTATTCAAGCTCGTAGACTCCGGAGGAGTGACTAAGATGTCCGCGAACTTCTGGTCTACGAGTTACTTCTCCTACAATCTCCAGCCGACTGATAGTCCGGGAACGTGGTACGGGAAGATCACCTACAGCTATTTTGACGACTACAGCCTCAGGTGGAAGACCGTTACCATATCGAACCCGGTGTCTGTCCAGCCCAAAACTGGTGACTATGACATGGATGGAATGGCGAACGGCTGGGAGGTTCAGTATGGCTTCAACCCTTTCAACGCTGCGGATGCCACTGCCGATGCCGACTATGATGGTCTGACCAATCTCTGGGAATACCAGCACAACACGAATCCACTCGGCCAGGCGCATTGGGCAATCGTGATCTGTGGCGGCGGTTCCAATTGGGATGAGGACCCGGTGCAAAGCTACTTTGTCAGCGAGGCAAACGAAGCGGTCAACGTTCTGGTCGAGACCGGGCGCTACAACACCGGCAACCTCCAGTACCTGAACCCTGACGTTTCGCAACCGAATGTGGACGATGCTACTAATTCCGCAAATGTGAATGCAGCCTTCAACACCTGGTTGGCCAGCAGGTGCGACGCCGATGACATCGTGACAATCTACTTCATCGATCACGGTGACAGCAGCACTGGACACAATTTCGTGGTACCCGATGCATCGATTTCGGCTACCACGGTGGCAACCTGGATAGGTTATCGGGCTTTCTATAGACTGACTTTCGTCATCGAGGCATGTTTCGCTGGCAATGTCTGGACCGATGCGATCGGAGGAGCTGGCCGAATTACCGTTGCATCTAGTACGGCAGCCGAGGTTTCTCAGGGAGTCAATGGCTGGCCGATCTTCGGACACAGTTACTGGGGAGCGAACATGGTGATTGGCGGGATCTCTGTGGAGGGAGCGTTCAACGCCGCTAGCGCCTATACCGTAGCGACGACTACGAACAACCCGCCTCTGGTACCTCAGCATCCTGTGATGAATGATCAGATTGTGGGAGATTTCACGAATTGGTAGCAAGGTTCGTGACAAACCCCTTTCGCCATTCTTCTTTTTCTAGGCAGATGCTGTTCTCCACTCTCAGCGCCCTTCACCTACCCAGGGGCTGGGTCCCTGCGGATTCACCGTCTGAAACGAGATATTCTTAGCAGATTGGTGTGCAGGGTGCGCGTCCGCACAAGAACTGGCTCATAGATGTGCAAAGCCCCTTTTTGACGCCAACAATCATTTCTGTCAGCTAGTACCAGCCATGGCCACGTAGGTCTCGACTCAGGAGATGATCGGCATCTTATTGAATCTCAGTCAACCAGCCATAACTCTGCGTTTTCCAATCAGGGATAGTGGACCTGCTAGAGGCGACAGTATCTCGCCTAGAATTCAGAAATCCCAGAGATCTTGACGGCGACGCCGAGACGCCCATGCCCTACACCGGCAATTTCTCCCATTGGTTTTCGTACTTGAACGCGGTCTGCCATTTCATTCCCCACATACCCTCCCACTTCTCCCACTGATCTGGGGTGCAACTTCTCTTGTACTCATCATACTCGGTCATCGCCTCAGCACTGGACAAAACATTGAACCTCGGATGCTCGCCCACCTTGCCAAGTGCTACAAATATGTAGAAGAGGTCATCTCGCGGTTCCACTCTGTTGTAGAGCCAGAAGTTCGATTTTGATAGCCCCTTCACTTCCACACTGAAGTGTTTCCCCGAATCACAAGAAACGAGTATGTCAGAGGTCTTGGCACTGCCGAGTGTCAGTGCAACAAGATACCCTCTGCGCGTGAGTTCTGCAGCCGCATAGAACTGGGCGGCCCACTGTGTATGATATCTGCTTCCACCCATGCTTTCCCCACATCTGGTATCGATGGGACTACCTTAAGCTCTTGTGCCCCCTGGGGAATGCCCGATCCTGGGACCTAGCACGCGCAAGCTGATTCCGTCGACGAGAGCAGCCGTGATCATGCGTTATCGTGCCTCCGACCGCACTACGCCCTAGAATCCAACAGGAACGCGCCTAGGAGCAAAGTGCATTGGACTCGTAAACGCTTCTGTTTCTCGACGGGCCATCTATGGGAGGCGAGTATCCGACGGCCAAACGCATGCACGAGGTTCACGATCAAGCAGTGAATTCCAGCGAGCCCATCGTCCTGAGCGATGGCGAATAGATAAACATGATCTGACATGGAACCCCCTCCAAGACAACATCATTGCCCATCAGTGTGAGAGTAAGGAAATCACCATTATTCACCGCCCCATTTCCTGTGATGTCGGTTAGATTGCAGATGATCATGAGATCTGGTGAAGTCGAAGCGTTCATCGATTGAGCAATCCCTGAACCTTCATAACTGGTGAGCATCTCTGTGCTCGGGCGCCATTCCCAATAGGCAAAAGTGTATGATGCGCCAGGATCAGTCGGAGTAGCCTCCAGCCTTATGAGAACATCTTCCCAAAGGACGTCATTCCTTAAGGTGTTGTTGACAGTAAAGGTCAATCTCGAGTCGTCTTGTTGCTGTAACACCAACGACGGAACCGTTTCAGAACCTGAAGAAGCCGAGTTGAAGTACCATACCCCAAACACCGCCACAACAGTCGCGCTGACCAAGCACGTCGCGATTATGATTGTCATCGTAAGTCGTCTTGCTTCATGCGTGGTAACGCGGCCAGGGTTCTCCGCCATTGAACAACCCACTGTGCACATATATGCAGACTGTATCATAAAGATAATTGTCGCAAATATCAGTTTTCGTCCCTGGGCGATATCAGTCTGGGTGAAGCAGGGGCGAAAGGGAGTCCTTTGTCAAGACTCATAAGAGCCGCTCTGATTTGTATGCAAGACATTGGCGCGTGTTTACCGTGAGTTCGGTGCAATAGGTATCTGACCTTTGCCTAAGGACAGGAATATGGCGGCGATTCGGAAGGGAGATACCGTCTCGCCTATGGTCAACTCACTTTGGATAACTTGAAGTGCCGCAAACCCCTTATTCTTCCGGGGATTTGGTGAAGGGAATTCGAGCAGTGTGGTCGATAGCTGCGATGTGCGCATGCGCTGTAATGGTTCTCCAGCCTCTTGTAGCAGCTGGAACGGTTGTTGTTGATGAAGGCTCAATCGTCCATTCACTTCTGGCATCAGAGGATGCGGGCAACGAAGGAGGATGGACGAATATGACAGGCGACGTATCCTGGGAAGCAACGAGCATTTCGACATCGGAGACTTCAATTGCTACTGTCCCGGACCCTTCGCCACTGACCGTGATTCCCGTGGTTGGTGAAGTGACACTCTGCAAAGAGGTGGAGAACAGCTCCGTCGCACTTGACTCGGTAGTCGATGATGCACTCTCTGGCAGTGGCCTCATCGCAAACGGAGACATGGAGCTGCTGGACGAGACAGACATCACGGTATGTGGGCGAATTGTTTACGAGAATGTGATCACGTCCGAGTCCGCAAATTCGCTGCCTAAATCTAACCACCCCTATCCAGCGAATGCGAATCCCAATCCGCCCAGCAATCAAGTATGGCACATATATGGAAGCCCCGACGCCACACAGGTAATGATCTTCTTCTCGGAGGTTGAAATCGAACCTACTAACGATCACTTGAAGGTCAAGAGCAGTAGCGGTCTGGTTATCTGGGAGACATACTACCAGCTCTACGAGGACCTTTGGGTGACCGTCCCTGGGAATATGGCCACTATCGAACTATACTCCGATGCGACAACTCAGATGTGGGGGTTTGAAGTCACAAAGTTCGTCCAGAATCAGTATCACTATCTTGGTGTACCAGGCGTCCCGGTCATGATTTATGATCACGACACATGGAGTGGCCCTGACCTCCTGGCCACGGTGACAACCGACAATCAGGGGTATTTCAGCGCGGCAGGTATAGACAATGATGACCCAGAGGGAGGGACCCAAGATGTTTATCTCTATTTGGAGTCGACCTCCGACCATGTAAGAGTGATCAAGGAATATGGATACGTATACTCGATTCAGACCGAAAGGGTCGGCAATGTTCCAGACGGCTCCACGGTGGACTTCGGCAATGTTGCCCCTGCTGAATCACAGAACTCGGCGTGGATAGTCTATTCGAACCTCATGGATTGTTGGAACACCTTCGCCAACGGAGGTCCTGGCTATGCCGCTCCTCTACTAACAGCAGTTTGGACTCTCGGGCACGACGCCAGCTACAACATTGGCTGTTCGAGCGACTCTCACTATGATACAGGCGGCCTATGCACTGGAGAGATCCACCTGTCGTCAGAAGATGGTCAAGACATTGACGCGATCTTACACGAATGTGGACATCATATCATGTTTAGGGAATACGACAATTGGCTTCCTGGAATACAAGATGTGCACTACTACGATAGCAATGCTCCGGAGAACGTCGCGTGGAGCGAGGGATGGGCAGACTTCGTTCCTGCAGCGGTCGGTCTGTACACTGGAAAAGGCGACAAGTACTTTGATCGTGGCGGCGGCTACGGGGGCATCTTCTACAGTCTGGAAACATCACAGAGGACTGATTCTGGGAGCCATCCAGGGGATGGTGTATGGATGGGAGGAGATACTAACGAAGCCACGATTTCTTACTCCGTGTATGACATGTATGACTTAGTAGATGATGGGACCGACACTTTTGACGGAGGGCTGAGCGTCGTCTGGGGAGTCTTGAATGACAGGAGAACCAACAACTTCGCGGACTTCTATGATTGCTTTAGAGAGCACTACAAATCTTACCCTTTGTACATTATTCAATGCCACAATGCTATGAAGCAAGGGGCGAGAGGGACTATCAACTATGATCCAGTGACGTTCTACGATGACTTCTCGGACAATGACCCGTCTGATTGGACGCAGGCAGAAAGCGGTGGAACGGTTTACACCAACTCCGACCCTGGGGCAGGGATGATTTCGGTTCCTGGGCTGAAGATAGAAAAGCCATCGTCCGGCGCGGAGGTGTCAGCATATCACTTGTTTCCTCCTCAAGGGGGGGATTTCGTCGTCGATGTCAAAGTCAAGGTGAGCGCGACCGACAAGATGGTATACTTGCTAATCATGAACAAGAACCTGTTCCTGGTCTACGTATCGTTCCTGAATGACGGAACGATATCCTACTATCATGATGGCGATTGGACGCCGTTTTACAATAACTACCAGGCGTACACTTGGTACAGCATCATGTTCGGGGTTCACCCACAAAGCCGCACTTTCGACGCATATGTGAACGGTTTGCAGATGGTAGCCGGTGCCCCGTTCGACGTGACGGGCCCCGATCCAGATCTCTACTACTATGCGGACAAGGTGAAGTTCCAAGCAGGCCACTCGTTGATGAGCGGGGTTACAGCATGGGTTGATGAAGTGACGATAAGAGGCGGAGGAGTCCAATTCTCAGACCAGTTCGAGGAGAATCTGAATGGCTGGACTCAAGTTGAGACTGGGGGACCGGTCGACTGGATTAGTAGCGGGTGCTGGAAGCAGCCTTGCGTGAGCTTGTACAAACAGTATCCAACTGGTCAAACCCAAGCGTTTCATGCTTCTTCCTATCCATACAGGACCGATGGAAGAGTCTGCATTGAAGCGCGCGTTAGTGTCAGCACCATTGCACAGTGGAAGTGGTGCTATCTGAACCTCTACGACGACGGAGGAGTAATGGAGACGTACCTCGTGTTGAGAGGCGGTTGCATCTATTACTACACTTCAAGTGGCTGGGGCAGTACCTCCTTCTCATACGGCGCTGGAAGCTGGTTCAGAGTGTCCCTGGACGCGGATCTCGAAACCGGGACCTACGACATATATGGCAATGGCGTCAAGATAGCCTCCGGCATCGCTTTGTGGGACAGCAGCACCGCGCACAATATCGCCAAAGTGGGACTGCAGGCAGGTGCAGCCAATCTGGATGGTGTCTATCTGAATTGTGACGACATAATTGTCACGTGGCGATAGCAGACCATTATCTTGCCGTGATCCGACTTGCTGCAATCTGACCTCCTATGCACTTGGGAGGCACACGCCTAGACTCGAATAGTAACACGCTGTCGCGCGGAGTGGCATGACCGTGCGGAATACTAGCACTCTGCGCTCTGATTGATTTGAGAGAAAGTCCGTCTGGCTATGATCAGGTTACAATCCCACAGGGTCCACCTGAGTATGAGAAGCCATTAACCCCCTCAAGGCGATTCGGGGCGGGGAATGGCGATGAACTCGGAAGAAACCCGAACTACTTGGCGTCCAACTTTGGCTAAGATACTTATGATGGACTATGTGGCATTTCTTGGAGTCGCAATCGCAGTTGTGGCTCCTGCGCTCCTTGTGCTCGCGTATGCGGGTGTCTTCGAGGATCAGCTCGATGACGATCTCCTGCTCTGGATTGTCATTGCAGTACTCGGCCTTCTTGTTGGCATCATGATCGCAGTCGTTCGAGTAAGGTCGCTCGTGAACATATTCGCGAGAGCGGTCGAGGTTCCAGGCACGATTGTTCGAGTCTGGTTCACCAAGGACCGTGGAAGGGTCAATTTCACGTACACGTTCCGCGGCAAGGAATATTCCTCGGGAAAGGCAATAATGAAGAATCGACGCACGGAGGAGCTTGATGCTGGACGCAGCGTGATCGTTATTGTGGACCCGGAGGATCCGAGGAGATCATTCATTAGGGATCTCTATGCAGAGCCTTAGCCCAGTCGGTCACTCATCGATTCGTTACGCGGCCCTAGAGACTCCAGGGAGGAAGAGAAGATGCTCTATTTCCAGCTCTGACTCCCTGTCTACTTGAAAACCGATAATGTGTGTCTGGCTCGGTCAGGGCGGACGGCCTGGCGGCCGCACTCCCCGCATTCTAGTATTCGGAAAAGACCTCTATGTTGAAGTGTCCCCTCATGAAGTCCGGCAGACCAGGAGGCATCCGAGAAGATGATGAATTCAAACGAACACCTATTGCCAGTCGTGCAGCTTTACCACGGCAAGTGGAAGAAAGAACGCGCGAATCTAGACGCACGACCTGAAGGTTTCAATAGTCCTAGTGGGATACGTCTACCATTCGGCGCCACCTCTAGCACGCCGAACACTATTCAACATGAGTCTGAGCCCGTGAGGCTTCTTCACAAGAAAGCGGAGAGCAAGAGGCCCAGGTTCCCATGGGATCTGGCTTTCGGAGCGACTTTTCTAGGACTGACAGGCATTGGCCTAGTTCGCCAGATTCTGTCCGAAGGTATGACCGCCTATTATTGGAGTGTCTATTGCGGGTCGATGAGCCTGTGGACGTTTCTTATCTTTGTGTATCTCAAAAGGAAATGTGTCGGTGGTGAGAGATGGCGATCCTTTGTGGTCGGGGGGTTCTGGGCATCAATGATATTCTTACTTGTGTCGCTAGCCGTGAGCGTGTCGGTCTAGAAGCAGGGTGCGAACAGGGCGACTTTCCCGCCACCATGTACAAGTCCTTCGGAACGCCCGTGAGCGCATCTGGCACCGAGGGGTTCGAGTACGCCGGGGAGATGATCGCGAACACGGCGTGCTCGTCGCCCGGTCCATACTACATAGGCGCTGGGTGGATGGACCCCACTCCAAGAAGCGACCAGAGCACTCAGGGAAGGAGTAGAAAGACTGTTGCTCGCTCTGTTTGAATGAACGTGCACCATCGGGCAAGAGCCTTTTCGGAAAGAAGTGAGAAAGGGGTTTAGGTCCGAGCTAAATCCCTGCTGATTGACGGGTCTCCGCGACTTACTGGCCAGTCAAGGGTTCGAATCCCTTCACGCCCGCTCTTTTTCGCCAGCCCGTCCCACGCAATCGTCCTCTGCCTTCAGAAAGCATCATATCGCGCAAAGTGTGTCTTTGTGTGGGAGGCGGCGGGCTACGAGATGTCCAGAGTGCCATCACGAGATAGGCGACGAGATGGTGTTCTGCCCTCATTGCGGCAGGGAGGTCAGGGCGACAGCCCATAGGCCGGGCTACTTGGCGCCCACGGGGCCAGTATCGTTGCCGAAGCAGAAGAGCGATACGAACATCATGGTCCTCATCATACTGATTGTCGTCATCGTCTTTGTCCTCCCCGTCTTCCTGGCGATGATTCTGTATGTCGGCGTTCTGGAGTTCGGCGGGGAGCAGCAGGCCACTCCCGCGGCGAGCATCTCGAGGCAGACCGTCGTCTACGGCCAGAAGTTCACTGTGCTCTCCATATCCTCCGAGACTCTCTGGAGCGATGTGGGGATTGGTGTGTCGGACGCGATAGATGTCGCGTTCTGGAGCCCGTCTTCGTCCGCCCTCTCCGGAGGCGTCACGATTGTAGACAGCCTCGGGTCAGCCACGCTCGGCACACTCGCCCTGTGGTGTAATGTGACAGATCTTGAGGGCAACGGCGTCATCGATATGGGGGACTCGGTCACGATAACCACGGGCAGCTCCCCGACATTCTCAGCTGCAACGACTTACACGGTATGGCTGTTGTTCGAACCTACGTCCGTGAAGATTACGCAGATCAGCTTCGTCGGCTGACGTCCTTCTGGCAAGTCGCGCACCTGCCAGGTGCTGGCAGAGGCGAATCAGGTTCACCATTGTCCTTCATGAGTCGCTCCGCCCGCCCCTCGAACTCATCCTCCCACCACGAAGCGTATGTGCGAAGGCCTCCCTCCCTTCTCCTAAGGGCCTCGAGGGCGAGCTCGTGCGCGAGCTTCGCGAAGTCCGGTCCCCAGGCCTTTCGCAGGCGCTTCGAGATGACAAGATAGCTGGGGGAGTCGTCGATCAGCCTTGGGGGCAGCCTCGAGAGGGCGTAGACATCGCACGCCCGCTCCCCGCTCGGTATCCCGTGGGAGTTGAACTGCGCCAGGTGCATCAGCTCGTGGGCGATGGTCCAATAGGTGGGGTACTGCCACCCGCCCTTCCGGGACTTGTGCGCGCCGAGCATGAGCTTCACGTTGCCCTTGTCGGACTGGAATGCCAGGCCGTCGTAAATCCTGGTCAGGCCCACCCGCATCCTCGGCGTCATCTCGGGGAAGTACTGGTGCAGGGTCTCGAGTCGCCTGGCGATCTCCGATCTCACCTCTTCAGGGAGCCTCATGGCCCTCCTGGTCCAAGTGACCTCCAGGGGCATGGGGACGGCGAATCAGTTCCCGGCTGAAATAGATTGCCCAGGATGGTAAGACCGCGGAAGGCTCAGATGTCCCCGAGCACATCGCCCTTGATCCCGACGACTGTGGTCTTCACCGGGATGGTCTTCCCAGACCTCTTCACGGCCTCGTCCACGAGCTTCTTGAGACCGCTGCAGCACGGGACCTCCATGATCGCCACCGTGACGCTCCTGGGGGTCGCGTTCGTGAAGATGTCCGTGAGCTTCTCGAGGTATCCTCTCTGGTCGTCCAGCTTGGGGCAGCCGATGATGGCCGGCCTGTCCCTCAGGAACTTGCCGTGGAAGTCCCTGAACGCGAACGGGACGCAGTCGGCCGCGAGCAGGATGTCCTTCCCCTTGAAGAACGGCATGGCAGAAGTGACGAGCCTCCACTGGAGGGGCCAGTTCGTGAGCTCCGGAGGCAGGTCGGCGTAGCCCTCTGAGCGGTGCGCAACGTGGGCCGCTCCCCCGTGCTTCGCAGTGAGTATCATCGGGTTGTGGGACGGGCAGCCGCACGGCTCGGGTTCCAGAGCGCTGGCCTTGTGGTGCGCCTTCTGCTTCCCCAGATGTTCTTCCACAGCCTGCTCATCGAAACCAGGAGCGCTCCTCTCGACTATCCTCAGGGCGCCTTCCGGGCACTCTCCGATGCAGGCCCCGAGCCCGTCGCAGAACACCTCGTTGACGACCTTCGCCTTGCCGTTCACGATCTGCAGCGCGCCCTCGGCGCACGAGGTCACGCATGCGCCGCAGCCAGTACACTTGTCCTCGTCTATCTCGATTATCTTCCTCACAGGCACGTGATCACCTTTTATTGCTTCTCGGGACGGTATAGCCTCTGGTGACGCCAATAGACATCGCCTAACAGCTTAGGTTCGGGCTCCCGGAGGCCACAGATGGGCCCCAAAGGTCACGGTTTCGCGAACCACTGCGCCGTCTCCTCAGTATCCATGGACTCTCTCAGCAACTGGCCGACTATGACCCCTATGATCCCCCCAAGGAACAGGATCATGAGCAGAATAATGGTCCTGTTGAGGAAGAACAGGAAGTAGGCCCCGGGGAAGATGATGCTGAAGTCGTAGAACAGGAACGGCGCTGCATAGGCGACAATGCCCAACACGTAGCCAAGCGCCACGTAGACCAGGACCGTCAAGATGGCGACGTCAGTCCGCTTCAGGAAGTACCCCGAGGGCATGCCGAACAGCACGGACAGGAGGAACGCGGCCAGCATGTTCCTCTCTAGGGAGGGCACGGATATGTTGGGGAACACGAAGTCGAACGTGATGAAGGCGATGGCAGGGATGCTGAACAGCGATACCAGCAGCATCCGCTTGAAGTCCTCCAGCCTTATCCTCATGAGTACACCCCCTCGGAGTAGCTCCGCTCCAGCTTCACCATGTCGTTGAGGTAGAGCTCGCCGGAGTACTGGTAATCGTGTCTGAAGTCACCTATCCAGGCCGTGAGGCGGAAATCGTGAGAGTAGGGGGCCGTCTCGATTGTGTACTCTTCGCCCTGCCCCGCCCAGTAGTCAATGAATTCCATGATCTGGGAGAGCTGTGAAGGGTCGGACACGAAGGCCTCGTATTCGAAGATCTCGGTTTCTCCAGCACCCACCCAGAGCGTCTCCGTGGCGCTCTTGTACTGGTTCGCCAGGGGGAGTGAGGCCGAGCCTCCGAGGTCGGATATGTCGAGTGCCACGCTCCAGCTCACCAAGTTCACGTCAAGATCGAAAGCGGACGGGTTCCTCAGCTCTATTGTGAGCCCTATCAGAAGGGAGCCGTTGGTGAGCTCCTCAGCGCTCTCCTGCGCGTCCGCGAGCACGATGATCTCTCTGGCATCGATGACTCTGATGTAGTTGACAGACGAGAGGATCAGGGCCACGAGGAACACCAGGACGGTTAATACGCACAGCGCTGTGACGAACCAGTGTCTCCTGAAATCGGCAAGAACGCCCATTCCCAGCACGACCTGACCCGCGAGGAGCTGCAAGTCCGAGGGCTACTTCGGCTCGGGCTTGAACAGGTAGCAGGCCACCTGGTGACCTCCCCCGGTGTCGAACAGCGGAGGCTCTTCCACCGTATTGAACTTTACCGCGGCGGAGTTCTCGGGCCCTTTGACGGGCCTGACGGCGATTCCGGAGTACGCGCCCGCGCACCTCAACCCGCCCTTGGCCATGCGCTTCAGGAACTCGTCAAGGTCGCTCACCAGCTGGGACCAGTTGTTCTCCGGGCCCATCACGCGCACCTCCACCTTGTTCTTCCTTACCTTAACCGGGAGTATCAATCCGCCGAGGCCCTGGCCGGCGGACTGGGCATAGATCTTGCTTATGGCATCGGCGATGTCTTTCGCGACCTTGCGAGCAGGCTCCTTCGCTGAGGCGCATGTTATTGTGACCAGGCCCTTGGAGTCGTCCCCTGTGATGCTCTTGACCCCCTTGTACTCGGGGCGCGTCCTCTTCCTGTAGTGCCTGATGTAATCCTCCAGCAACGCTTCGACGGTGGCTACCCGGTCCTTGGTCTTCTCCGCCACGGACACGGTGATGACGTTGTCGCTCACCCGCATGTCCGATATGACTCCGTGCATGGGGTGGTCCGCGTCCTTGTACCTGATGATTGAGCCCAGCTGCGTGAACAGCTCGGACGCCAGCTCCTTGGCCGACAGGTTTGCCGGCTTGCATGTGATCACTATGGCCCTGTCCGACTTGAACTCGTCCACCGCCCTGATCGCCTTGAACATCGGCTCGCTCGCGTGCGAAGAGACCATGTCCCTCAGGATTGAGACAAGCGGCTCGGGGGACGCCCCCTCCCTGAGCTGCATCTCCAGGACGAACCCGTCCGGCTTCAGCCTGCTGATGAAGTTGGCCATCGGCTCATCTGGCGCGGTCGCCCCCTGGCCGTCGAGCCAGTCCTTGAAGTCCTCCCCCTGCCACCCGCAGTCCTTGAACGCCTTGGGGCATCTCGGCCTGAACCTGCAGCCAGCGGGAACATTGGCCGCGCTCGGTATCTCGCCCTTGATCGTGATCCTGCCGTGCTTCGCGTCCGGGTCCGGCACGGGCACAGCGGACAGCAACGCCTGCGTGTACGGGTGCTTCGGCTCGAATATGACCTTGTCCGTCTCTCCTATCTCCACGACCCTCCCGAGGTACATGACCCCGAGCCTATCGCTCACATACCTGGCCACGGCGATGTCGTGCGTGACGAACAAGTAGGGTATGCTGTACTTGTCCCTTAGGTCGAGCATGAGGTTCAGGACGCCCGCCCTGATGGACACGTCAAGCATGGACACGGGCTCGTCGGCCACTATCACCTTGGGCTTGATGACGAGCGCTCTGGCGATGGAGACCCTCTGCCTCTGCCCCCCGCTTAGCTCGTGGGGGAACCTGGCGAGGTATTCCCTGGCCGGCGCAAGCCCCGCGTCCTCCAGCGCCTGCACCACCATCTCAGTCTTCGCCTCCAGGGTGTCTCCGATCTTGTGGTTCTCGAGAGGCTCCATGATCGTCTGCAGGACAGTGGTCCTCGGGTTCAGGGACTCGTAGGGGTCCTGGAACACCATCTGTATGTTCCGCCTGAAGATCCTGACATCCTGGCCTTCCAGGAGGGCGATGTCCCTTCCCATGAAATACACGTAACCGTCCGTCGGGTCCTCAAGCCTGGTCAGCAGCCTCCCGGTGGTGGTCTTGCCGCAGCCGCTCTCGCCGACGAGCCCGAGTATCTCCCCCGACATGATGTCGAAGTTGACGTCGTCGACGGCCTTTATCACGGGCACGTCCTTTGCCCTCGAAAGGAATCCCTTGCTCAGCTCGAAGTACTTCTTGAGGTTCCTCACACTGATGACCGGTCCAGCATCTGGCATGATCACTCAGTCCTCCTGAGCTTGTCCCAGAGCTCTCGCGCGAAGTGGCAGAAGGACACATGCCCCGGCTCGATCTCGATCCCTTCAGGCCTGTCCTTCGAGCACCTGTCCTGTACGTACTGGCACCGGGGATGGAACGGGCAGCCGCTGGGCGGGTTGACCAGGTCCGGCGGGAACCCGGGTATGGATATCAGCCGGCGCTTCTTCCCCTTGATGGACGGGAACGAGCCGAGCAGGCCCGCGGTGTACGGGTGCGCTGTGTTCCTGAACACCTGCGCGGTCTCCCCTCTCTCCATGAGGAGGCCGGCGTACATGACTCCTATCTTGTCAGAGACCTCGGCCACGACGGACACGTCGTGCGTGATGATCATCATCGCCATCTTCAGCTGGTCTTGCAGCTTCTGGATCTCTACCAGTATCCTGTCCTGAGTAATGACGTCGAGCGCGGTCGTGGGCTCGTCCGCTATGATGAACGACGGGTTCAGCGCCAGCGCGAGGGCTATCATCGCCCTCTGCTTCATGCCACCGCTGAACTCATGCGGGTAGTTGTCGATCCTGTCGGGGCTTATCCCAACGAACTCGAACAGCTCCTTCGCCCTCCGCCGGGCCTCATCGTCGTCCGCGTCCTCGTGGAGCTGTATGGCCTCGGTTATCTGGTCCCCTATCTTGAAGACCGGGTTGAAGGCGTTCATCGCGCCCTGGAATATCATGGAGATCTCGGTCCAGCGGATCTTCCTTATCTCCTCGTTGTAGTCGTCCAGAGAGCCGTCCTTGCGCATGGACTTGCTGAGGAGGTCGTAGGAGTACGTGAGTGCGGACAACTTTTGCCCCAGCCCTCTCACCTTGACCCCAAGCTCGTCCTTCTGTCTTGTCAACTCGGCCGGGACGGGGTTCTCCGCTTCCAGCCTCTCCTTCTCTGCTGCGAGCTCCTTCAGTTGGTTCTTCAGCTCCGGAGGCATCGGAGTCTCGGTCTTCTCGAGCTTCTCCTTTTCGGCCGTGAGCTCGGTCAGTTTGCCCGTAAGGTCCGGCGGGACGGGGGACTTGCTCTTCTCCAGCTTCTCCTTCCTGGATGTGATCGTCTCTATCTGACTCGAAAGGTCCGCGAGGGCTTTCAGCCTCTTCTTGTCCAGCTTATCCCTCTTGCTGGAAAGGGCCTTTATCTTCTTCGAGACCTCTGCGATGGCGCCCGCCTTCTTCTTCTCCAGCTCGTCCTTCTCGTGAGAGAGCTTCTGGAGCTCCTCCTGCAGAGGGGCGAGCTCGCCCTCGACGCTGGCTATCTCCTTCTTGCGGGCCTTCGGGGTCTTCATGAACTTGCGGTCGTACTCCTCCCTGAGGGCGGTGACCTCGGCCGGCTCCTTGAAGAAGATGTATCCGCCCTTGATGTACCCGTTCGTGGGGAGCAGCTGCGTGATGGCGTAGGCGGCGGTCGTCTTGCCGCACCCGCTCTCGCCGACGAGGCCCATGGTCTCGCCCCTGTCTATCGAGAAGCTGACCCCGTCGACGGCCTTGACCCAGCCGTTCTGTATCTTGAAGTGCACTTTCAGGTCCTTCACTTCAACCAGGGCCATTTCATCACCTCTTCCTCAGGCGCGGGTTCACGACCTCGTCGAACGCCCGGCCTATCAGGTAGAACGCGAGGGACAGCAGCGTGATGGCGATCCCAGGCGGCAGGAGCCACCAGGGCGCGTCCAACGAGTGGCCGCTGATCTGCAGGTACTGTAGCATCATTCCCCAGGTGATGTTCGTCGGGTCGCCGAAGCCCAGGAACGCCAGGATGGCCTCGGTCACGATCGCACCGCTGATGCTGAAAGTCATGTAGAGGAATGTGTAAGGCAGCACGTTGGGCGCCATGTGCCGGAATATCAGCCGGCTGTCGGATGCGCCCGAGACGATGGCCGCGTCAATGAACGCCCGTTCCTTGATGGAGAGTGTCACGGAGCGTATGACCCTCGCAATGCCCGCCCATGACAGGATGGCGAATATGATCACTATGTTCATCAGAGACGGACCGAACACCGCTGCGAACAGCAGCATGATGACCAGGTAAGGCAGGCTGAGCATGACGTCTGTGGTCCTCATCAGCAGGTCGTCGACGAGCCCGGAATAGAATCCTGCCACGAGGCCGACGATTGTGCCTATGACCACCGAGAAGAACGCCGCCGAGATCCCCACGAGCAGCTCGGCTCTAGTGCCGAACATGACCTGTGTCAATATGTCCTGGCCCTCCCAGTCAGTGCCCAAGGGGTAGTAGTTGCCGGAGGGGTATGTCCCGGGCGGGAGCGGGGCGATGTTGACACCTGTCAGCGTCTCCATGAAGATCTTGTTGTCCGCAGTGACGACCCCGAAGTAGTTGCCGCCCCTGCTCATCTCGATGTATATGTTCCCGAGGAAGGAGACAGGTGTCACCGCGCCTCCTCCAGGCGCGGCGAACGCTGCGTTGATCTTGAGCAGGGAGTTGGCCAAGTATATGTCGCCCTTGTCGGTGCTGAACAAATACATGAGTTGCCCGATGACATACTCGGGCTCGCTATTCAGGTAGCTGTCAACGATTGTGAACATCGTGTTGTTCTCGCCGACCTTACCGGTCTTCTTGTCCAGGCCGGCAATGATCCCCCTCGTGTCCGTCTTCCCGACCATCACGATGAAGTCGGGGGACGAGTGGACCGAGGTGATCTCGAACTCCCTGACCCCCGTCAGGAGCAGCTTGTTGGACCATGTGGTGTTGCCGGTCACGCGATCGTAGGCGACGACCTCTCCTTCCTGGGACGCGACGACGACGTACTCCTTGCCCAGCGCAGTCATGGACATGTACGGGTACGGGAACGCCAGCATGTTGTTACCAGTGACGGGCTCGAAGGGCACATCGTCGATTGTGTAGTTCTTCGTCCACGCGAGGTCGCCTATTGTGATGCTCAGTACGGTGCCCGTCAGGGGGGCTCTGGTGAGGTTGAGCTTGTATGCTCGCAGGCCTAGGTCTGTGGGCACAATCAACATGCTCCCGTTGTCGACGTCGTCGTCCACTACCACCGGGTTCCCGATGATGGTGGCATTGTCAATTTCCAGCGTGTTGATGAAGTTGACGGCGTCGACCCCGGGCTCGAAGACCGAACCGGGGCGCTTGTTCAGCATCCAAACGTTGTGGTCGTCTGCGAAGACGATGGCCAGCCGCGATGTCTGGACCAGGACGGAGTAGCCGTTCCACAGGTTAGAATTGTACCTGGGCGCGAACGAGAGGTTGTAGCTGTCGACGAGCTCGAACGGCGCATATCCCGACGAGGGAAGATATGAGTTGTACTCGTAGAGCACCGCCCCATCGTTCGTGGTGTTCATGACGAAGAGGAAACTCGTGGAGAAGTGGACTTGGGTGATGTACGTCGCGTTGGCCGGGAGTTCGATGTCGTCCGGGTCGCTGACAACTATGCCTGGCTCTCCCGAGATCTCGTTCGTGCCCTCGCTGACGGGGAAGACGAGCGCAACCCCTTCCTGGGAGTACGCGAGGGCCCTCTCCAACGGGTGGTCTCTCTGGGGAGACGTGAGTCCCAGCACCTTAGTCCATTTGCCGCCGGCCGTGAGGTTCTCCGAGGCGTAGTCCGCAATGAACGTGTCGATCGATGGCGCTTTGAAGTCCTTGTCGTAGGGCGCTATCCAGGGGGCGAACACGGCCATGACGAAGAAGGCAACGACGATGGCAAAACCTGCTAGCCCCGTCTTGGACTGCCTGTAGAGCTTCCAGGTGTTCGCAAGGCCTCTGCCGAACTTCCTGATGGCCTTCTGGCCTGCCGCCTGGAATTCCCCGGAATCGGGGGTTTTAGACTCGGCCTTCTCCTTCTCGGTCAAATGCGCACCCTCGGGTCAAGGTAGCTGTACAGCAGGTCAGCTATGAAGTTGCCCAGCAGCACCATGAGAGTTATGATGTAAAGCGTGGCCTCCGCGACAGGGAAGTCGAGCTCGGACAAGGCATCTATGTATAGGGCCCCCATGCCCGGGAAGCTGAAGACGTTCTCAAGCACCACAGCTCCGCCTATGGCGAACACGAACGCGATTATGAATGATGTGACGACGGGCAGCATCGCGTTCCTGGAGCCGTGTCTGAAGAGGACTTTCCTCTCGGGCAGGCCGATGGCTTTGGCCGTGATCATGTAGTTCTCGCCTATCACGTCGAGCATCGCAGTACGCATGAGCAGCACGGTGCCAGCGAGCGAGAGCAGGAGCAGGACCAGCATGGGCAGGAACATGTGCCAGCTGATGTCCAGTATCTTGTACAAGAGGCCTCCGGGTTCCAGCCCGAAGATGAGATCAGTCTCATCATACCAGCCGGTTAATGGGAACCAATCCAGCTCGGAAGCGAATATGACTAGGAATATGAGGCCGATCCAGAACGAAGGCATGTTGTAGAACACGAGGCTGGTCACCACGGTGCCCCCGTCAAGAACACCTCCCCTCCGCCATGCAATGAGGGCCCCGAGGTAGATGCCTATGATGTACGCGAGTATGGTCGCGCCCCCGAACAGGATCATCGTTCTAGGTATCCTGTCCTCCAGAATGCTCCACACGGGCTCCGCTTTGCTGAAGGATATGCCGAAGTCGAACGTGAGCATGTTCGTCATGTATATGCCATACCTCTCGAGTATCGGCCGGTCGTAGCCGTAGAGGTGCGTCATGTAGTCGATCTGACCCTGCGTTATGTTCGGGGCCGTCCTCAGCAGATCCTGGGGCTTGGCCGGGAGCGACTCGAACATTATGAAAATCAGCGTCAGGATGATAAGCAGGGTGACGAAAGTCTGGAGACTCCTGGACACGATGTACCGAGTCATACTTGCCATTGTCGCATCCCCTGCCGGAAATGGTTTGTTTGTGAACATTCGGTGTGCTATTAAAACTTTGGTCAGTATTCGTGCGGGCCGCCCGTGCAACCCCATCACCAGCGCCCGCTATGCTCCTTCAAAGGAATGAAAACAAGTGAAAAGGTTTACGGGAAGTGGTTTGTGCGACGCCCGTCTATTCCGTCTTCGCCTCTTCTGGCGCAGGCGCTGCCGGCTTCTTCATCTTCATGATGATGAAGACCACCAGCACCGCCGCAACTATCCAGCCGATCGCCGCGACGATCCACGGGAGCATGCTCGTGCCCGCCTCCTCGCCACCATATGTGAAGGTCACCTCGACCTCCGTCTCCTGTCCGAGCGAGTCGGTCGCAGTTATGGTCACCGTGTGCTCACCCTCGGAGAGCCCTTCCAGGGCCCGCGAGATCAGCAAGGTGGTTGCGCCGTCAGCGTCGAGGATGTCTATCGCGGTGCCGGCGTCGACCGTCAGGGTCGCCGTCGCGAGCCCGTTCAGGTCATAGACGCTGCCCAGCACCGTGACGTTGTCTCCGAAGATTTCCTCGTCGCCAGCCGGTACCGATACGACGACGCTCGGGGCCGCGTTCACGACTGCAACCATCGCCCTGGCGTTAGACGCCTCGTGGCTGCCGCCCGTTGTGAGGTCGACCGCGACGAACGCGGCTGCCACATCGGACAACTCAGAGGTGTCTATTGCGAAGTTCGCCATGCCGTCTGCGTCAGTCACCGCCTGTGCGTTGTATGGCACGCCGCCGTCCACGATTATGGAGACCGGCATGTCAGCTATCGGGTCCCCGTTGAGGTCCACTACCTTCGCGCTCACGGTCGTGGCGAATCCAAGCGGCTGCGGGGTCACCTCGGCCTCGAAGGCCGCGAAGGCGACTCTGACTATGGGCTCGATGACTAGCTGCGTCTGGCTCAGCAACGAGTACGTGCCGTCGACATAGCCCCTCACATACAGGTTCGGGACTGTGACAGCGGGCACCTTGTCGTACTCCGTAGAGGTGCTGTTGTACGAAGCGCACACGACCTCCCAGGTCGCGTATCCGTCCGCGTCAGTCGTGATCCTGTCGGCAACGTTGAGCGTGTGAGGCACCAATCCGTAGTCGGTGGTCCGGGTGCTCTGGTAGGCAGCGGCGTCCGCGCCCTCGACGACTGCGTTTGCCTCGTCGTAGACCCACACCTCGAGCGACGTGGTGTCGAAGTCGGTGACTGCGGCCTGCAGGACCGGGTCAGCTATCGTGTACCTGGCGCCGGTGAAGCCCGAAGCCTTGCCGTACGCGATCGAGCTCGAGATCATCGTCTCGCCGTAGAACACGAAGTTCAGGATCCACGGGCCCGCGTCATCCCTCGTGCCGAAGTCCTCTTCGCCGTCGAATATGCCGTTGCCGTACGAGCCTGGCAGGACGTAGATGTCATTCAGGATGTCCATGTTGCTGACGTCCGCACCGTAGATCTCCATCGAGAGGACCCCGCTGGTTATGGTCGCTCCGGTCGGGATGAATCCCCACCAGAAGTCCAGGTATTCGGCGGCCCTGTCTATCAGTGGAGACGCGAAGGAACCGCTCGTTCCGAGGTTCTGCTCGTCGGCGTTGGTGTAGACCAGTATGCCCGCGTACTCCCAGAGCGAGTTGAACTCCGAAACATCGAAGTCAACCAACTGGCCGGATGTGGTCGCTGGCATGATCACCGTCGCGTTGACGCCGTCCGCCGGGGCTCCGTCCTGGTCGAACACATAGGCATTCACAACGATCGTGCCCCACTCCTCGACGTACTTCGTGAGGTCGAACTGGAGGTAGCCTCCGTACATCGCAGCTGCGGGTGGGTCTGCCGGGTCGACATATGTCAGCGTGACCGTATCGGACACCATGTTCGGCGCGGTCAGCTTGTCTATCGTCACCCGCACAGCTCCGGACTCGCCAGTGTCTGCCAGCATGACAGCCACATCGGCGGTCCCGTCCGCAGCTGTGGTCACCTCTGTGACCGTGCTCGCGACACGGGTGTCGTTGCTGTACATTACGTCCAACGTCTCGCTGCCGATCGGAGCGCCAGTCGCGTCCGTCAGGAGCACGGATATCGTCGTCGTGTTCGCAGTCGGGTCCAACGCCGTCGTCGTGACCGATTCGACGCTCACGATCATGTAGTCCGGGGCATCGTCATTGTATATGACCACGCCCGCAGAGCCGACGTTGGTGTACAGGTAACCATCCTTGGCCACCGACGCAGATATCGTCACGAGCATGTGCTGGTTGAGCAGGTCCAAGGCCGGGGCCGTGTAGACCATTGTGACCGTGCCGTCAGCACCCGTCGCTGCTATGTCAGGGCTGATCGAACCGTAGCCTAGCAGGTACGGGTCGATTGTGACCGTAGCTCCCTCGACGGGCCCGTTCGCGTCAGCGACATAGCATGTTACATCCATGCTCTCGCCGGCGACCAACGATACCTTATCAGGCGTCACCACGACTCCAAGGCCTCCCTTGGTGTAGGTCCTGATGATCGCAGAGTCGGAGTCAGATGCAGTGTCTTTAGACACATCCACTCTGATCGTGGACTCTCCTATCGCGGTGCCTGTCAGGTTGAAGGTGAACACGCCTTTGGCATCCGTCGCTCCCTCAGCTGGGGATGCGGAGACACCGCCGCCGGTCACATTGACCACGACATCCGCGTCTGCGACAAGGTTGCCCGCGTTGTCTATGGCGACGACTGTTGCCTCGACCGTCTCACCGGAGCGGACCTTCCCTGGGAGGGTCAGTCCTGCGACGACGCTTGTCGTGACTGCACCGCCGCCTGATATCTCGCCAGCGCCTGCGTAGTCAAGCACGTTCAGGCAGAACGCGTTGTAGAGCGTACCGTCGAACACGGTCCAGTTGGTCCAGATCTTGTTGTGCGCCTCCACATTGACCCTGTAGTACAGGATGTTGCACGGGATGGCGTCAGCGATTATCTCCTGGCCCTGCTTGACCAGGTCGATCTGGGTGGCCGTGATGAAGCTCCCCCTCGCCTGTGCCTCGAGATCTCCGAAATCGTCCGCATATGCCTGCGTCGCCTCGTCGGCCAGGGTGCTCACGCCGCCGTAGTCCGCGTAGTATGGATTCTCATTGGCCAGGCTCCAGAATCCAAACGAATTAGAGGACGCCTTCGGGCCGTATATGTCGAACAACAGGCTGACGCACTCAGTGTATCCGGTGAAGCTCCAGCCGAGCTCGAGCATCTGGTAGTCGAACGACGTCATCTTGGCGACCAGCGTGTTGAAGTCGATTGGCTTCGCCTCAACGTTGATGCCCGCCGCCCTCATGTTGGTGGCCAGCATCTGCCCTGCCTTTATCCTGATCGGGTCGTAGTCCGCCGGCGGGGTCATGAGGGATATCTTGTCCATCAGGCTCCCATCTGGCATGTCCCTCCAGCCATCGTGGTTCAGGTCGATGTATCCGGCCTCGTCCAGCAGGTCCATGGCGAGCTCGCTGTCGAATGCGTACTTCGTCACCGCCTGGTTGTGCCACTCGCCGAAGAACGGCGGAACAGCAGCAGAACCGGCTTGTCCAAAGCCGCCCATGTACACATCGACAATCTGGTCCTTGTCAATCAGGTGCGAAACGGCTTTCCTGAAAGTCAGGTTGTTCATTGGCTCCTTCTTCATGTTGAATGCCAAGTAGAAGTAGCCGCTGTCAGACATGTACTCGAGCTTGATGTTCGGGTCGCTCAGCAGCGATGGGACTCGGCCTGCAGTGACCGCCCAGGTAATATAGTTCACATCTCCGCCCTGGAGCGCCAGGATGGCTGTGTCGATGCTTGCGTAGATCTTGAAGTACACCGTGTCAACGACATCCGGGTACAACGGGTACCCTGCGTCGGTATCCACGCCCTTGCCCCAGTAGTCGGGGAAGGCTCTCATAATCCTGTAGGAGCTCGGGACACCGCCGTCGTAGTACCAACAGCCAGTGCCGATGGTCATGAGCTCGTTGCTGACGCTGACGATAACCTTGTCTTCAGCGTCCGTGAAGCCGTTCGCCGGGTCGTCCCATATGGCCATGGGCACAATCGGCACCGCGAGCGTGCTCGAGAAGAACTGGCCGTAAGGCTTGGCCATCACGAATTTCACGCCGTAGGTCCCGTTCTGTTGGACTCCCGCGTCGAACTCGGCCAGGTCGACCGTCCCGCTCTCGTCGGCATCGAATGCCGCGACGATCCTGTCCGAGTAGGTCGTCCCGTCTCTCACCATCTTGTACGAATAGACGACATCCTCTGCGGTCATCGGAGTTCCGTCGTGGAACGTTACGCCCTGTCTCACAACGACGTCCACTGTAAGGGAGCTCTCCCAGAATGTCCAGTCATCCGCCAGCAGTGGGATCGTCTTGAGGTCGTAGTCAGTCGTGACCAGGCCCTCGAAACAATAGCCAATCACGTGGGCCTTCCAGACACTGTTCGTCCCTAGGTTGTAGTTGTTTAGGTCTGGCAGGTCTTGCTGCATGGCAACATACAGAACGTCTTCCTCTGCTGCAGCCGCTGCCACCGGCGTCGCAACTGCGAACGCCGACAGAACGGTGAACAGCATCACAAATCCAGCTAGTATTGCTCTATTTTTCATCCCGTCTCATCCTCCATCTTGCCCCTATGTCCAGTAGACAAACTCGGGCACTCTTAACGCGTTCGTTACTATATGAATCTTATTAGATTCATTCATCCTGATACCTGGCGTGCTGGCCGCTACACTTTGACAGGGTCAGTCGATACCCGGGACTTCCAGTAGGAATTAGGCCATCGGCCTGAAGAAAATCAGGCCCTGTCCGATACGACCGTTCAGCCCTCTTTGCGGTCCTTGATTGTTAGTTCGACCGACTTGGGGTCAGCGCAGTTCCACTCACCGCAGAACGGACAGCGGGACTGGTTCTCGTCAAGGTCCAAATCCTCGATCTTGCCCGTGTACGCGATGGTCGCAGGGTATTCGTTCTTGCATTTCTTGCACTTGTACTCGAGTTCCACCTTGGGCATGGTCCCTCGGACTGGCGAGCCCCGACATAAACCTTTTCTGCGGGCGGTGCGGCGGAGTCAATCGGCAACCTTTTGATGTCAAACGCAGCTCCAGCCCTCAACTCGCATAGGAGTGAGACTGACTTGGCAAGAAAGGGCACTGCCGGCGAGTTCAGAGAGGTCTTCGCCTCCGGCAGCCACCATCAGATCGGTGTCACGATAGGAAAGGAGTGCAGGGACCAGGCACTCAAGATGGAGAAGCTGTTCAAGTCCTGGATGAACGCCCCTGGCGGAATGGGTTTCCAGAAGGCCGTGGCGTACGCGAAGAAGAGCCTTCCGCTGACCCGTCAGTTCTACGAGGACAGCATCGAGGAGCTCGAGGGCTATGCCGAGGGCACGGGGATAGACTTCGACACCATATACGCGATGAGCAGTGATTACCCGCAGCAGGGCAGGGGGAAGGGCTGCACTGACATATGCACGAACGCGGAGTGGAACAAGGACGATGTCGTCTACGCCGTTCACAACGAGGATGTCGGCCCGCGCAACCGACCTTTCATCACTATTGCACACATCCGTCCAAAGAACGAGCCCGCCATCATCGGCATGAACTACGGCGGGCTCTGGCCGACTGCAGGGATGAACTCCGCAGGCATCAGCTTGACAGGCAACGCCCTTGAGCCGAACGACCTGAGGTTCGGGATCCCCAAGAGTTTCCCGTGCAGGAAGGTGCTGAGAGAGACATCGATATACAAGGCCCTCATGGCGTCCATGCCCGAAGGGCGGGGGCACAGCTTCAACAACATCGTCTCCGACTCCAACGGTGAGATATACAGCATGGAAGGCTCGGCGACGACCTTCGACGCACTGTACGCGGAGGAGGGATGGCTCGTGCACACGAACCACTATCTGTCGCCCAAGATGTGGAAGTTCGAGGCGAACATGCATACCAGGTTCTCGTCTATCGTGCGGTACAATCGGGCCAGGAAGCTCTTCAAGAAGGAGCTGGGCAAGGTGGAGATATCGACATTCAAGAAGGTCCTGTCGGACCACGTGGGATATCCCGAGTCGATATGCAGGCACGCCGACCCCACTCTTGACGAGGACGACCAGACCCAGACAATATTCTCGGTAGCGTTCGACCTGACGAACAAGGTCGCATGGGTCTGCTGGGGCAACCCGTGTCAGGGAGAGTACAGGAAGTACGAGATCTGAGATCCCTCAGGGCCACCTGTGCCTGAGCACCTCGCCCGCCAGTACCTTGGTCTGCTTGCCGCGGTCCACAGCCATCTTCCCGTTGACGATCACGTAAGGTATCCCCTCGGGGTACCTGTGTGGATAGTTCTTGTACGGGTATTCGTGCGGCCAGAGGTTCGTCGCGCGGTCCTTGATCCTGACGAGGTCTATCATCGCGATGTCCGCCATCATGCCCGGCCTGAGCAGGCCACGGTCGAACAGGCCGATCTTCTGCGCGGGGAAGCTCGTCATCTTCCTGACCGCCTCCTGGATGGTCAGCAGCGGCTCGTCCCTGACATATCTCTCGAATATCCCGGGGTACTCGCCGAACGCGCACGGCATGTAGTTCGGCGGGTCTGTCATCGGGCCTTTCTCGGACCACGTGGCGCAGTCGGACGATACCATGACGAGCGGGTGGACGAGCAGATTCTTGATGTCCTTCTCCAAGATGTAATCGAAGATCGCGATGATCTCGTCCTTCTCCTCGACGATGAGGTCGAAGTAGGTCTCGAAGACGTCCTTCCTCCGCTCCTTGGCGACCTGCGCGATCGTCTTCCCCTCGAGCTTCTTCTGTTTGGGGCAGTGCATCAGGAAGATCCTGTCGAAGTACCCGTGCTTGAGCAGCCCCGCAGGGCCGAAAGCAGGCAGCTTGTCCTCGATTATCTCGCGCTTTATCCGCCCGCGATTGTCCTTTGACTTGATGTGCTCCAGCAGTTCCTTTTTTGGCAGCTCGTGAAGGTACTGGGGCAGGGCACCGCTCAGCGCGGGCGCGAGGTCGGTGTGCACGTCGTTGTCGACAGTGACATCGAGCCCCTTCTTCCTGGCCTGCTCCGCGAGCGCGAGGGTCTTGTCGCTCCATCCCCACGCCCCCACTTTCGGGCAGTTGTGAGATATCTGGACCCTGACCCCGCTCTCCTCGCCTATGCGCACGGCCTCGCGGATCGCTTCCAGGACTGTCTCGCGCTCTCCACGTATATGAGACGTGTACATCCCGCCGTACTTCGCGACGACCTTGCACAGCTCGATGATCTCCCGGGTCTTCGCGAAGCTTCCGGGTGGATAGACGAGCCCGGTCGACAGGCCGTAGGCTCCCGCGCGCATCGCCTCGTCGACGAGGTCCTTCATGAGGTTGAGTTCCTTCGGGGTCGGCGCACGCCTCTGCGCTCCCATGGCCGCGGTCCTGACGGCGCCGTGGCCGACGAGCGCGGCGATGTTGTGTCCCACGCCGCTCCTTTCGAGCGTCCTCAAGTACTCGCCGAACGTGCTCCAGTCGTCCTCATCGAACTTCCCGGCCCACTCGCCCCAGTAGGTCTTCCAGACATCTGCATAGGGTTCGCGTATCGGGGCAGCCGACGAGCCGCAGTTGCCGATGAGGTGGGTGGTGACGCCCTGCCTCAGGGTGCTGTCGCAGCCCGGGAAGACGAGTGCCGTCACGTCCGAGTGCGTGTGTATGTCGATGAAACCTGGACACACGTACAGCCCTTCGGCGTCGACGGTCCTCTTGCAGTCCTTTTTGTCTATCTTCCCGACCTTGGCGATCTTCTTA
>Ga0214474_1000260_pt1 | contig 27720 bp, 24 predicted proteins | sample RVTome_2_FD_187335 | JGI IMG/M metagenome (GOLD analysis project Ga0214474, IMG submission 187335) | Soil microbial communities from uranium-contaminated site in the Upper Colorado River Basin, Wyoming, United States - RVT95D214 HiSeq ... | reverse complement strand
CTTTCTTTTCCTCAGAGACATCCACTTTGAACTTTACAAGTAGTTCTCCTTCCTTATAATCCTTTCCTGCTTTCACTTTTTCTTTGACCGATGTATCAGGCTCGCCGGACCAAAGGGGATTGACACAGAAAAAAAGTACTGTTGATAAAAGCAGCGAAATAATGATAATTAAATGCCTCATATTTATTAAGCTTCTTTTCTTTATATCCCTTTTCATCATACCTCCTTATTTAAAATCCATTTGTTAATAAAAAGAATTCCTCAAAGCTCAGCTTCGGATGTTCCTCTTTTCCCATCCCAGCAAGGGAGTGGGGATAGTAGATATCTATCAGTTCTGTTTGGTGTTGTTCATTAATCATAGATACCACGCGGTTTGCTTAATTTTTAGTTGTGAATACTACGAATAACCCCTCTTGAAAAATCATATAGTATTTCAACTAATTTATCAAATATTTCCCAAATAAATTGAAATTGGGGACACACTGTTCTTCCAAAAATGTTTTTATTGATAAAGCTGGAATTCTGACAGAGAAATTATAAACAATAAGGAGAGGTAGTAAGGTAGCTTAGCTAAAAAAACCACAGCTCATTATCATTTATATCATTTTGAGATAATTTTGTCAGTTTTAAGTCCAACATATGTTTCAAGTCAAACACAGCCTTATGGTTTGCCTGAGGAGGTAGTTGTGATTGTGTCATTACAATGCCGCCTGATGTGCCTAAGGAGATGGGACGCTGTTGCCATGCCTGATTTTCTATTTGCTACACTGATTGAACAGTGAGCAAAGATATCAGGATTGAAGCCGCTAAGGCAATTTTACAGGTATTTATCCTTTTCATATTCGTCTTCCTTCTTGTCGTTTCGCAAAAGAGGGGACGGCCTCTTCCCCTGATATCTCCTTCCTTTGTTCAAGATGGAAAGAGTTACTCGACAAAGGGCTTGATGAGCTGAAGGAGCCTGGCGAAGGCGGGAAGGGGGCAGGTTTTATTGATATACTTCAGAGCCGGCGGAGGCGATATACCGTGAAGGGTTTAGTCCTCTCAGGCCAACCATCAGCATCAAAGAAACAGGAGAAACAATATTTATTCATTCTGGAAAGGTTCACTCCAGACAGTGTGAATCTTTCTATGCCTTTTCGGCAATGGAATCTTAGTCATAGGGAACAGGATATTATGCGATTGCTCCTTGCAGACCGCAGCAATAAGGAGATAGCTCATGCCCTTGGCTTGAGCCTCAATACCGTTAAGGGGTATATGAAGCTTCTCATGCGAAAGATTGGCGTCAACAGTCGTGCAGGAATCATTGCCAACTTCCTCACCGGAAGGAATCCCTCCTCCTGACACCGAAATGGCAGGAAGATTACACTGCATCTTTTTGTAACTGTTGCAAAAGGTCGCCGATACTCAATTTTAATAATGGATGCTTTATATCCGGTGCAATCTCGCACAAAGGTCGCAAAACAAACTCTCGCTTATGCATCAAGGGATGAGGAATTTTTAAATTATCCTTATTCAAGACAATATTGTCAATAAGTAGAATATCGAGATCAATTATACGAGGCCCCCATTTGGTAGACTCCTTCCTGCCAACCTTTTTTTCTACATTCTTTAATATTCTTAACAGCGCCTCAGGATTGAGTTTTGTCTCTATTTCGATTGCCATGTTCAGAAATAATGGTTGATCTTTTACGCCCCATGGTTCAGTCTCATATAGAGAAGAACGCTTTTTGACAATGATTCCTTTTTTTTGCAGAAGTTCTATCGCACGCAGACAGTTTTCCTGCCTGTTACCAAGATTAGAGCCAATACCAATGTAAGCGACCGACATAGCAAGTATAGGTAACGCAATAAATGACCCTGCGAAAACTGCAGGGTATCTCTAAATATCTCCCCTCCCTTGACGGGAGGGGATGAAGGGGAGGGTGTAAGTAACATTTGTTCACCCCCACCCTAACCCTCCCCCGTCAAGGGGGAGGGATTAATATGAGACCCTGTAGCAAGAACAGGGAATAACAAGTTTAAATGCATTCGGTATTACTTAATAGTTAGAAAAATCATAGAATTCTTTTTATCCTTTCGACTGCCTCTTGAATCCTGTCCTCAGATGCTGTTAATGCAAATCTTACATAACCTTCTCCGGCTTCTCCAAAACCATTACCAGGTGTCGCAAGAACCCCCGTCCTGTCAAGCATATATGTTACGAAATCCATGGAACCAAAGTCAGAAGGCACCTTTGCCCATATATAAAACGTTGCCTCCGGTTTGATCAGATGCATTCCCAGTTTCTTTAGCCCATCATAAAGTATATCCCTTCTTTTCTGATAGGTTTTCCTTATCCCGGCGAGGGCACTATTATCCATGCCGAGCGCGACTATGGCCGCCTCCTGTATCGCCTGAAAAACGCCTGAATCGAGGTTCGTCTTTACCTTTCCAAGACCTGCCAAGACCTCTCTGTTTCCAACAGCAAAACCTATCCTCCAACCTGTCATATTATATGTCTTTGAAAGCGAATGAAACTCTATGCCCACATCCTTTGCATTGGGTACCTGCATAAAACTCAAAGGTTTCCTATCATAGTAGATTTCGGTGTATGAGGCATCATGGCAGACAATGATGTTGTATTTCAAAGCAATGTTTATCACTTCTTTATAAAATTTTGCTGGTGCAACTGCTGAGGTGGGATTATTGGGATAGTTTATAAAGATGAGTTTTGTCTTAAGTAATACCTTTTTTGGTATTACGTCGAAATCAGGCAGAAAATCATTTTCTTCCCTGAGAGGCATTGTATAGCTCTTCCCGCCGGCAAACAAGGTACCAGTTGAATAAACAGGATACCCTGGTGATGGTACAAGCACTGTATCGCCTGGATTTACAAATGCTAAAGGGATATGGCCTATACCCTCCTTCGAGCCAATTAATGAGAGCACCTCTGTCCGAGGGTCAAGCCTAACACCAAATCTCTTTTTATACCACCCTGCAACAGCCGCTCTGAAAGAGAGCATACCTTCGTATGACGGATATCGGTGGTTACAAGGTTTTTCAACAGCTTCTTTCATAGCATTAACTATGAGAGCCGGCGTAGGGATGTCCGGGTCACCGATGCTGAGATCTATGAGGTCAGCACCCTTCTCTATTGCCTTCTGTTTCATTCTGTCTATAGACGCAAAAAGGTAAGGTGGAAGATGCTTAATGCGTGAAGCAGGTTCAAAGGAAATCTTTTTTCCCAAAACTACCTCCTGTTTTTTAAAGTTGCTATATTATATACTATATTCCACAGCCTGTTGAGAAGATTGAAAGTCTTCAAAATTTTTTTAGGATTTTGATTGCAACTGGAGGGGAATAAGCTCTTAGATGAGTAAGAAATACTGGGAGACGTACTTCACTGCTATAAAGAAACAGGATTGGGAACAGGCAAGAAGCTCTCTTGAGCATCTCAGTAATATTGAACAAGAGAATCCACAGGTACAGCTTAAACTTGGTGACATACATCAACGGTTGGGCGACCATATCCATGCAATAACTTCATACCACCAGTCTGCATGGATTCTCACGAAGCAGGGCTTCATGCAAAAGGCCCTTGCACTTTACAAGATAATCTTAAGACTCGATCCTTACAATACAGAAGCAGTAAACAGATCAAAAGAGCTGATGATGGAACTTGAAAGTTCAAAAAAACAGTCATCAACAATCCTTTCCTTTAAGACAGAATTTGAGGAGAAAGTCGAGCAAAAGGTTGAGGCTGAAGTTGGGCTGCCTCTGGGAATAGATGAGGAAGCTGAACAAAAAATTGAAGTTAAGCCCTCTGTAATAATGGAGGATTTCATTGAGCGGACCTCTTATGCCGAAGAACCTTCAGTGACAACACATCCTGTTGAAATGCATGAACAAGAAAAAATTGAAATACAACCACCAACCGGGACATCAGAGGAAGTTCACCAAGGTGAAGAAGAACCCCCTTTATATATCCCGTCATTATTCGCATCTCTGCCTGAAGATGAAATAAAACATCTAATCGATAGGGTTGAACCACAATTATTCTCGCCTGGACAGATGATTTTGGAGGAGGGAGATTCCGGCGATTCGATCTTTTTTATAAAATCAGGCCATGCACGGGTTGTTTCACATATCATTGGTAAGGAATTAGAGCTTGCAACACTCTCTGCTGGTGATGTATTTGGCGAGGTGGCATTTCTTACTGGAAGACCAAGAACCGCTTCAGTGCTTGCTTTAGACAAGCTTGAGGTTATAGAGTTTAAAAAATTTCTTCTTGAAGAAATATTTGAAAGGTATCCTGACATATTGAAAAAGCTGGATGATTTTTATCAATGCCGTGTTCAGGATACGCTTAAGAAAGTAAAGTCTAAAATAAAACAATAGGGCACTGAAAATTTAGTGCCCTATTGTTGAGAAATAATATTATTTATTCTCTGCTGGTGCCATATTCTTCACTTTCTTCACTTCTGCCTTCTTCTCAGCTGCTGCTGCCGGCATAATAACAAGACTCTTTGCTACATTCTTGCCATCAGTCTCTATATATTTTGCCTTTACCTTATCTCCAACCTTAACATCGGCAAGGGTCTTCTTCTCCGCGCCCATCATAATCTTTGTCTTATCATTAACCGTGACAACGGTCTCCACTACCTTAGCCTTCACCGTTTTGGTTACAGTTATGGTCATAGCTGCTGTATCAACTGCCTTGACTTCACCTGTAACATGTTTTACCTTCGGCTTCTCAGCAGGCATTGGCTCAGCCTTCTTCTCAGCAGGAGCAACTGCTGCCTTCTTCTCCGCCGCAAAAGATATTGAGGTTACTGCAAATACAAAGAGAACTGCTAAAATAATCGCTATTGCCTTCTTCATCAAAATCACCTCCTTTCATCATAAAGTGTATTCGGTTTGTAAACCAAACTCTTACTTTCAAAGATAGCTAATATACAATAAGTATGCCAGGTTGGAAGTACCTGATAAATATAGGGTATATATAAATACCCTATATATCTTATCCTTTTTTAGGAAAGGCTATCCTTTTTTGGGGAACTGAGATTAAACTTCTCCCATCTGTACCAGAAGGTCTTATAGCTCATTCCAAGAAGTTTTGCTGCCTTTGTTGCAACGCCGTTTGCCTTTAACATGGCCTTTCTTAGGAGTTCTTTTTCAAGATCCTCAAACATTATTCCTTCGTCCGGGAGATCAAAATCAGTAATTCCACTACCCTGTGAAAACCTGAGTTCACTCTTTATATCTTTAAGGTTTATAAATGGAGTCTCGCTCATAAGTACTGCACGTTCTATGACAGATTCGAATTGTCTTATATTCCCTGGCCAGTGATATTCGATAAGTGCCTCCATTGCATTTTCTTCCACTCCTTTCAGTCTCTTCCCAAATTCCTGGTTATATTTCTTTATGAAAAATTCTGTTAGTGCAAAGATATCTTCCTTTCTTTCACGTAAAGGTGGAAGTTCTATAGTTACCACTTTCAGCCTGTAGTATAGATCTTCTCTAAAACCTCTTTTCTGCAATTCTTTTTCAAGGTCCTTATTGGTAGCAGCGATAATTCTAATATCAACCCTGATTGTATCCCTTCCCCCAAGTCTCCTTATCTCTTTGTCCTGCAGTACACGTAATATTTTAGACTGTGTCATCTGGGGTAGGTCTCCGACCTCATCCAGAAAAAGTGTGCCGCCGTTTGTAGCCTCGATAAGCCCTATTTTCCTCGAAAGTGCACCGGTAAATGCCCCTGGTTCATAGCCAAAAAGTTCGCTTTCAAGAAGGTTCTCTGGAATTGCAGCGCAATTTATTGCTGTGAATGGTTTTGTTCGCCTCAAGCTGTTGTAGTGTATAGCCCTTGCCGCAAGCTCCTTGCCCGTGCCACTTTCACCGAGTATAAGCATAGTAACAGTGCTTGAAGAAACCTTTTTCATAATCTCTACTGCTTCCACCATTTTTATTGAACTGCCGATAATACCTTCTATTTTGAACCTGTCAAATAGAGCCTTCTGAAGCTGTAAATTTTCTTTCAGCAGCTCAATCCTTTCAACCGCCCTTTTAACCGTTATCAAAAGTATATCCTTATCAAGAGGCTTGGTGAGATAGTCAAATGCCCCCTTTTTAATTGCCTCTACAGCCGAGGATATTGTGCCGTATGCAGTCATGATGACCACTGATGGCTCAAAAGGCTCTCTGGGAATGGAACCAATAAATTCTATACCGTCCATCCTTTCCATCTTGAGGTCAGTAAGGACTACGTCGGGAGCAAACTCCTTCACAATTCTCAGTCCTTCCTCACCTGATGAGGCAGTATAGGTCTCATATCCCCCATCTTCAAGTATTGTCTTAAGTATGTCCCGCTGGAGTGGTTCATCATCAACAACGAGCACTATAGCCACCTTATTCCTCCTAAGTTAAATTTCTCACAGCAAATGGCAGCACAATTAAGTATCTCCCCTCCCTTGATGGGAGGGGATGATGGGGAGGGTGAAAATAAAACTTATTTTAACTTACCACCCTCATCCTCCCCCCTCGAGGGGGAGGGAAAAATTACAGGAAAACAAATTAAAAAACTGGTCACTTCTTCATAGGCAAAGATATTGTTACAGTACTGCCCTTACCTTCTATACTCTGGAAATCCACTTTGCCGCCATGCTCTTCGACAATCCTTTTTGTCATAGCAAGTCCGAGGCCAAGGCCTGTGCTCTTAGTCGAGAAAAAAAGATCAAAGAGTTTCGGCAGATTCTCCTTTGAAACACCAATACCTGAATCCTCAATAATAATAGAGGCGATGCTGTCAGATGCCTTTGTGCTTACAGTAAGTTCTCCTCCAGAAGGCATTGCCTGAAATGCATTAAGGATAACATTAAATATACATGTCTTAATCAATCCAGTATCTAAGTATAATTTGGGAAGTTCTCTACATTGACGATGTATCTTGATACCGTCATTTTCTGCCTTTGCCCATACCAGTGATATTACCTCCTCCATAAGACTACCCATATCTACATCTTGTAAGCTTAATCTCAGTGGTCTTCCATAATCTAAGAAATCCCCCACGAGTTTATTAAGGCGTTGTATCTCATGTTTTATGCTCGTGATAAGCGACTCGAACTTTTCCTTTTCCCCACTTTTCAGCGGTATATATTTTTCTCTTAAATGGTCTATCGAAAGGCTTATAAAATTTAAGGGATTCCTTATCTCATGAGCAATACCCCTTGCTAACTGCGCTATCCCGGAAAGGTGCTCAGCCTCGCGCAGTCTTTCCTCAAGTGCACGCTCCTCCCTGAGCTTCTGAACCATAAAGTTGAAACTCTGTGTCAACTCCCCTATCTCATCTTTCCTATCTGTAGTAAGGTTTGATGTCAGATCACCCGCTGCAACTCTCCGTGCAGCATTAACCACATTATGTATTGGTCTGGTATACATCCATGAGAGAAATACTGCGATAACTATACCAAGACCAAAGACTAAAGAAGTTGCGACTATCCTTTTGATTATATTACTCTTGAGAATTTCAGAAACATCTTCTGCATTAATTGTTAAATGTATGTAGCCATAATGCTCATTGCCGGCAACCACAGGCAGAATGACATTATAGACCTTCCCCTCTTTAGAAACAGGCTCGCCGAGTTCTGCCTTTATGATATGCTCTTTTTTCTTGGGACTGACCGCCTCTCCTACCTTCATCGGGTTAGTACTTGCAATAATTTCGTCTGAATTGCTTATAATAGAAATTTCTTTCACACCTTTTGCATTCAGCGTTCGCAGGTAATTTTGAAGCCGCTTCTCATCTGTAGAGCCACTGCTTGTAACCTCCTCAACACCAACCTGTATCGCCTTTGAAAGCTCTGCCGTTTGATTCTCAAGTTCGGTAAGTAATGCCTTTTCAGACTGCGAGTATAAAAATAGCAAAACCGAGACGAGAATGAAACTGAGGAAAAGCATCATCCCTATTAGTTTTTTATTTAAGGAGAGATTGAGGAAATAATTTTTAATAGACATGATAGGGTTATTTTATATGTGACCCCCCAGTTTCATTGCTCAGTTTTCTCGCTTCCCTTCAAGTCATTGAGGACATTTTCTATCGAGGGCTTTATTGCGGGAAGATTTTCCTTAATGACTTTCCAAACAATATCTATCATACCTTATACCGAAATAGAGATGGCTAACCTTGATTTCCTCAAGGGTTTTCATGGTCTTCTCCTTGCTGTTGTTTCTAATGAGCTTATTTTATCATGCAACACGTTTTTTTTGCTTCTATTCCCCTGTTGGGATTTTCTTATCAGATAACAAGCTGGCGATATTACTGGAATGTTACTTATAAGTTTATAAGTAAGGCTGTTTATATGTCATTCCTGCCCCGTATCAAAGCACGGGATAAACTCCAGCAGGAATCCAAACCCATAGCCACTAAATTCCCGTTTGCACGGGAATGACGAAAGGAAAAAGTGTTTGGACGCACTTAATGCAGCGAAGGAATTATATGGGCAGAAGGACAAAGCAAGCTATCCGACTCCAAACAGTGCGGTGAGTGGTAACCATATAGTCATTGCTTGACCTAATGGCGTGGTAACGATAGAGACTATTGCCGATGATGGGACTCTTAAACGCACTGTCATAGGCCCTCCGTCTGAAAACAATATTCCTTCTGATAAAAAGTAGCAGGACTTCCAAACTCAGTTTGCTGGGACGGGCAATTCGCGGGTCATATAGACCCCGAATTGCCCGTTGACATTATAGGGTAATATTAGATACAGTGGAGACTATAGATTTTATGAAAAAAACAAACGAATATTATAATATTTCAGGATATATTCAGAAATTGTATAATTATTTGTTAGGTCTCTTCAAACAATTTATATTTCAAGAATTTTTGATAATGACACTAACTTACAAGGCTTTCAGGTAGCTATGGGCAAAAGAGGTAAACAGGTACACAAAAAGCACGTTTTGTTCTTAACGGAAGGGTGGCTCAGAAATCGCGGATGGTCACTCATTCCACTAATGGCCATTTTGCTTTGCTGGATTTTGATGGTATGCATCGGGTGCGGCTCAAACGGTTCCAGTACAGACGAATCCACAGACAACAAGACTATTGTAGTAAATTCAATTGAAGATATGGAGAACCCGCCAAGCGGCACGGTTACGCTCAGGGCAGCGATTGAAAGAATAGAATCAGGTGGGACGATCACCTTTGCTTCTGCACTCAACGGCAAAACAATCCGACTCAGCATCGTGGGATCGAGTCATTCGATACTCAAGGGAGAGTTTTACAAAAACTTCTCGGAGTATTTAGGGTTTCAAGAAAGGGACTATGGCAAATCGGCCCTCTATGCCAGAAAAAATGTAATCATTGATGCCTCCAGTCTGCCAGATGGGATCACAGTCAGCTGGACCGGGGGTGACTCTAATAAAGCCCGTGTCCTGGCCGTGTACGGCGACCTGACCATGAAGAACGTGACCATCACATCAGGTTACGCCAGCTACGAAGCGATCACCGATGAAACGCAGCCTTACACCTTGGGCCGTGGAGGAGGACTCGCAGTATGGGGAACCGCAACACTCAAGAATTGCACTATAAGCGGAAACAAAGCTGAAGGCGACTTGGATCCCGGCAGGGATCGTGGCTCCCTAGGCGGCGGCATCTATGCAAATCGTATAATTATGGAGGACTGTATCGTCAGCGGGAACCGTGTCACTGGTAAAGGAGTAGCTGGTGGTGGCATCTACTCGGTCGGCGGCGCGGACGGCTTAGGTCCCTCCATGATTACCAGATGCACCGTCAGCGGGAACCGCGTCACCGGGCAGAACACCTATGGCGGTGGCGTCTTCAGCGAAGGCGGAGGGCGGGGGAACAACCGGTTACTTGAGCTGAAGAACTGCACCATCGCTCGAAACTTGGTAGAAGATAATCCTGACATAGATGAGCCCGCGGGTTCCCAGTATTACTATCGCGGGGGTGGCGTCTATATGTCGAATGGATCTCTATCGGTAGCCGGGTGCACAATTGTGCAAAATGCAGTCACGGGTCATCCCGCGATATTCAATAACAAACCGAACATGGCCGGCGGTGGCATTGCTGCCACGGTCGGTGACGCTCATGTTGTAGAATACATGGAGGTGTGGCTTTCGATTATCGCAGGGAACACCTTGAATGGAGCCCCTGATGACTTATCTACAGGATCTTTGCTCAATTTTTTTAGCTACGGATACAACTTAATCGGTAAGATAGACTTCAGCCAAATTCTTGTACCGATTCCCCCTTGGTGGTCTCTCAGCCGGAAGCATTGGCCTAAGGTTGGCGATCTGGATGGCATAGAGGTTTCTGAAGTCCTGTCCCTTGACAATATCGAATATCACAGTCTCATCAAGTCGGTAGGAACAGACGAGGGACAGAACGTTGTTCTGTGGTATCCACCATCCGGTAGAGCGGTAGATCAGATTCCGAGCGATGCGTATGATTACGAAGTAAACTATGCTATCGCTGAGTACGAAGTCCTGCCTGAAAAGACAGATGATTTCCTCAACCATGTTCTGGAAAAGCTTAGAAATGACTATGGGAGCATTCTGGGGACCGACTTTGGGAAAGACTTCGGTGACATGACCGGGGTCACTTTTTATGGCCCAGGTGAAACATGGCCGACTAACCCAGAGAACGCCGACTGGATCCATTTCTGGAGAGATCTTGACGACGAAATAGGAGACAGGCTCGGAACAGTCAAACTTGGGGATGACTTCTGGGGTTCCTTTGTCAGCGGTCCTTTGGGGGAAAATATTATCATTAATGTCCAGACGCATAGTGAATGGATCAGCCCGTTCGATTCCGATCAACTGGGGAACCCCCGTCCATCAGGTGAGAAAGGCGACATAGGAGCTATCGAGAAATGAACCCCGTATCTTTTTGTACAGCACTGATGAAAGCTCGTAGATTAGAAAGTAGAAAGGGGTCAGGCTTGACAGACTGTTGACTTTCCCTATTCTCCTGTTTTTCTATTATAGACTCTACATAGGTTAAATATTCTTAGCAGACCCCAGACTTTATTAACCTATTTTCCGTGCAAAACGTCCATCCATCGGATAGCTTCTGTATCGCTTACTTTCCCATGATATGCCTCCTGTAAGGTTATGTGAATTTTAGTTGATTCCAGGGCCTGCATAGCTCCATTATCTGCTACAATGCTACTCGGAACAATATTTGGAGGAAATGCTGCTAACGAAGGTAAGTCTGGACAATCTATGTGTCAGCTTCTCAGTGAACTATGCTGCCCCTGTTGCGTCCTGAAGCCTTCAAACTCAAAATCTATTATAAAGGTATAGACTTTAACTAATAATCGATAATTTGAATAAAAGCAAAAGGCTTTATTATCAAGTGGTACAAGCCTCAAATAATAAAGCCTTTAATTTTTGTTAAAAAATAAAGTATGGTGCTTAAAATTCTATGTCACACCCCCCAAGCGTGCATCTCAGTTGAACAGAACAACCACCATTTTCTACTTCATAAAAATCAATTGTCATTGATCTGCCACGAAGATTAACGGCAGCTCCTAATAAACCAATCTCACTTTCACACGCACCTACAAAATTCTTGTTACTTGAGCCGAGGTTTATTCCTCCGAGTTCACACATAAACCACTCACTATATAATGCTGCATGGCCATCACCATAGTGGATATCAACGCATTCTGTCCATTCATCTATAATGCCTTCTCCGCATGAATACTTTCCCGTACATGAGTAAAAGGTACAACCATTTGCCCCTGCCTCTGCAACACTGCCAACGAGAAAGACCCCCATCAATAGCAACGAAACTAAAAGTGCCTTTTTCATATCCTCACCCTCCTTTGATTATTTATTTTAATATCCCATAAACTATAAATTATGTCAATTTTCTTCGATAAAGGCTACAGGCATCTTTCAGGTAATGATGTAAAACTTCAATCAATAATCATTGCTTTTCAGTCCAGTTTAAAACTGAGGACTTGTAGATGGAGCTGTTAACCTTCCGGATTAGAGAGCTTCGCTGGACGTTTCTGTTCGAAAAATGTTTATTTCTTTCGGCATTGCTCACTAAAAAAATTAGAGTAGTTGCATCTTTGTTAAGGTAATTCACACCCCTAATGTGGTTAATTTGTACATTATCAGAGGAAATCAACAGATGTTGCTCTATTTTCAGTTTTGCGGACTACTGTGAGAACTTCGTAAAAGTTTAGTACCTCCAAACCTGCGCATAAGTAAGTGTAGACGTCAAACAAATCTTGTTCAAATATTGTCTTAATTCGAAGTATGTTTCTTAAGCAATTCAGGATTCCGTATTATGCAAGTGCGATTAACAGTATATTGTAAAATCTCCCCTTCCCCTTCTCGGTTGCGAATCGTACCGACTTTACCAGAGAGGGGCATAATTTTTTATAAGACAACCTCACCTAGTGATGCTGTCCTTTGCTCTATGCGCTTTTTTTCTGGTAAAATTCTTTATGTTTCTGCAACAGCTAATAAACGGCCTCACCCTCGGTAGTGTGTATGCGCTCATTGCACTCGGTTATACTATGGTCTACGGCATCCTCGAACTTATCAATTTTGCCCATGGTGAGATTTATATGCTCGGCGCATACCTTGGCATAATCTTTCTCGGCTTTTTTACTGTCATTGGCCTGACATCCTACAGCCTTCCCCTCGCCCTGATACTCACGTTTCTTCTGTCAATAATTTTTTGTTCTTCATATGGTTTTACTATAGAAAAAATAGCCTATAAGCCTTTGAGGAACGCTCCAAGGCTAAGCCCACTAATAAGCGCGATTGGTGTATCCATATTCCTGCAGAACTATGTGATGCTTACACAGGGAGCTACAGACAAGGTTTTTCCGAATCTTTTTGGAATTGCTGGATTCCAGTTCCTGTCAGTAAGGATGACCTACCTGCAACTTTTCATAATACTTACATCAATAGTATTGATGATATCTCTTCGTCTATTTGTGAGAAAGACAAGGATGGGTAAGGCAATGAGGGCGGTTGCACAGGATAAGGTAATGGCCTCTCTTATGGGCATCAATATTGATACGGTTATTTCAACAACCTTTATTATCGGTTCAGGCCTTGCTGCTGTTGCAGGGCTTATGGTCGCTATGTACTACGGCCTTGTCAACTATTTTATCGGCTATATCGCAGGCATAAAGGCTTTTACCGCTGCAGTTCTTGGCGGTATAGGCAGCATACGGGGTGCGATGTTTGGCGGTATCCTGCTCGGACTTGTTGAAAGCCTTGGTGCGAGTTACATCTCGAGCGAATACAAGGATGCCTATGCATTTATTCTTCTGATCATAATACTCCTCGTCAAGCCAGGTGGGCTTTTTGGCAAGGCAGAACTGGAGAAGGTTTAAGACAGTGATAAGTTCAAAGTTCAAAGCAAAAACATTACTCACCAGTTGCATCAAATTACTATTATTGACAGGGCAGATGTGCTGAAAAAGACCGTCCAGCAACTCCTTAGAGACCTTTTGCATGGCCAGATAGCCTCTATCCAAAATACACTTACTGTAAGATTTGCAGTCATGTGTATCATAATAAATTCCTTTCGCTTTGACGGGGTTTTTCAGCATGTCTGCCCTGTCTTTTTTGCAACGTTTAGGATTACAGATCAATGAAGCCATTAATAATTGCATTATGGCTGTCTTTACTCTTTTTACCATTTAAGGGGTTGTATGCTGCTTTAATCCTTTTTGCAGTTCTTTCAATTTTTATTGTAAGTCTAAAATTCCTTTTGCGTTATAAAAAAAAGCTGGAAAAAATTTCTCAGATTTTAATCAACAAAATACGAGTAAAAAGACTAATTTCTCCTAACCTATTACTCATTGCTCGTTACTCGTTATTGTTATTGCTTTTTATCATCCCTTTCATGGTCAGGGATTACTTCATTGATGTGGCCATTCTCGCGGGTATCTACATTATACTCGCACTCGGACTGAATGTTGTAGTCGGCTTTGCAGGTCTTCTGAATCTCGGGTTCGTGGCATTCTATGCTATAGGCGCTTATTCATATGCCCTCCTGAATACAAAATTCGGACTTGATTTCTGGTCAGCTTTGCCTTTTTCTATAGGGCTTACAGCAGCTTCCGGATTTCTCCTGGCAATACCAGCCTTGCGGCTTAAGGGAGATTACCTTGCGATTGTTACACTGGGTTTTGGGGAAATAGTACGACTCATCCTGAATAACTGGGATAGTGTGACAAGGGGACCAAATGGGATATCAGGCATTGCTCCTCCCTCGATTATGTCAATATCTTTCGGAAAACTCTCTCACTACTATTATCTTGTTCTGTTATTTGTCATCTTTACTGTTTTTATAACAAAGAGAGTCCGTTCCTCAAGGATAGGAAGGGCATGGATTGCTATAAGAGAAGATGAGATAGCCTCCTCTGTCATGGGCATAAATACCACCCTGTATAAGCTCTATGCATGTGCTTTCGGTGCATTCTGGGCTGGTCTTGCAGGAGCCATCTTTGCAGGTAAGATGCAATTTGTATCCCCGGAAAGCTTTACATTTATGGAGTCAGTCCTGATAGTATGCATGGTCATCCTCGGTGGGCTCGGCAGCATTGCCGGTGTTACCTTGGGCGCTGTCATTTTAGTTTTACTTCCCGAGATTTTGCGCGAGGTTCAACTTTACAGGATGCTTGCGCTCGGTGCAGGGCTTGTACTACTGATGATATTCAGGCCACAGGGTTTACTCGGAGGGAAAGGTGTATCTCTTAGAGGTTAGGGGTCTATCAAAGCACTTTGGCGGTATAAAGGCCATTCAAGAGGTAACCCTCAAGGTAAAAGAGGGTATTATAATGAGTATAATAGGGCCGAATGGCGCAGGAAAGACAACAATCTTTAACTGCCTCACCGGCCTTACAAAACCTACAAAGGGAAATATCTATTTCTCCGGCACAGAACTTACCAGACTTGCTCCGCACAACATTGTCGGGCTTGGGATATCAAGAACATTTCAGAATATTAGACTCTTTAGAGAGATGTCGGTTATGGAAAATGTTATGGTTGCTCAGCATCACAGGACACGTTCAGGTCTTATTGGCTCAGTCATCCGGTGGAAAAGATTCCTTGATGAAGAGCGGGTTATAAAGGAAAAATCTCTGGAATATCTCGAGTTCGTGGGACTATTAGACTATGCTGATACCACTTCCGGGAACCTCCCTTACGGTGCACAGAGAAGGCTGGAGATTGCAAGGACATTAGCAACAGAATCATCAATGATATTGCTTGATGAACCTACAGCAGGTATGAACCCGCAGGAAACATCAGAGGTTATGAGCCTCATAAAAAATTTAAAGGAACTCGGCAAAACAGTCTTGCTGATAGAGCATGATATGAAGGTGGTTATGGGGATATCTGACTGGATTGCTGTACTCAATCACGGCGTAAAGATTGCAGAAGGGCTCCCTGCTGATGTAAGGAAAGACCATCTGGTTATAGAGGCATATCTTGGGAGAGAACATTAAAAGACAGTCAATAGAGGCTCTTGCAAAAGTCTCAAAAAAAGCTTTCCTGTCATAGTGAGCTTGTCGAACTATGACTATAAATCAAAGTGTTATATCACCCTTCGACAAGCTCAGGGTGACAATTCGGGACTTTTGAAAGAGGCTCAATAGTCAGGAGTCATTAGTTATTAGTCAAAAAACAAAAGACTGCTGAATTATTATTACTTATTATGCTTATACTAACAAACATCCACACATTCTATGGCCCGATTGAGGCATTAAAGGGCATTAATATCGAAGTAAAACAGGGAGAAATTGTCTGCCTTATTGGAAGCAACGGGGCCGGCAAATCAACAACACTTATGACAATATCAGGTATCCTGAAACCCTCCTCAGGTAGTATTCAGTTTGAAGGAAAGACTATCAATGGAATTCCTCCGCACAGGATTGTTAAGATGGGTATCAGTCAGGTGCCTGAGGGAAGAAGGATTTTCCCTAAACTCACTGTTAAAGAGAATCTTGAGATGGGTGCATATACAAAGTTCAAAGTTCAAAGTTTAAAGTTTAAAGTTCAATTGGACAAAATCTATGAGCTATTCCCTGTGCTGAAAGAAAGACATAAGCAGTTGGGGGGAACCCTGAGTGGAGGAGAACAGCAGATGCTTGCAATTGGCAGGGCCCTTATGTCCAGTCCCAAGCTTTTGCTCCTTGACGAACCTTCCCTGGGTCTTGCCCCTATTATCGTGAGTAAGATATTTAAAACGATAAAAGAGGTTAACAGGGAAGGTGTTACAGTCCTCCTTGTCGAGCAGAATGCCCGCGCAGCACTGAAGCTTTCAAACAGGGGATATGTGCTTGAAAACGGCAAGATAATATTGGAGGGGAAAGGAGAAGATCTCTTAAGCAACGAACAAGTCAAAAAGGCATATCTTGGTGAGTAGACCCGATTTGCTATATTCCAAAAACCTTTGATTCTCAAACGCATGCAGAATCCTGCCCTGAACTCATTTTGAGGCAGGATTCTGCATTACAAAAATACCAGTTGACAATAAAAGGATTTTCCCATAATATTTGCTTAATCCCCAATACAGAGAACATGGGATCAAAAAATATTTGAACCTTTTTTATGAAAATTACCACTAACATAGACGAAATACCAAGGGAAGGAGGTTATAACTCTTTAAGTAAGGCTTGCCAGTCAACGTATTAATCTATAAACATGGTATAATGCTTTCATTTACAAAAGCTTATTATTTATTAAACAAAGGCTCTCTATCCATATTGAATTATTTTGAACCTCTTTCACAGGAATCACTACAAATAGAGAACCCTAAAGGAGGTGAGAATATACATTACTTAGTAAATGTAGTATAAGTTAAAGTTTCGGGGGATATTCTTAAAATATAAAAATCGAAAGGAGAAGAATATGAAGAATTTTAAATGGTTCATGATTATTGCTGTATCAATTTGTTTTATCATAGGCATTGTTTCTCTGGGATGGTCTGCGGAGAAAGTTATGAAACCAGGGGTAACAGCGCCAGTGACTCAGGTAGTAATTCCTCACTGTCCTACCGGATACACTTTGGCACCCGATGGTTCTAAGTGTACCCGTAACAAGCCTGCTACCCCCTGCGCTTCAGGGTTTCATGTTGAATGGGGTACCTGCATTACTGGTACGGGCCTTGGGGCACATGATCCCTGGCCATGTGGTTACAAATGCATTCCTAATGCCCCGGCTGCAGGAAGTTATGCTATAAAGTGCGGGTTACATTTTGGACCTCCGATTGTCGCTGGTCCTTGTGAAATAAGGTGCACGGAAATACTTTATTAAAGAGTTACAACCTCGCAGCCCCCGGAATCCGGGGGCTGTTTATTTTATATTGGAATGACTGAAATCCGTATTTATATCTAAAAAGGCATATTAGTTTTCTAGTAGGGGGGATATGAGGCTTCTACATTTACTTATAAGTGTCATATTTGTACTCTTTTATTGTCCCATTGTACATCCAGAAGAACAATCACAGGCAACAGATATACAGAAAGAGTGGATTCATGCCATTATACCGGCGGAGAATTCCGAGGTTATCAGCAAAAAACCGGAGATAAAGGTTGAATTTTCAAAACCTGTTGTTTCTCAAACCCTGCTTGTACTTCTTGATGCAACTGACATAACCCAACTGCTTACTGTAACAGAAAAGGGATTTGAATATAAGCCTTTTATGGTTTTGGCTGCTGGAACACATAATCTCAGCATATCTGCCACTGATAAAAAAGGGAAGCAACTCCAGAAGAGCATCTCTTTCACAACACGGCACACAGGCACTTTTGAAGAGGCATATACAAATAATGAAATATCAGCCATGTACGATCAGGCTTTAAGCAAGCCCGATAATGCTCAATATGTGCCTGACAGAAAGTTTGAGGCGAATCTCGGGTCAGATACAAAAATCAAGGAGAAGGCATGGGAAGTTACGTTCAAGACGAACGTCAGGTTTCTCGATATGAGCCTTCCGGTGGCATCTCCTCTGAAAAAGGGGATTGATGTTGCAAACTGGCTTTTCACAGGCTCATATACAAGCGATATTTTAAAACTCAAGACGAGCATAGGGGATGTTCAGGTAAACGAAACCCAGTACACGGTTGCAGGCCTTGCCCGGAGAGGCGGAGTCTTCAACCTTGAATATGATGTCTTTCAAATAAATGCCTTTAGTGTAAAAAGTGAGCAGGTTTTTGGCCTAAAAGGAGGCACAGGAATTGAAGGAACAACAGATGACCATATCCTCGGCGTATCTGGCGGAGTGAATTTATTCGACAAGAAAGTAATGTTCAAGACTATTTATGTCACTGGTGGTGAACCGGGAAGTTCCTTTGGCATCTCAACTACATCAGGGACTAAAAAAGGAGATGTTTTAGGATTTGTTCTAATGTCTGATTTATTTGAGAATAAGATGAGGACAGAGTTTGAGGCAGACTTCTCAAACTTTGATCCTGATACCTCTGATGAGTTCGAAAGCAGGAATGACAATGCATACAGGGCTAAGATAGGAGGTTCTCTGGGCATATATAACTATGAAGCCTTATATGAACGTATCGGAAAAGACTACGAAGTTATCGGAAACCAGGGACTGCAAAAGGATAAACAGGGGGTCAGTATTATCAATGGATTAAATCTCGGCAAACACTACTTTAATGTATTACTTTCAAGGTATAATGATAATTTAAAAGGCGATGACCTTTTTCCGCGTATTGTGAACTATGTTGCAGGAATTGATTATTCATGCAATGAAATCACAAACCTTCCGATAGGCATAAATTATCAGAAGAGTATACAGGACAGCTCAAGAGAACCTTCAGGAACAGATCCTATAGACTTGAATACTGATACTGTTGCAGGAAGGATTAATTATACGAAGGACAAATTAAATCTTGGATTTCAGGCAGCTTATTCTTTGCAGAGCGACAAGAGCCCAATGGATTACGATACAACAACAATAACATATACATTTACCCCTTCATATGTTTTTCTTCCAAACGTTTCTATAAATTCTGCCTTTTCTCTCAACCAGTCAAAGATTCATCTTACTGATTTGCGGACTGATACGTATACGATCAATATGGATGTGAGAACAAAATTTTTCAATGACGGACTAACCTTTGATGTCGGCGGAACATATAACATAATGAAGGTTAATGACGATTCAACGGATAATCGCAATCTCAGTACAAACTTCAGGCTTGCATATAATATCAAGGACTTCTTAAAAGGCTATGTGAATCCGACCATTGCACTCAGGGGCACATATACGAAGTTCACGGACAATGTATATCCAAGTTCTAACAGGGATGAATTTGTTTTATTTCTGGTTTTAGCAACAACAATACCTTTTTCATTTTAAGGAGGAAGGATAATGAAGCGAAATATATTCTTTATGATTATTGTAATAATATCTTCTATCATATTAACAAGCGGTATATCTCATGCAATAACAGTTATTGCCTCGCCCAATCCAGCAACAGTCGGTCAGAATGTGACAGTAAACATTTCGGCGTCTTTCCCCCCTTTGGGGGCACCATCATGTGTGATACAAACTAATTTTGGGGACAGATCACCCGTAGTGAGTGTAGGAACCTGCACCACTTCACCCTGTAATCTGAGCACCAGCCATACGTATATACTCCCGGGCATATATACAATAACAGCAGGAAGTTTATCATGCACTTTACCTCCATTACTTCCTGACCCTGCTACAACTTCCATTACAATAAATTGTGCGCCTTTGACAATAACCACAACCTCTCCGCTTCCTTCAGGGACAGTAGGACAAGCATATTCAACCCAGATACATACATCAGGAGGCCAATCACCTATCAGTTACAGCCTCATTTCAGGTTCACTTCCACCTGGATTAAGCCTGAGCTCAACAGGCATTATTTCAGGTATGCCAACAGGTTCGGGTAATTACTCCTTTACGATACGAGCATCGGATAGTTGTACAACGGGAGCGCAGAGTATACAGGGGATTTTTTCTGTAACAGTAAATCCGGCACCCTGTCCGGTTCTAAGTATCGCTTCCCCATCAACGCTGTCTACAGGAACTGTCGGCCAGGTATATTCATATCAGTTGCATACATCAGGAGGCCAATCACCGGTTACATTCAGTGTTATTTCAGGTTCACTTCCACCAGGATTGAATCTTAATATTACCGGGTTTATTTCCGGCACACCAACAGCAGCAGGTAATTATTCTTTTACAGTAAGAGTTACAGACAGTTGTGCTGCAGGAGCACAGGCTGTTCAGGGAACATATTTCATTCAGATACAATCGCAAGCACCTCCGCCACCTCTCCCTGTAAGCCTTTCTGTTAATCCAGTCCCTTCTTCATTTATTGTCCCAAGGGGACAGAGCAGTTCCAAAAACATTTATTATCAGTTCACAGGCACATCTTCATTGAATGCGACATTAAATTCTTCCGGCGGGAACTTTATCGTAGGCAGTGACACAATAGATGCTAATCCAATCCCGGTAACTGTAACCGTCCAGAATGGTTCCGGCAGGATCTCCGAGGTCATTAATATCCCGGTCAGGGTTCTCGAAAGGGCCATTCAGAGGGGTTCAAATAGGTTTAATTATATTAGGACATTTACCGGCGCTAATATAAGCCTTACTGCTACGGTGAACTTTACAATCACCACAGAAGCAGGAGCAGAGTTTGATATAAAGAGGATTGAGCTTTACTTTGAGAACAGGAGGGCTGAGATAACCGTCGAGAGGAGTTATTCTAACCTCAAGGCATATGCTGATATAAGATTTGTTGGTTCAGGTTTATTGCACGGGTACTGGGAGGTAGATGGAAGGGTGATGAGCCATGTTGACCAGCATTTAACCTTCGGCAGGATGGTAACTTTGCAAACTCCTGAAATACCGCCTTTGCCAACCTTTGAAACAGGTACACATATCTTAAGGTTTGTCATAACAAGTCCGGTGACAGAGATACCATTGCCTTCAATCCTCTATTTTGTTACACCAACTGAGTTTAAAGGCAAGCAGTTCAGTATAAAGCTCATTTCCCCGGAGGATGAAGCTGCTCTTAAATATTCGCCCGTTAAATTCGACTGGGAAAAATTGAGTACGACAACGCTCTTTTTAATCCAGTACTTTGATGATCCCCTGTCGAAGCCCATATTTTCAGCATTTACGAGAGAGGCATCCTATGGGCTGCCTGAAATCGTTCTCAGGAAAATTTTCTCGCCGGGTCAGAAATATTACTGGAGAGTGGAAGGCTTTGACAGTGAAAACAATAATATCGGAGAAAGCGATGTGCATAGATTTTCCTTTAAATGATTCAATTGTTCAAATAATTTTGAACCTTTTTATTATGAATTGCTACTAATGCAACAGGAGTAATGATATGCAACGCTCTATAGTATTTATCATATTCATGATGGCCTCTTTCATCATATTATCAGGCAATACCTTACATGCAATCACTGTCATACTTTCTCAAAATCCAACTGCCAGATCTGATAAACATAATACTCCAGTCAATTTAGCTCTCAAAAAAGAAATAGGGCCGGCCTTCAGCGTGAACAGGATCGAACTCTATTTTGAAAACAGGAGACCGGATATAACGGTTAAGAGAAATGAACCAATCAATGCTTTAGTCGATATCAAGTATACAGGCTCAGGACTGTTACAGGGCTACTGGGAAGTTGACGGAAGGATTCTATCCCATGTGAACCAGCATCTCATATCCGGAAACAGCATAACCCTGCAATCACCGAAAACACCAATGATTCCAACATTCGATACAGGAACCCATATTGTGAAATTTGTTATTACCAGTCCGGCATCAACTGTTCCTCTGCCTTCGGTACTCTTCTTTGTTGTGCCCACTGATTACGCCGGAAAACCAGTTGTAATAAAACTGGTTTCACCAAAACGGAAATCAATGCTTGAATATGCACCAGTAAAATTCGAATGGGAGAAATTTGATTCCAAGGCATCCTATTCAATCCAGTTCTTTAAAGGTCCAAAAGAAAAACCGGTATTCTCGATCTGTCTTTTCGAAACATCGTATACGGTCCCTGAAAGTGCCCTGAAAAGAATTTTCATTCCAGGAGAGAAATATTACTGGAGGATTATAGGCTGCGGCACCGAGAATAATCTCGGAGAAAGCCAGTTAAGGGAGTTTACATTCAAAAAATAATGGGGTAAACTCTGGTGTGAATCCATCCTCTCTGTGTCATTCCTCACTTGTCGGAGCATCTCTAAGCGAAGCCTCGCTTCGAGATGCGGAATCCAGGGTTTCCTGTTTTCACAGAAATGACTAAAAATACTTTAGTTTGATAGTCTATGGTCTTGCAGGGTTATTCATTCTGCAAATTTAAAAATAGAGACATAAAAATGTGTTATAATTTTTAAATATGGAAGAGGCAAGGGCTCATGTATTTATCGAGGGTAGAGTACAGGGAGTCTGTTACAGGGCATTTACCAGAGAACTTGCATTTAGCCTCGGCATTAAAGGCTGGGTGAGAAATCTTTATGATGGCAGGGTTGAGGCAGTATTTGAGGGTGAAAAAGGACTTATTGATAAGGCTGTTAAAGAGTGTTACGCCGGACCACCCGGTGCAAGAGTCGCAGATATAGATGTGAAATGGGAAACATTCATAGGTGACCAGAAAGGATTTTCCGTAAGATATTAATCCTGCTGATGTCTTAAAAGGAAAAGAGATGGATGCTAAGAGAACTCAGAATCAAGAATCTTGCTATCATTGATGACCTGAGAGTCGGGTTTGAAGATGGACTTAATGTACTAACAGGTGAGACAGGTGCCGGTAAATCCATAATAGTGGATTCCCTCAGTCTTGCCCTCGGCAGCAGGGCACAATCAGATTTAATAAGATCAGGAGAAAAGGAGGCAGTTGTCCAGGCATATTTTGCAGTAGAAAGATTTAATGAACTCCCTGATATTGGTATTGATATATCTGATGGCCTTATCCTTAGAAGGTCAATTTCTGCTACAGGTAAGAGCAGGGCATATATAAATGATACAATGGTAAGCCTGCAAAGCCTTGCAGAGATCGGCAAATCCCTCGTTGATATTCATGGACAACATGAACACCAGAGCCTCTTGTCCGTTGATAAGCATAGGCTCTTTATTGATTCATACGGTAAACTTCAGGAAGACAGGGGAAAAGTAGAATTACTTTATAAAGAGGTCCGGACCCTTAAAATAGAAGAAGATGATTTAAAACAAAAGGTAAAAGACAGGGCACACAGGCTTGACCTGCTGAGGTTTCAGATTAATGAGATAGATACAGCCTTTTTGAAGGTCGGCGAGAAAGAGAAGCTGATTGAAGAGAAGACAATTTTATCAAACCTTAGCAGATTGAATGAATTGACAGATACAGCCTATTCAATGATCTACGGTTCTGAAAATTCATGCGTGGAAAGGCTTTCATCCATAATAGCAAAAGTCAGAGAAATGTCATCTATAGACCATAGCGTATCTGACATACTGAACATGCTTGAATCAGCCCTTCCGGCAATTGAGGATGCGGCAATCTCTCTCAGAGGATATAAAGATAGATATGATTTCGAACCTGAAAAACTTGCTGAAATTGAAGAGCGGCTCGAATTAATAAAAAAGCTTGAAAAGAAATATGGCGAAGGGATTGAGACTGTTTTCAGATACAGAATCGAGGCAGAAAAAGAGCTAAAAGGCCTTGAGTTTACAGATGAAAGGCTCGACTCAATAGAGGCTGAACTTAAGGTAAAAGAAGATATGCTTCTCAGTGCTGCGCTTTCTCTCACTGGAAAAAGAAAAAAAATAGCTAAAAAGATAGAGGAACTCGTAAAGAATGAACTGAGAGAACTCGCATTTAGTAAAGCAGACTTTGAGATAGATATAAAGCAGGAAGCTATTTCTCCTTACGGCCTTGATAAGGTTGAATTTCTGTTTTCCGCAAACCCGGGGGAGCCTCCAAAACCTCTTGCAAAAACTGCATCAGGCGGCGAACTTTCGAGAGTTATGCTTGCTTTAAAAAGCATACTTGCAGATTTTGACAGCATACCCGTTCTAATATTTGATGAGGTTGACGCAGGCATTGGAGGAAAGACTGCAGAAGGTGTTGGGAAAAAACTCAAGGCGATATCAAATAAACATCAGGTGCTCTGCACAACCCATCTTCCACAGATAGCCTCTATGGGAGATTTTCATCTAAAGATAGAGAAGGGACAGAGAGACGGAAGGGTATATGTTGAGGTAAGGGAGCTTAAAGGCAGAGAAAGACTGGATGAGATAGCCCGAATGCTGAGTGGCAAGATAACAGAGGTTTCTCTTAAACATGCGAAGGAATTAATCGAGAGTGCGGTATGAAAGGGATGATCGTAATAGACGAGGAGCTATGTAAGGGCTGCACCTACTGCGTAAATGCATGTCTATTAGGTGTTATAGTTATCAAGGATAGATTTAACAAAAAGGGTTTTTTCCCTGCATCCCCGAAATATCCTGACAAATGTACAGGTTGCAACATGTGTGCACAGATGTGCCCCGAGATAGCAATAGAGGTCTACAGGGAAGTCGGAACGAGTCGATCCCGAAAAGGACAGATATGCCAAAAAGATATGCAATAGGTATCGATCTTGGCGGTACAAATCTAAGGGTTGCTTTAGTCTCCAGAGGTGGTGAGATTATCAGAAAGATAAAAGAACCAACCTCTGAAGAAATAATAGACTCCATTTTTAAAGCAGCAGGTGCCCTTTTTTCCGACGAGATTGCAGGAATAGGTCTCAGTGTAGCAGGACTTGTTGACAGAAAAAGCAACATGATTCTTATTTCTCCGAATCTTCATACTGTAGAAAAGATTGACCTTGTAAACGAAATAAGGGAGAAATTTAGGGTGCCTGTATTTCTCGAAAATGATGCAAATGCTGCTGCGCTTGGAGAAAAATGGGTTGGTGCAGGGAAAGACTTTTCAAACTTTGTTCTTTTCACACTCGGCACGGGTATTGGTGGTGGGATAATTTATGACAAAAAATTGCTTAAGGTCTCAGCAGAAATCGGTCACATGAGCATAAATGTAGATGGTGAAAAATGTCCTTGCGGTAACTCCGGCTGTCTCGAATCCTATGCATCTGCAAGAGCGATACTATCAAACGCAGTCTCTACGCTTGAAAAAGGCAGAGAGAGTTTGTTAAAGGAATGCTGCGGCGGGAACTTCTATAAACTTTCAGCAGAGGACATCTACAAAGCAGCACTCGACGGCGACAATCTTGCAAGAGAGCTATTGAAGAATGCAGGGAGGTATCTCGGTATCGGGATTGCGAATATTATTAACCTGATGAGTCCTGAGGCAATAATCCTTGCAGGTGGTCTTATCGGGGCGTGGGATATATATATTCAGGAGGCGATAAAGGAGACAGCAAGGAGGGCCTTTAAGGAACTGTTTGATAGAGTAAAGATTATACCATCTCCACTCACGGATGACGCAGGGACTATTGGCACCGCAGGGCTTGTATTCCAGGCAGAGATGAGTGACAGATGACCAGCAGGTTAAAACAAAAGGGATATTAAGGAGGATATTTGAGTGAAAAACAAAAAAAGACTTTTAAGGGAATATGCAGAGGCTATAATCACAGCCCTGATTCTTGCACTCGTGATAAGGGCCTATGTTATACAGGCATTCAAGATACCATCAGGCTCTATGCTTCAAACACTTCTTGTAGGCGACCATATACTTGTTAATAAGTTCATATACGGCACAAAGATTCCTTTTTCTGATAGACGGGTTTTAATATTCAAAAAACCGGAGAGAGGGGATATAATAGTATTTAAATATCCAGAAAATCCTAAAAAAGATTTCATTAAAAGGGTTATTGCCACTGAAGGTGATGCTATAGAAGAGAGAGATAAAACAGTTTACGTTAACGGAAAAGCCGGTAAAGAACCTTATGCACAACATTCCGACAAAGATATTAGGCCGGGAGGAAATGATCCGAGAGACAACTTCGGACCTATAACCGTACCGGAAGGTAAGGTCTTTGTGATGGGGGATAATCGCGATCAGAGTTATGACAGCAGATACTGGGGGTTTGTTGATTTAAAAGAGATAAAGGGCAAAGCGCTTATTATATACTGGTCCTGGGATACCGAAAAATGGGTCAGGTTTACCAGAATAGGGAGGTTAATAAGATGAAAAGAGTAAAGGTAGTCGGTAATGAAAAGGGTTTTATCAAGTTTGCTTTTTTTATGCTGGTACTTGCCTTTATTGTTTATGCAGGCCTAAAGTTTGGAATGCCCTATTACAGGTATTCAGCCTTTAAGTCTGATGTAAAAGAGCTTGCAAGGATCAGCATTGGAGATGTTGAAAAGACAAGGTCACAGATTTTTGAGAGGGCTATGGAACTCAAGCTTCCTCTTACTGAGGAAGGTATACAGGTTACAAAAACAGAAAAAACAGTAAGGATAAGAACTGCATGGTCAGAGACGGTTGATATGCTCGGGGTGTACCAGAAAAAACTCGATTTTCGTGTTGAGGTAGAGGAATAATTTGTTTACCGGTCTGATACTTGAAATAGGTGAGATATCATCTTTTAAGAAACGCAGTGGAGGTGCCATACTATCACTCAAAGCAAACGAAGTAGCATCTACCGCAAAAAAGGGAGACAGTATTTCTGTAAATGGCGTGTGTCTCACTATTGTGAGCAAAAACAATAATACACTCTCCTTCGACCTCTCTGAGGAGACCCTGCGGTGCACAAATCTCGGCAGCCTTAAAACAGGTGATATCGTTAACCTCGAACCCTCGTTGAGTCCTGATTCAAAGATTGGAGGTCATTTTGTAACAGGACATGTTGACGCAGCAGGTAGGATTCGCTCAAAGGTAAACATCGGCGATATGATGAAAGTTGAGATTAAGGCACCTGCAAACATAATAAATTTTCTTGTTGAGAAAGGTTCAGTAGCTGTAGATGGAATAAGCCTTACTATTGTTGATATACTAAAAGATGGGTTTACAGTAGTGATTATCCCACATACAGCGAAGCTTACCACGATGGGATTCAAAGTTCCTGGTGATACCGTAAACATTGAGGTAGATATCTTGGGGAAATACGTTGCAAGATTTTTAAATAGAGATAAGAATAGAGATTCAAGGTTTATGAATACCTTGATGGAAGAGGGATATACTAAGTAAGTAGTAAGAAAGGAGATTGTTAGTTGTCAGACTAAAAACTAACAACTAAAGACTGAAAACAAAAAGATGGAAAAGTATAAATTCAATACAATTGATGAAGCCTTGGATGATATAGCAAACGGTAAAATAGTCATACTTGTTGATGATGAAGACAGAGAAAACGAGGGTGACTTGTGTATGGCAGCAGAGATGGTAACACCAGAGGCAATCAATTTTATGGCAAGACATGGCAGAGGGCTCATATGTCTTTCACTTGTACCAGAGCGTATAGAAGAACTAAAGCTTCCTATGATGACAGATGAGAATACTTCGTCTTTTGGCACAGCATTCACGGTATCAATAGAGGCAAAAAAGGGTGTCACAACAGGTATCTCAGCGGCAGACAGGGCAAAAACAATAAAAACCGCTATTGACCCAAAAACAAGACCAGAAGACCTTGCGAGACCTGGCCATGTATTTCCTTTAAAGGCAAGACCGGGTGGAGTACTCCAGAGAGCGGGACAGACAGAAGGCTCTGTTGACTTAGCAAGGCTTGCAAGGCTTTATCCCGCGGGT
>Ga0214474_1000258_pt1 | contig 27766 bp, 21 predicted proteins | sample RVTome_2_FD_187335 | JGI IMG/M metagenome (GOLD analysis project Ga0214474, IMG submission 187335) | Soil microbial communities from uranium-contaminated site in the Upper Colorado River Basin, Wyoming, United States - RVT95D214 HiSeq ... | reverse complement strand
CCATTTATATATCTGCTAGCCTTTAGTAAGAACGAGCGGCAGAAGCTCATGGGCGTGTGGCCTAGTCCGGATATGGCACTTGCCTCCTAAGCAAGTGGTCAAGGGTTCGAATCCCTTCACGCCCGCCACGTTTTCTCGAAAGGGACATATTGGCAGAGGGCGATTCACCTCTGAGCTGACTGATGATGAGAATTGTGCCCAATCTGGTGTCTGCGATTGCGGTCATCGCTGGTCTTGTGCTGGTTCTGTTCGGGCTCGCTGCTAAGCCGCATTCGAACCCTGCGGAGAGCGTCCAGATCGTGCTCTGGGCTAGCATTATCGGCGGGATCGCCCTCGTGGTATTTGGAGTTGCATTCGCTCCGCTAAGGACATCGAAGGGCACCAAGAAACAGCCATTGGATCGGGAGTAGAATCTGGAGGATACCCCAGCTCTGGTTGGTTCACGCTCAATACTGCGTGGACTTCGATGACTGTGCAGATTCCTTGTGTTTATGGTCGTTGCGGCCGCGTTACTTGAGGGTGACTGGTTTCGAGTTCCTACCCGTGCGAGGCGTGCCCATTCGGGCCAGCTCTAATATCTGTAATGAGGCAATTCTCTCTCATGAAGCAGTTCATAGCTTCTTTGGGCAGAATGGGCTCCCAGTTAGTGGTGATAATATCCGCCATGGTGGGCTTCATCACTCTAGGGACTGTGGTGTATCACTTCATGGAAGGTTGGAGCTGGATATCGTCGTTCTACTTCACCGTCGCCACACTAACGACCGTGGGCTACGGCGACCTATACCCCACGACAGATCTCTCGCGCTTGTTCACCGCCTTCTTCGCGCTAGCTGGCGTATCCATCGCCTTTGCCTCGTTTGCGGTGATCGGGGCGAACTACATCAGAAAGAGCCAGGAGCTCCTCCTGGGTATGAGCGCATCGTCCGAAGATAAGAAATGATTCAGGATTGAAGTCACCGGGCCTCTGCCCGTGCTTCCAAGCGCCTCTCCAGCTCGTCTTCCCACCACGCGGCGTAGTTCCTTAGCCCTTTCTTCCTTCTAATTAGGGCCTCCTTTGCGAGATCATGAGCCAGGCGTGCGTCCTCCACGCTCCATGTGTCTCTGTTCTCTGGCGGGACGACCAAGTAGCTGGGGGAATCGTCGATGTACCTGGGCGGGAGCCTGGAGAGCGTGTAGACATCACACGCCCTCTCTCCCCCGGGGATGCCTTTGGAGTTGAACTGCGCGAGGTGCATTAACTCATGGGCTATGGTCCAATAGGTTGGGTACTTCCACCCATTCTTCCTTGTCTTCTTCACCTCGAGCCGGAGCTTGACGTTTCCGCTGTTCGACTGGAACGCCAGTCCGTCGTAGATCCTGGTGATGCCTATCTTGAGCTTGGGCTTCATCTCTGGGAAGAACTGGTGAAGCTCATTGAGCCTCTTCTCCACCTCAGCCTTGACCTCGGGCGGTAGCCGGTCGGCCCTCCAGCTCCAAGAAACATCCAGGTCCATGTCAGGACCTGATGGCCTATCATATCCTTATCAGCTGCGCTTCCAGGCTCAGGTTTCTTGCAGGACTTCGCCCTTTATGCCGACCACGACCTTCTTCACGGGCAAGTCCTTGCCAGACTGCTTCACAGCCTCTTGGACCAGCCTCCAGAGCCCTCCGCAGCACGGGACCTCCATGTGCACTACCGTTAAGCTCTTAGGAGATCCGTCCGTGATCAGGGCCGTGAGCTTGTGCAGGTACGCCTGCTGGTCGTCTAGCTTCGGGCAGCCGATGACCACTGGCCTGCCCGCCAGGAACCTTCCGTGGAAGTCCCTGAACGCGAACGGGACGCAATCAGCTGCGAGGAGTATGTCGGCGTTCTTGAAGAATGGCATCAAAGGCTGAACGAGCCTCCATTGGACAGGCCAGTTGGTGAGCTCCGGGGGCAGATCCACGCATGTTTCCTCCCCGGCCTTCGGCTTCGTTCCGTGGCCATGGGCAGCCTTGACCAGCATAGGGTTCGATGATGGGCAGCCACAGGGTTCTGGCCCTATGTGGGCGTGGTGGACATGTTCCTTCCCGCCTGTCAGGTGCTTCTTGACGGCCACCTCGTCGAAGTCGGGCGCATCGCGATCGACTATCCTTAGAGCCCCTTCTGGGCACTCACCTATGCACGCACCCAGGCCATCGCAGAATACCTCGCTCACGACCTTGGCCTTGCCGTCCACGATCTTCAGGGCTCCCTCCGCGCACGCGATGGCGCACTGGCCGCATCCATTGCACTTGTCCTCGTCAATCTCGATGATCTTCCTGACCGGCATGTCTTTCTCCCTCTTTCCCGTGTCCTGACTGTAATTGGCTGACCTTATTGAAAAGCCGCCCCCGAACAGCAATGGTCCTGAAACCGACGTTGTTATTGAAGGCTCCCCTTGCTGACTATCTCTTCCCACTTGGCTTTCGACCTTGAGCTGTGGAGCCTCTCGCCCGTGAACGCTGCCAGGAGTATGATCGGGGGCGCAAGGAAAGCCACTGACCCCACGAGGGTGATGTACTTGGTTATCCTCCTCATGGAGTAGATCTCCCGCGCGTAGAGCGCGTCTTCGTGGTTCTCAGCGTTCGCGATTGACTTGGCAATCGTGTTGCTGAGCTTGGCCGAGGTCATCGCGGTCATCCAGATAAGGTCCCTCATGGAGCTTGTCCGCCCTGCGTAGCCAGTTGACTTCGACAGGATGGACTTCCTGAGGTCCTCCGAGGTCGTGCCGCTGAAGGTGGTGTACGCGTTGGCCACCATGGCTGGGGCGTGGGCGTCGCTCCCTCCCGTGAGCGCCTTCCCCGAGTTCGCGCAGAGCTTCTGGGCCACATCATTGGTGTATATGTCCCTGTGGGCCGCGTTAAGGACCTCTATCCCGTCCAGATGCAGGTCGAACACCCTCCTTCCGAGCGCACTGCAGTGCGCGCTGAAGGGGTGGGGCGCGACAGCGACCCCGCCCATCGAATGGACGATGTCTATGGTCTCCTCCGCGGACAGGTTCCTAGGGACCTCCTCGGTCAGGAACAGGCCCAGGATCTCCCCGTCCCTGGTCCCGATCTCCTCTCCCACTATGACCTCCACCCTGGACTTGACCTTGCTGGCCTTCAGGCCGCCCTTTGTCGAGTTGTGGTCGGTGACGCACACGACGTCTAGGCCAGCCTTCTCCGCGGCCTTGACGACTTCCTCAGGCTCGGTTATCGCATCGGGCAGGTTGAGGAATAGGACCTTGGAAAGGCCAGAATACTTCGTATGAGTGTGAAGGTCAGCCTTGCCCATATCCGCTCGGGCTTGGATGAGAGTGCATATAGAAAGCCCTTTCTTCTTGTCCGGGGCTCAGTCCTTCTTCGGCCCGAAGGTCAGAGCGGTCTCCTCCCTCCGGATGGAGTCCCTGACCAAGCTCCCGAAGACGGCCCCCACGAAACCCCCTAGAACGAACAGGAACAGCAGGACCATCGTGAACCTGAAGAAGAGAGTGTAGTAGAACCCTGGCAGTAGCAGGTCCAGGTTGTATATCGTGTAGGGTGCGGAGTACAGCAGCACGGCGAGCATGTAGCCTACGGGTGTGTATGTCATGACCGACATCATGGCCAGGTCCGTCCTTTTGAGGAGATACCCAGGGGCCATCCCGGCCAGAGCAGATATCGCGAATACGGCTAGCAGGTTCTTCTCGAGCGAAGGGGTCGATATATTCGGGAACATGAAGTCGAACGACATGAAGGCGATTGGGGTCGAGCTCAGGAGGGTTACAAGGACTAGCGCGATCGCATCCTCCCTGCCTATCTTCATTGCGTTCCCTCCGACGAAGTATACCTGAGGTCGATCGTCACGAGGTCCGAGAGATAACTCTCCCTGAGATACTCGTGCTGGAACTCGCCTATCATGCCTATGAACCTGAACTCGTTCTCGTAGGGGATGGTCTCGAGCGTGTAGTCATCTCCCTCGGAGGCGCTGTAGTTGATGAAGCCCTTGATATTGGACAGGGTTGAGGGCTCGTACACGATCGACTCGAACTCGAACGTGTATGCCTCGTGTCCGGACACGTTGAGGAACGACGTCGGGCCCATGTACATGGTTCCCAGAGTGATGGTCCCCTCGGTCTGGGACGACGAGTTGACGATCCTCACTGTCCAGCTAGACGTGTAGAGGTGCAGAGCGAATCTGGTGGGGTTCGAGACCTCTATGCTGAATGTGAGCCTCAGGGAGCCGTTCACGAGCTCCTCCGCGTCCAGAACCGGGTTCTCCAGGGTAATGTCCCGCTGGGCCTGCACGACCGCAGAGTAGGTGTTCGCCGAGAAGAAGCAGGCCCCGAGAAAGAACAGCGAGAACGCCAAGTAGAGCACAGAAGAGAACCAGTGCTTCTTCACACGCTTCAGGAATGCCATTTCCCCACCTCGGTGCGAGCAAATGACCCAGCTTGGGCCCTTCTCACTTGTACAAGTAGCAGGCGACCTGCTGGCCTTTGCCCAGGTCAATCAGCGGAGGCTCGTCAATCTTTATGAAGGTTACCACTACGGTGTCTTTGGGGCCCTTGACGGTCCTCATCGACGGGGCGCCCACTGACCTGGCAACCGGGTTGCCCGCCTTGGCCTTGGCGTCGAAGTACTTCTTGACAGCGGCGGAGACAGCGTCCCAGCGTGTTGCCGCTCCAGCCACCTTGAGCTTGATCTTACCCTTGCTCGCTTTCGGCGGGAGCATCGAGTCGTGGAGCTCTGACGAGGGGTTGTACAGCAGGTCCTTTCCTATCATCTCTGAGGCCACCTTGGCCACTCTGGCAGACGGCATTCTCGCGGGAGAGCAATCCACGACGACGCGCCTGCGCTTAGGATCTCCTCTCACTTCCCGCGCGCCCTTGAACTCGGGCCTCCCGGCTTTCCGGTAGTGCTTGACGAAGTCGTTCATGAAGCTCACCGTGCTGTCGAGCCTCGACTTGCCTGCCTGTCTGGCCTCTTTCCTCTCGAGCTCATCACCGACTGTCACAACCACCCTCGACCCCTCGGCCTTCACGTCCAGAAGGGTGCCGAACATCGGGTGGTCGACGCTCTTGTACTCCACACTGGAGTTAAGCAGGTCCACAATCTCCTTCGCGACCTCATTGCCCGACAGGTGGGCAGAGCTGGCCCTGATCTCCAAGACCCTATCTCCTGGGGCTATTGCGACCGACGAGACCGCCTGGAAGAGCGGCCTGGTTGATTTCATCGCGACCGTCTTCGAATTCACGAAATCCTTCACCTTTGCGGGGTCGCCCTCGGGCCTTATCGTGATCGTGAGCGAGAATCCGTCCGGATGCAGCTCTTCGATGTGCTTGGACATCGGGTGGTCTGGATTGTTGACTTTCTCCTCCTCGTTTAGCCAATCGACCATGTCCATGCCCTCCCATCCGCAGCCCTTAAAGGCCTTGGGGCATCTGGGCCTGAACCTGCACCCGAGGGGCACATTGATTGCGCTCGGTATCTCGCCCTTAATGGTTATCCTGCCGTGCTTGTGTTCGGGATCGGGTACGGGCACTGCGGACAACAGGGCCTGCGTGTACGGGTGTTTAGAGTTGAAGATAACAGTGTCGGTTTCGGCTATCTCCACTATCTTGCCGAGGTACATGACTGCGAGCCGGTCGCTCACGTATCTGGCGACGGCTATGTCGTGCGTGATGAACAGGTAGGGCATGTGGTACTTGTCCCTCAGGTCGAGCATGAGGTTGAGCACGCCCGCTCTGATGGACACGTCGAGCATGGACACGGGCTCGTCAGCGACGATGACCCTTGGGTTCACCACGAGCGCCCTCGCGATGGAGACCCTCTGCCTCTGCCCCCCACTCAGCTCGTGCGGGAACCTATTGAGATACTCCTTCGCGGGAGCAAGACCGGAGTCCTCCAGAGCCTTGACAACCATCTTGGTGCGCGTCTCGAAGGAATCGCCTATGTTGTGATTGATCAGTGGCTCCATGACCGTCTGGAGGACCGTGGTCCTCGGGTTGAGGCTCTCGTACGGGTCCTGGAAGACCATCTGGATGTTCCTTCTGAATATCTTGAGGTCCTCGCCCTCCAGCAGGGCGATGTCCCTGCCTAGGAAGAACACGTTCCCGTCGGTCGGGTCCTCGAGCCTGGTGAGCATTCGCCCGGTCGTGGTCTTGCCGCATCCGGACTCGCCCACAACGCCCAGGATCTCTCCTTGGCGGATGACGAAATCGACATCATCGACCGCCTTCACGACCGGCGGCTCCAAGAAGAAGTCGAAGAACCCCTGCCTGAGTTCGAAGTACTTCTTCAGCCTGTGGACCTTGATGACTACATCAGTCCCGACCATCAGGCCTCACCCCTCTTGAGCTTGGACCAGAGTTCGACCGAGAAATGACAGTATGCCTTGTGCCCGGGCTCTATCTCTATCGCTTTCGGCTTCTCGGCCTTGCACTTCTCCTGCACGTACGGGCATCTGGGATGGAACGGGCAGCCGCTCGGAGGGTTCACAAGGTCCGGCGGGAACCCGGGTATGGACTGCAGTCTCTTCCTCGGACCCAGTATGGATGGGAAGGAGCCCAGCAGGCCCGCTGTGTACGGGTGCGCAGTGTTCTTGAATACCTGCTTCGTCGCGCCGATCTCCATTATCTTGCCGGCGTACATGACAGCGATCTTGTCCGCAACCTCGGCCACAACCGAGACGTCGTGCGTGATGATCATCATGGCCATGTGCCACTCCTCCTGGAGCTTCTTGATCTCGAACAGTATCCTGTCCTGGGTTATGACGTCCAGCGCGGTCGTGGGCTCGTCCGCGATGATGAATGAGGGGGACAGCGCGAGTGCGAGGGCTATCATCGCCCTCTGCTTCATGCCCCCGCTGAACTCGTGCGGGTAGTTCTCGATCCTATCCTCGGGTATGCCGACGAAGGCGAACAGCTCCTTGACTCGCTTCTTGGCCTTCTCCTCGTCGATATCCTCGTGGAGCATTATGGCCTCGACTATCTGGTCCCCGATCTTGAATACGGGGTTGAAGGCGTTCATCGCGCCTTGGAAGATCATGGAAATCTCCTTCCATCTGATCTTCCTGACCTCTTCGTTGAAGTCGTCCAGCCGGCCGTCCTTGTGCATGGACAACTTGAGCAGGTCGTTGCCCTTGTAGTAAATGTGGCCGCCCTTGATGTGCCCGTTCGGCGGCAGGAGCTGGGTGATGGCGTAGGCCGCGGTTGTCTTCCCGCACCCGCTCTCTCCCACCAGGCCCATCGTCTCTCCGGAGTCTATGGTGAAGGAGACGCCGTCGACCGCCTTGACCCATCCGTCCTGGATCTTGAAGTGCACCTTGAGGTTCCTAACTTCTAGCAGGGCCATTTCCTCACCTCTTCCTCAGGCGCGGGTTGACGACCTCGTCGAACGCCCTGCCTATCAAGTAGAACGACAGGGAGAGCAGCGTGATCGCAATCCCCGGGGGCAGGAGCCACCAGGGAGCGTCCAGCGAGTGCCCGCTTATTTGCAGGTACTGGAGCATCATACCCCAGGTCACATAGTTCACGTCCCCGAAGCCCAGGAACGCCAGGATCGCCTCAGTGACGATGGCGCCGCTGATGTTGAAAGTCATGTAGAGGAAAGTGTAGGGCAGCACGTTGGGCGCTATGTGCTTGAATATCAGCCTGCTCTCGGATGCGCCAGCTATGATCGCCGCATCCACGAACGCTCTCTCCTTCAGGGAGAGGGTGACCGATCTGATGACCCTCGCGATGCCCGCCCAGGACAGTATGCCTATGATGATGATGATGTTCAGCAGGGAAGGCCCGAACACGGCCGCGAACAGGAGTATGATGACCAGCCCGGGCAGGCTCAGGACCACATCCGTGGCTCTCATGAGCAAGTCGTCTATGATGCCAGAGTAGAACCCTGCCACCAGCCCCACGATCGTACCTATGACGACCGAGAAGAACGCCGCGGTCACGCCGACCATCAGCTCCGCTCTTGTGCCATATATCAGCCAGGCAAGGATGTCATGGCCCTCGTAGTCCGTGCCGAGGATGTATCGGTTGCCGGACGGGTAGGTCCCCGGCGGCAAGGGCGCGATGTTCACGCCAGTCAGGGTCTCAATGAACAGTGTGTTGTTCGCAGTGACGACCCCGAAGTAGTTGCCCGTGATGATTTCCTCGCTGTAGATGTTCCCCAAGAACGCGGTTGGTGTCGCGGCCCCTCCCCCGGGCGCTCCGAAAGTGGCGTTGATCTGCAGGAGCTCGTTAAGCAGGTATATCCTGTCCGCGTCGGTGCTGAATAGGAAGGTTCTCTGGCCGAATACGAACTGCGGGGGAGTGTCCAGGTGTCCCTCGACGCTCGTATATTGGGAGTTGTTGTACCTTATGAATCCCGTCGCGGGGTCCAAGCCTGCTATGAACCCTCTGTCTCCGGTCGTCCCCACTACTATCATGCTCGAGGGGGACGGGTACAGGTCGGTTATGTCGTAGTCCCTGATTTTGGACATGATAAGCTTGCTGTACCACATCACCGTGCCGTTCTCCCTGTCGTAGGCGACAATATGCCCGTCCTTCGATGCGACACAAACGACGTACTTCCCGAACTCACTGCTCGACCCCACAGGGTAGGGGAACGCGATTTTGTTGGGGCCGTCCACAACCTCGTACGGAACTTGGGTCACGACGCCATCCACAAGGACCGGGTACTCGTAGTTGCGTGTCCAGAGGGAGTCGCCGATGGTGACGTTGGTGACGTAGCCAAGCATCGGGCTCTCAGTCACGTTCAGAGTGTAGGACCTGATCCCGGCGTCGGTGGGGACGATGACGACAGACCCGTTCGCAAAACTGTCACTGTCTATCACCAGCGGGTTGCCCGTGATGTTCGCATCGAGGATCGTGATGTTGCTCTTGAACGTCCTGACTACCGAGTCGTAGACGTTCGGGGGACGCATGTCGATCAGGTAGACATGGTGGTCGTCTGCGACCGCGAACGCCAGCCTTGCCTGGTTGAGTATCCTGGAATAGGCGTTCCATAGGTTCGAGAAGTACGTAGCGTTGAAGCCCAACTGGTGCTGCGCACCCGTCGGCTGCAGGTTGGTGTCGTACTCGTAGATGGTGTCCCCCTTGACGATGAAGAACACTGTGGCAGAGAAGTGGGCGTAGCCTATGTAGCTCGCGTCGGATGGCAGGCTAATCTCCGTGGGGTCTCCCAGGAGGACCTTGTCGTTGCCGATTGTCCCCGGAGGGATGACGCTGAATACCTGGCTAACTCCCTCGGTCGAATAGACGAGCACCCTTCTGAGGGCGGCCTCCCTAGTGTTCTCCGTGATCCCTATCGGAGTGGTCCAGTTGTGGATCGCTCCCATGCTCTTGATGTCGTTGTCAGCGATGAAGATGTCCTCAGCCGGCGCCTTGAAATCAGGATCATAGGGGGAAATGAAAGGAGCGAAAACCGCCATTATCACGAATCCGAACGCGATAGCCATGCCGGCAAGGCCGGTCTTGGAGCTCTTGTACAGCTTCCAGGTCGCTTTCGAGCTCCTGGCGAACTTCCTCAGGAGCTTCTGTCCCTGGACGCCTATCTGCTCTCCGGCGTCGGGCCTCGCCTTCTTGTCCGCGGGTTTCTTCTTAGTGTCGCTCACATTCTCACCCTCGGGTCAAGATAGCCGTATATCAGGTCCGCGATGAAGTTGCCCACAAGTACCATGAGCGTGATGATGAACAGCGTGGCCTCGGCGACCGGGAAGTCCAGCCGCAGGAGCGACTGGATGTAGAGCGCTCCCATCCCGGGGAAAGTGAAAACGTTCTCGAGCACGACCGCCCCGCCCACGGCGAACACAATCGATATGATGAAAGATGTCACGACGGGCAGCATCGCGTTCCTGGCGCCATAGTGGAACAGCACTCGCCTCTCGGGGAACCCGATGGCCTTCGCCGTGATCATGTAGTTCTCGCCTATGATATCGAGCATCGCTGTACGCATCAGCAACACGGTGCTCGCGATTTCCAGCAGCAAGAGCACGAACATCGGCAGTGCCAAGTGCCAGAGGATGTTCAGGGGCTTCCAAAGGTTGACCGTGGGATCATACCACCCCGTTAAAGGGAACCATTTGAGCTCTGAGGCGAACACCACCAGGAATATCAAGCCGATCCAGAACGAGGGCATGTTGAAGAACGTGAGGCTGACGACCACGGACGTGCCGTCCGCGATCCCCCCGCGTTTCCACGCGATGTACGCTCCAAGGTAAATGCCAATCAAATACGCGAGTATCGTCGCCAGCCCGAACAGCAGGAGCGTCCTAGGTATGCGGTCCTGGAGCAGTTCCCACACGTCCTGGGCGTGGGTGAAAGAGATGCCGAAGTCGAAGGTCAGCATGTTCTTCATGTAGATGAAGTACCGCTCCTGCACGGGCCTGTCGAACCCGAACAGGTGCTCCAGGTACTCCTTCTGGGACTCCTTTATGTTCGGGTTCATCGCGAGGAGGTCCTGCGGCCTCGCGGGCAGGGACTCGAACATTATGAAGATGAGCGTGAGAATAATGAGGAGGGTTATCACGGTCTGAATGCTGCGCGCTACAACATACCTGCCCATGCCGGCCATCTGGACACTGCCCCCCTCTATGACCGCTTCTGGCAAGTGAGCATACAGCTGAGTAATAAAACTTTGGTAGGTAAATCGCTTGATGGCTCGGGGAGAAATGAGGTGCCTGGACTATGCACAGATCCTTCAGAGAAATGCAAAATGAAAGTGTGAAAGGGGTTTGAGGTAAAAGGTTTGAGTCGGTGGCTCTAGGCCTCCTCCTCTTCCTTCTCGACCTCGGCTTCCGCGGGCGTCATCGGGGCTGGACCCTTCTTCCTCGCCATCAACAACATGACGACGACGACTACCAGCAATATCCAGCCTATCGCTGCGACGATCCACGGCACATAGTCAGTCTCAGCCGCGACCTCTTCCTCCTCCGGTGTCTCCACCGTGAAGGTCAGCGTCTGGCTTGTCGAGACGCCAAGGTCATCCGTGGCCTCGATCATGACCGTGTGCTGGCCGTCCGCGAGTATGCCCAGGAACTGCTCGATCTCTCTGACTTGGTCAGCGAACGCGCCAACTCCTGGATACACGACCGCCTGCTTTGTGGCACCATCAACGCTGATGTTGACGGACTTCAGGCCGTTGCCATCTGTCACGACTGCCATCAGCGTCAGGTTCACGCCGCCTTCGATGGTCGCTCCACCTGCCACTGCCTGCGTCCCGCCTTGGACGGTCAAGGTCATGGCGATGTCCGGCACTTCATTCTGCAGGGCCAGTTTGATTGAGCCTGCAGACAGCTCGTACGGGGCTTCACCGGCCTTAGCCGTGACGGTCATCCAGGCCGCCTTGGTACCGTAGATCGATGGTGCGCTCACATCCACCCATGTGGCCATGCCGTCTGCGTCAGTCTCTCCAGCCGGCGTGCCGACAGTACCGACGTCAACGGTCAGGTCAATCGGTATGCCCTCGAGCACGTTGCCGTCCCAGTCAGTGACCGTTGCAGTAATCTCGATGTCCGTCGCGCCCATGGCGACCGGCATCTCGACCGCATCGATCTCCGTGAACGATCTGGCTGCGAATATGAAGATCTGCGTGTTCTGGAACACGGACAGAGCTCCTTCCGAGTCAGCCTTCACATAGACCTCTAGCTTCAGGCTCGCGCCCGTCATCTTCTCGGCCATGATTGTTGCCTGAGCGTAGCCGTCAGCATCGGTCGGAACGGGGTCGGACCACCTGCTGCTGCCCTGGTTCGGGTACACACCGTAGTCCTGGTTTCCTCTCATGCCGTTCTCGTAGGCGACAGAAGTGGCACCTTCGACGAGCGTGTTGGTCTCGTCAGTTACCCACATGTCAACCGTGGTGTTGTCGTCCAGCGTGAGCAGTGTTTCGAGGAACGGATCTGCGATCTCGAACGTCGGGGCAACCACTGTGGTCGCCTTGCCAATGACCGTGTCGCCCATGATTGTCGTCACACCGTCAACTTGGTAGCTCAACGTTTGGTCGTTGAAGTACGCATAGCCGCCTGGCACAACGAGTATCGGGCTGATCAGGTCAACTGGCGCGACGCTAACGCCGTAGACGGTGAAGTCGATCATACCGTCAACTATCGGCACTCCGAGCATATCGCCCCAGCCGAAGAACACCCAGCTGTCATACCACGTCACCCAGTTGTCGTAGTCGAAGTCCGATGCCAGTGGTCCGGATGTAACGAAGTTGCCGTTATCGGCAGTCGTCACGACCGCTGTCCCAAGGTAGTCCCATAGAGTGTCCCAGACGAATGTATCGCTCCAGAGCAACGAACCGTAGGCCGTCGCAGACAACATCAAGCTCGCGTTCATGTCCGTGGCAGGCACACCGTCGTGGTCCCATACCCAGGCCGTCGCATCAACCGCCCCGAGAGGTCCAATGTACTGCGCCTCCTGTGCATATGTGATGTATCCGCCGTACATCGTGTCTGCCGGGGCCGTTGCTCCGACGAACGTCAGCGTAACAGTGGCCGAAGCAGAGCTCGGGACCGTCGTGTCCTTCGCCGTCACTCTGAAGGCCGTCGTGTCGACGCCGTCCTTCACAGTCACGGTCAAAGTCGCGTTCCCGTCAGCATCAGTCGTGACTTCCGAGGCAGGATCTACGAGCACAGACGAGTTGCTGTATGCGAACTGCACTGCGTGGGAAGCCAACGGGTTGCCCTCGTCGTCCATCACGCCGAATATGATCGTCGTGCTGTTCGCCGCTGTGTTCAGCGCGGTCGTGCTTACCGACTCAACCTTAGTCATCACCCAGTCAGGCAATGCCTCGTTGTAGATGACGAGGTTGGCTGTGGGCGAGTTCGAGTACTGGTAGCCCGTCTTTGCGACTGAGAACGATAGAGACAACGTCTCGTGCGCGTTCATCTGCACTATTGATGTTGGCGCGTTGTATACCGTAGATGCCAAGCCGTCAGCGTCAGTCGTGAGCTGCACATCATCGATCGAACCGTAGCCCATCAGGTTCTCGTCGAGTGCCAGTGTCGCTCCCTCGACCGGGTCTCCGTTTTCGTCCACGACCGATAGATCGACGGTAGCCGTCTCTCCCGGCAGCAGGACGAGCTTGTCCGGCGTTACGGTCGCGTACAGCGACTTCGGCAGCTGGCCTATGGCATTGACGAGAACGCTGTCAGTAGATGTCGCAGTTCCAAGGGTTGCCGTCACGTTCAGGTTGGAATAGCCACTGTCCGTACCCTGGACCGTGAATGCGAACACTCCATCAGCATCCGACGTTCCAGAGGTTGGCGTCATGCTTATTGTGTTGGGCCCTCCCATCCTTCCAGAGCTGGACAATGCAATCGTAGCTCCCTCGACGGGGTTGCCCGAGTTGTCAACACAGAGCACATACGCGTCCATGGCTGTGCCGACCCTGACTGTCTGTGGTGCAGATATTCCTGCATTCACAGTGCCAGTCGCGCCAGTCGGCTCTCCGCCACCGGTCCTCTCGAGCGCAGCCAGGTTGTATATGTTCGCACCTGCCGACCAGAGCGAACCAAGGAACGGAGTCCATCCGGTCCACGAGGTCCTGTACGCCTCGATGTTCACTCTGTAGTACAGTACGTTGCACGGAAGCGCCTCTGCGAGCACGCCCTGGCCCCATCTCGTGTAGAAGATCTGGTCATCTACATCGAAGCTGCCTCTGGCGAGCCCTGCGAGCTCATCGACCTTGTAGGCGAGGGCCTGGGTTTCCGCATCGGCAAGCGTGTTGACGCCCTGGAGATCCTTGTAGAACGGGTTCGGATCATCTACCGCCCAGAAGCCGAAAGTGTTCTGGTTCGACTTCGGGCCGAGGATGTCGAACACGTTGCCAACAGGCTCGGAGCTCAAGGACCACCCGATGATGAGCATCTGGTAGTTCATGGACTGTAGCCTGGCACTCAGCGTGTCGAAGTCAATCGCCTTGGCCTCTGCGTTGATGCCGACCTCTCTCATGTTCTTGGCAATCATTTGGCCTGCCCTGATCCTGACGGGGTCGTAGTCCGCCGGAGGAGTCAGTATAATGATCTTCTCCATCGGGCTCCCATCTGACAGGTCTCTCCAGCCGTCGCCGTTGACATCCGCGAATCCGCCAGCGTCGAGCAGGTCCTCAGGGGTCGTCGTTGTGCTGTCGAGCGGGTCATCGTACGGGTACGTCTCGACGGACTCGTTAGACCACTCGCCCCAGTAGGGCGGCTCAGCCTGGGCTCCCTTTGAGCCGAATCCACCCATGTAGACATTGACAATCTGGTTCTTGTCTATCAGGTGAGATACCGCCTGTCTGAACTTGAGGCTGTTCATCGGCTGGAACTTCTCGTTAAACGCCAGGTAGAAGTACCCGTTGTCCTGGAGGTATTCCAAGCCAATATTCGGGTCAGCCTGCATCGATGCGACTCTACCGGATGTTATGCTCCAGGAGATGTAATCGACTGCGCCTCCCTGTAATGCCAGGATAGCAGTGTCAAGGCTGGCGTAGATCTTGAACCAGATCACATCGACGTTCGGTGGGTAGATGACTCTTCCCTCATACGGCGTCACGAATTCCTTGCCCCAATAGTCCGGGTTCTTCTCCATTACCCTGTAAACGTTGTCCTCGCCCTCTTTGTACATGTATGCACCGGTGGCGGTGTTCGCGCGCGGGTCGTTCCAGTAAATGTCGAACGTGCCCTCAGCCGTCAGGTGGGTCTCCCATACGTGGTCGGGCACTATCGGTATGCCCAATGTGGTCGTGAAGAACTGACCGTACGGTGCAGCCATGATCATCTGGACCGAGTAGTCTCCTGTCTTGATGACCGACATCTCGATCTCCGCTTGGCTGACAGCGCCGTTCGAGTCCCAGTCAAACGCATTGATGATGTTCGCCGCAATGGTCGTGCCCTCCCTCGCTGCGTAGTAGGTGAACACGACGTCATCGGCGGTCATCTCCGTTCCATCATGGAACAAGACGCCCTGCCTGAGTTGAATATCGACAGTCAGCGTGTCCGGATCGAACACCCAGCTCTCGGCTAGGAGCGGGTACGGGAGCATGTTGAAGTCCAGCCCCGCCAGAGTCTCATAGGCCCAATTTAACACGTTCGCTTTCCACACGCTATTGGACGGCAGGCTCCAATAGTTGAAGTCTGGCATGTCCTGTTGCATAGCCACATACAAAGTCTTCGAATCGTCGGCCGCTGCTGCTGCGCTAACGTGCCCCGCGGGTATAGCCGCGAAGGCCGAGCAGACGGTGACGAGCACTAAAACTGCTGCTAGTATAGATCTATTTTTCATACCTTCCTCATCCTCCGTTACCCCTTATATACAGGTGAGAAACTCGAAACCGCTAACACCGTCATACGTATATGAACGTTATGAGAATGACCCGAAAGACCGAAAGATGCGCTGGATATAAAACGGAAACCGAAGAAAGCCGCTACTGACTTCACCGCACAACGGAGATGTGCGGGAGGTGAGGGCCGTTACAGCCCGTATCTGCCTATTGTCCTATTTCTTCCTCTCTTTCACTAGATCCTCCAAGGACTTGGAATCTGCGCAGTTCCACTCCCCGCAGAAGGGGCAGCGGGACTGATTGTCGTCTAGCTCGATGTCTTCGATCTTCCCTGAGTAGTTAACGGTCGCCGGGTAGACATTCTTGCACTTCTTGCACTTGTAGTCTAGCTCTACTTTGGGCATCGGGACGCCTGACCGCTGACGCCCTCGATAAATGTTTTCGCGGACAACGGATCGGTTGTCGCCTCACCCCAGAAGCTTTTTCAGATTGTATGCGCCTGCCGGGTCGAGACTCATTGCAGGGAGTTGAAACAGGTGCCGAAGGGCGAGTCAGTAAGCCTCATGAGGGAGGTCTCAGCCTCCGGAAGCCACTATGAGATCGGCGTGTCGATTGGAAAGCAGTGCAGGGAGGAGGCTCTCAGGGCGGAAAGGAAGTTCAAGAAGAGAATGCACGAGGTGCACGGAGCATCCGTCCAAAAGGCTGTCGCCTGGTCCAACAAGACTCTGCCTGCCAGCAGGAAGTTCTATCCCGAGTATGTGGAGGAGCTGGAGGGCTACGCCGAAGGCACGGGCATCAAGTTCGACATGATATGGGCCACGACATGCGACTATCCGTTGGACAACAGGGGGTGCACCGATATCGCCGTCAACTCCCAGTGGACAAAAGACGACTGCGTGTATGCGGCGCACAACGAGGATGTCGAACCGTACAACAAGGACGATGTGGTCATATCTAGAATCCGCCCGAAGGACGAGCCAGGTTTCATCGGGCTGTGCTACGGGGGCATATTGCCCACTTGTGGGATGAACGCCGCAGGAATCAGCCTGACTGGGAACGCCCTCGTGCCCAACGACACCAAGCCAGGCATTCCCAAGATGTTCCCGTGCAGGAAGGTGCTCAGGGAGAAGGGTATCTACCAGGCGCTCTGCTCCTCGATGCCTGAAGGGCGTGGACACAGTTACAACAATATCGTCTGCGACTCTAATGGGGAGATATATAGCATGGAGGGCTCGGCGACCACGTTCGACGCCCTGTACGCCGAGGATGGCTGGCTCGTGCACACGAACCACTACCTTTCGCCCAGGATGTGGAAGTTCGAGGACAACATGCACACCCGTTTCTCGTCGATAGTTAGGTACAACCGCGCGAGGAAGTTGCTCAAGAAGGAACTCGGTCATGTGGATCTCAGCTCTTTCAAGCGAGTCCTGAGCGACCACGTCGGTTACCCGGAGTCGATTTGTAGGCATGCGGATCCCGGGCTGTCCGAGGAGGATCAGACGGAATCGATCTTCTCAGCAGTGTTCAACCTGACCGAGAAGTGCCTGTTTCTGTGCAAGGGCAGCCTGTGCACTGGCGCATACAAGAAGTATGAGCTCTAGGGCCACCTGTGCCTTAGTACCTCGCCTGCCAATGCTTTGGCCTGCTTCCCTTTGTCCACAGCCACCGTGCCGTTCACGAGCACGTAAGGTATGCCCTCAGGGTATCTGTGGGGCCAGTTCTTGAAGGGGTACTCGTGAGGCCAGCGGTTCGTGCCCCTGTCCTTCAGCTTCGGGATGTCTATTATCGTGACATCTGCTTTCATGCCAGGCCTGAGCAATCCCCTGTCGTACAGCCCCATCTTCTGGGCGGGGAAGCTCGTCATCTTCCTGACGGCCTCTTGTATCGTCAGGACGGGCTCGTCCCTGACGAACCTCTCCAGTATCCCCGGGTACTCCCCGAACGCGCATGGCATGTACCTCGGGCGCTTGGTAAGAGGGCCGGTCTCCGACCACGTCGCGCAGTCCGATGATACCATCATGTTCGGGTCTACCATCAGCGCCTTGATGTCGTCCTCGCTGATGTAGTCGAATATGGCTGTGATCTTGTCCTCCTCCTCGAGCATGAGATCGAAATATGTCTCGAACGGGTCCTTCCGTCGCTCCTTCGCGACCTGAGCGACTGTCTTGCCCTCCAGCTTCTTCTGCTTTGGACAATGCATCAGGAATATCCTGTCGAACCTGCCATGCTTCAGCAGCCCGCTGGGGCCGTAGGCCGGCAGCTTGTCCTCTACGATCTCCTTTCTCACCCTCTTGCGGTTCTCCGGCTTGCTCATGAGCTTGAGCATCTTCGGCCTGGGCAGTTCGTGTAGGTACTGTGGCAACGCGTCCCCCAGGGCAGGGGCCAGGTCAGTATGCATATCGTTGTCGATCGTCACATCAAGGCCGCGCTTCCTGGCCTCCACGACTAGCCCGAGGGTCTCCTTTGTCCTGCCCCAGGCGCCGTACTTAGGGCAATTGTGCGAAATCTCAACCCTGCACCCGCTCTTCTCCCCGATCAGTATGGCTTCCTTGATCGCCTCCGCGATGGTCTCCCTTTCCCCCCTGATGTGGGAGGCGTAGAGTCCGCCGTACTTCCCAGCGATCTTGGCGCACTCAATGATCTCCCCTGTCTTCGCGAAGCTTCCGGGGGGATATACGAGCCCGGTCGAGAGGCCGAACGCTCCTGCACGCATCGCCTCGTCGACCAGCTCTTTCATGACCTTCAGCTCCTTCGGCGTCGGGGCTCTCGTTTCCGCTCCCAGAGCTGCGGTCCTAACGGTCCCGTGGCCCACGAGAGCTGCAATGTTGTGTCCGACGCGGCTCTTCTCGAGGGCTCTCAAGTACTCCTCGAAAGTCCTCCAGCGCCAGATGTCCATCTTGCCGCTCCAGTCGCTCCAATAGGTCTTCCAGACTTCCACAAAGGGCTCCCTCAGCGGGGCCGCGGACGAGCCGCAGTTGCCTATGAGGTGAGTCGTGACCCCCTGCCTGAGGGTGCTGTCGCACCCCTTGAAGATAAGCGCTGATATGTCGGAGTGTGTATGGATGTCTATGAATCCCGGGCAGACATACAGCCCCTTCGCGTCGATGGCCTTCTCGCAATCCTTCTTCTCTACCCTGCCGATCTTCGCGATCTTGTTTCCAGTTATCCCCAGGTCACCGATGTACCACGGGTTGCCCGCTCCGTCGACTATGTAGCCTCCGAGAACGCCGACATCGAACTTCATGTGGTCCCCTCGGCGCCGGTATGTGAATCCGCGTATTTACCGTTTGACAGCTGACTCAGCGGTCGAAAAGATAGAGCAGAGTGCCAGACCAGATCTTGGGGTAGAAATAGGTGGACTTGTGTGGCATCTTCTCTCCAGTCTGGGCGATGGCCATGATCTCGTGGACCGAAGGGGGCTTGACGAAGAAGCAGATATCGTGCTCGCCCGTTGCCATCATCGCCTTGGCGGGCTCGGTCCCCTTTACGAACTCTATATTGACCTTCTTGTCGAGCGTTTCGAGGGTGTACCCGAGAATCCTCCTCAGGACCTTCTCCTGGAGGATGTACACAGACAGCCTGTTCATGCGGTTCGCTCCTTTAGGAATCTCGCGCGGACGCGCAAGCATGCATCTGTTCTGGGAGGGTATCCATGCCCCAAATGCCTCATCGGGAGAGCCCTCGACCGCGGCGGCGAGGTCGTCAGGGTCGCCAAGGTTGTCGATATGGAAGTGCTTCTCGAGCTCGGAGGGAAGCCTTCCGAGCAATGCCTTGTCCTCCACGACAACCAGCCTGTGCGTCGGGTAGATCACGAGCCCTGGGTTTCGGAAGCTGACAAGGGTAGCCATGACGTAGTCATAGGGCCTTTCACGGTCCGTGGTCCCATTTTCTTTCCGCCTCCAGTCTCTGTACTCGAGGGATGTCTCGTACCTGTGGTGGCCATCCGCGATGAGAATCTTGACAGGAGCGAACAGCTCGGCCATCCTCTTCATCGCTTCTGGGTCGGTGATCTTCACAATCCTGTGGTGCACTCCTTCCGGGTCCGCGAACCTCAGGAACTCCTCCTGCTTCCTATGTGTCTGGACCAGCTCCTCTATCTCCCCCGTCGGGTCGTCGTATAGCATGAAGATCTGTTCTGTGTCGCCTCCGATGGCCTTCATCAGCTCCATCCTGTCTGCCTTGTGTTTCAGCATGGTCCTTTCATGCGGCATGATGATGCCTTTGGAGAACTCCTCGAGTCTCACGAGCGCGACAACGCCAGAGCGAATCCTTGGCGTTCCGTCTGGGGATTTGAACGTCTGCTCGTAGATGTAGAGGCAGGGCTCTCGGCCCCTCACTAGAACCTCGTCGTTCAGCCATCTCTGGAGCCGTTTCGCGGCCGTCGCATATGAATCGTGCTCGTCCCCGATGGTTATGTGTGTGATGTTCAGCCTGTCGTCCTTGAGCCTGTTCTCCATCCGCCGGTCTATTACATCATATGGGGGAGCGACGAATCTGAGGACGTCCTGGCCGTACCTCAGGTCGTTGTAGTGAAAAGCAATGAACGGAACCACTCGGGCCATCAGGTCCCTACCTGGGGCCTTGATACAGCCCGAGTCTAAAAAAGGTTGGCATCCTCAATGGGATGCTCGGAACTCATCCTTCCAGGATGGGCACGTAGCCGTACCACGAACCGCCGCTCTCCAGCCCTTTCAGGTTGTCTTCCAGCATCTCCAGATGTGCCCGCTCCATCTTCTCCAGCTTCTCGAAGATGCCCTTCAGCTTTGACCCAGCGTTCCTCGCATTCTTAGAGTAGAAGTCGATCGAGCGCTGCTCTGTCCTCATCCCCAGCTTGATCGCAGAGATGGCGTCCTTCGTGGCAATGGAGTTCCTCTTGATTTTCTCGGGAAATAACTCGGCCATTCCTTTCGCGAGCATCTCCTTCGACGGCGCCTTCGGCTTTCCCCCGAGCGCTGCGAGTTCGCGGCTCAGTATCTCCGCGTGTTCCTTCTCGTCCGAGGCGAGGCTCTTCATCAGCGCCTTCGCATTCTCGTCAGCGACGAGCTCGTGGAACTTGGTGTAGTATTCGCGCCCGCGATGCTCGAACTCGATCGCGGTCGCAATCAACTCCTTGATGTCTACCATCGGGTCACCTGATCCCAGAATCGTGCGAACCTGCTTATTAAGTGTTAGCCGAAGAGCGTCCAGCGGGCGCTGCGAGAGTGTTCCTATTCAGAGTCAGTCTCTCATTATCTGGGATGATAACCTCATGCCGCCCCTTATTATACGCACAGCCGATACAATGAGCGAGCGTATTCAATCAGTGCAACCCTTACCGAGCCCCGGGCTCGGCGCGGGCAAACGCGGAGGGAATTGTGACATCGCATAAAGACCGCGAGTCGGTCAATCCTTCGGGCGAAACGACCCCTAGCCAGGAGTTCGCAACCGCCTTCCTCTCGATCATGAACAGAAGCCTGAGGATGGAGAGCCCTCAGGCCGTCATCGATTCTATCCTCTCATCCATCAAGTGGATAAACGGGCTCAAAGAGGTCGTCTTCGAGGTGGTCTCCAGCGATGCCAAATCGCTGTTCGAGGAGTCCTGGCTCCGAGGTGTGGGGCCGGACAAGAAGCATGTCCGGTGGTCTGACCTCGAAGTCAAGGAGGCAAACAGGATATCGACATACGCGTACTTCTCCCGGGCAGCCGCCTTCAAGGACAGGCCCGCGTCTGGGCTCAAGTGGCTCCCGACCGACTTGCTCAAGCTGGCCGTTGTTGACGTCACTGACAGGCCCATCGCGTGGATTGGTGCCGAAGGCGTTGAGGGCCGCGAGGTCCCGACGAAATCATCCATCGATTGCATGTCAGCGATGATACAGCTTGCCGCGATGGCCATCAGGCGTAGGATCGACGCAACTGCAAGGGATAGGCAGTCGACAAAGATGATTCGGAAGACCGACCTGATGGAGGACCTGCTGAGGATATCCTCAAGGATAGTCTCGGAGAAGGACATCAAGCCACTGGCAGACACGATACTGACCTCCGTTTCCACTCTCTTCGGGTTCAGGAACGTCACCTTGGTCGTCTATGACGAGACCATCGGGGCGTTCAGGTGGCTGGCCCTCTTCGGCTACCCCGAGAATGCCTCCAAGGAGACCAGGTCTAGGACCATACCCACGGAGGCGATCCTCGAGGATCTTCGGGAAAGCAAGCGCATCGGGCGGTCCGTCTATTTCACTCCCAGAGAGGAGGTGTCCCCTGGGTCCATGGTGTACTTCGTCGAGTCGAAGCAAAGGCCCTCCCCGGGCGCTGATAAGGACAGGAAGCCAGGCGACTATCTCGACGGGGACACGCTGGCGTTCGCGCTGCACGATTCGACCGGCAGAATCGTCGGTGTGATCTACCCTTCATTCCCGATAGACGGCAAAGTCCCGGACAAGGAGACCATCGAGACCATCGAGGTGTTCACCTCTCTGGCCGAGGTGTCTATCGAGAACGCAAGACTGGCGCTCGAGAAGGACTCAGCGATGAGGCAGAGCGCCGAGCGAACCGAGCAGCTCTCCAGAATCTTCGACTTGACATCGGATATCCTCTACGTCAGAGATTTGGACCAGCTCCTCCAGCAGGTGCTCGAGACGCTTGCGCAGCTGCTTGGGATCAGGCGGATGGTGCTCGGGATCAGGCGCGAGGACAAGGGAGTCTTCGAGGTCCGCGCGGTGTACGGCTACAGCGAGGAGGCTGCCGAGGAAATCAAGAAGGTCACGTACCCCATCGGCAGGGTCGACTACATAGTCGATCCCAAGGGAAGGCCCCGCGGTCTCTCCCCCATCCAGTGGCACAAGAAGCTCGGGAGGTTCACATACTACATGCCTGTCGAGACGGTGATCGCCCAGCCAGGGGACATGGTGTATTACCCGGAGCCCGACCTGCTCCGTCTGCCTCGTAAGGGTGAGGGATACTGGCACGAGATGGACTACATCGACACTTTCATAAACGACAGGGAGGGCGTCATCACCGCGTATCTGGAGATCCTCAGGCCCAGGGATGACAGGATACCCGACGCTGAGACCGTTGAGATCATCGAGATATTCGCCAGCATAGCTGGCGTCGCAATCGAGAACGCCAGGATGTTCCAGACGCAGATTGAGAGCAGGAAGAGCGCGGAGTTCTATACCGACCTTCTCTCTCACGATATCAAAAACCACAACCAGGCCATCATCGGGTACATGGACCTGCTAAAGGCGAAGCTGGGCAAGGACGCGCAGACTGCGCTCATCGACAAGACCATTGACCAGGTGATGAAGGTCAGCAGGCTGGCGACCGATGTGCGGACGATGTCCAGGCTGACCTGGGGCGGCACTAGACTCTCGAGGACGGATATCGGCGCGGTCCTTACAGACTGCATCAGGAGCCTCCCCCAATATTTCATGACCAGGCAAATCAGGTTCAACGGGCCGCCGGAGTCCGGGAAGTACTACACCGTAGCTGACGAGATGCTCAAGGAGCTGTTCGTCAACATACTTACCAACGCGGCTAAATACGACGCCCACGACCCTCTCGAGATAGACATTTCCGTGGAATCGAAATTCGGGGAGCAGGGCCGGTCTCATGTTGTGTCAATATCGGACCATGGCCAAGGAGTCCCGGACGATCTCAAGGAGGAGATCTTCGAGAGGTTCGTTCAGGGACCGAAGAAGAAGGGTTCCGGCCTTGGCCTGTACATCGTGAAGACTCTCGCCAGAAGGTACGACGGCAGAGCGTGGGTGGAGGACAGGGTCAGGGGAGACCACAGCCAGGGAGCAGTTTTCAAGGTCGAACTCCCCGCTGCTGACTAGAACCCTAACTACAGGAACGCTGTTCCGTCCATCACGTGGACGACTGGTCCCCCAACGCGCACTGACTTTGTCTTTCCGTCACGCGCGGACACGACTTCTATCTCAATCTTGCTCGGCCTGCCCATCTCGTACCCCTGTTCGTTGACTATTCTGTTCATGGCAGACGGCGGCAGGAGCTTGTAGCGTGCCAGATATGACCCGAGACATCCGCTGGCGCTACCAGTCGCCGGGTCCTCCACTATGCTTCCTAGGACCAGCGAGAATCCCCTCGAATGAGTTGTCGAGGTCTTGTCTACTGGATCTAGACAGGTCAGGTAGATGTCGACGGCGCCCTTCGGAAGCTGCTTCACGAACTCGGCGAAAACGGGTGTATTACCAGACGCCTTCTCGACGACCGCTCTTGACTTGGCAAGCACCATCACCCACGGAATTCCCGTGGACACAAGCTGCACAGGAGCTCTGTCCAGAGCTAGGTCGGTCTTCTTCAGAGAAAGGCAGTCGGCCACCTCTTCGGCGTCGAACACTGCACCGAAGACCGGAGGCTTCTGAACTGTCACGACCTTGTGCACAATCCCATTGCGGGAGTGGATCTCGACCGGCAGAACCCCAGCCTTGACCTCCATGAGGGCGGTCGTTACAAGACCGCGAAGCTTGATCCTTCCCTCGCGCGCGAGCACGAAGAACGTCCCGAGTGTCGGGTGCCCTGCATACGCGATCTCCATGTCTGGGGTGAATATGCGCACCCTGAAGTCCGCCCCTGAGCCCTTCGTGGGCGGCACAACAAAGGTCGTCTCCGACAGATTCATCTCTCTCGCCAGGAGCTGCATCTCCTTGCCGGTGAGCCCTCGAGCGTCGGGGAAGACAGCGAGAGGGTTCCCCCCGAACGGCTTCTTCGCGAAAACGTCGACCCGGACGAACCTGGCTCTCTTCATGTGATCGGTACCGGAACTCATTTCCTGCACTTAACTAGATTGCACAGGTGCTCGTACGCGGCCTCCTTGCCCAGGTCGAAGGCCTTCAGATTGACTTCCACGGCCTTCTTCGGAACGTTCTCAGCCACCGAGTTCCGCAGAGCGTCCGTGGGGACCGGGAACTCCTCGAGCGTACTGAGCGCTCCCAGCATGACGATATTCTCCGTGAGCGCGTTCCCCGCCTTCTTCGCCAGTCCGAGGGCATCGATTGCGGAGATTTTGTCAGTGACCTGCGCGAATCTCGCCTTCACATCCTCGACGCCCATGTACTTCAGGGTCTTCTCCTTCACATGTACGGCGGTTTCCGATATCGGGTGCTGTACTCTCGAGTTCATTAGGACGACCCCTCCGGGCTTGAGGTACTCGATGTACCTGAGCGCTTCGAGGGCTTCGAGGGCGAGAATGGCATCAGCCCCCCCGATCGGGATCAGCGGGGACCTGATCTCCTCGCCTATCCTCATGTGCACGTTTATCGACCCGCTCCTCTGGGACAGGCCGTGCTGCTCTCCCGTCAGCGCCCTTATGCCCGCAGCGGCGCAGGCCGAGCCCATGACGTTGGACAGCAGGACCAGTCCCTGGCCGCCAACGGCCGCCATGTACACGCTAAACTCCTTGGCCATGGTCACTCACCCTCCCTCTTTCTTATAGACCCGAAAGGACAGAGCAGGGCGCATACATTGCACCTGTCGCACAGCTCCTTCGAGATGTTCGCGGTCCGGTCGTTGTCATCTATAGAGATCGCGGGGCAGTAGAAAGTCCTGATGCACGTGTACGGTTTCTTGCACACGTCCCTGTCGACCATGTTGGACTCTATCTTCTCTCCCCGCTTGCGCTTCAGCCTGTCCGCATAGAGCGCGCAGGCCCTCCTTGAGATTATGACATTAGGGCCCTTTCTGGACAGCGCCTCCTTCATCTTGGGTATGGCGTTCTTGATGTCGTAGGGGTCCACTATGGTGATATCCTCCAGGCCGAACCCCTTCAGGACGTTCTCGATTATGAACCTCTTCGCCGGTCTCTCGCCAGCGGTGATGTCCGAGCCTGGGTGCGGCTGCTGGCCGGTCATCGCTGTGACCTCGTTGTCCAGGATTATGAGAGTGATGTCGTCACCGTGGTGTATCGCATTGACTATTCCCGGGAGGGTGGCGTGGTAGAAGGTCGAGTCTCCCACCATCGCGACGACCTTCTCCTGGACCGCATACTGCAGGCCCGCGGCAACTCCCATGCACGCGCCCATGCTCAGGAGCGTGTCCCCGTACTCGACGGGCTTGAGGAAGCTCATTGAGTAGCATCCGATGTCGGTCGCGAGCACGTGCTTGACGCCCTTCAGCGCCTGCCTGGTAGCGTACAGGGTCGCTCTGTGAGGACACCCTGGACAGAATGTCGGAGGTCTGTCGGGCAGGTCCTTCTTCAGCTCGGCCGCCCTCTTCATGATGGCGTCGTAGTCCACAGGCGGCCTGATGTTCAGCGCCTTCGCGATCCCGTCGACGACGATGTTGGGGTTGTACTCCAACGCCTCGCTGAACGCCCCAGTCCATTTGCCGTGGATCTTGAGTCCTGGGTTGGATTCCTTCGCTATAGCGGTGACATGCAGCTCGAGATAGGGCGACAGCTCCTCGATGACGATGGCCGTCTTGAGTTTCTTCAGGAAGCCTCCTATGAGCTTCCGGGGCAACGGGAATGTCGTGCCGAGCTTCAGGATGGAGGGGTTGATCCCGAGTATCCTGACCGCGTCCACGGCGTAGTTGTATCCCGCTCCGCTTGTGATGATCCCGATGTCCGAACCTGTGTCCTTCACGATGTTCAAGTCGGAAGACTCGAACTCCTGCTCTAGCTTCCTGGTCCTCTCGAGGAGAGCTGCCTTGAACATCCTCGCGGAGTCGGCCACGGTAACGAACCTCCCCGGTGGATGCTCCCATTTGAGCTTCTCGAACGGCTTCCTGTCTATCTTCCCCAGCTCGACGATCCCGCTCTGGTGGTTCACCCTGGTGGTAGTCCGCATCATGACGGGGACGCCGTACTTTTCGGAGAGCTCGTATGCCGCTCTGACCATCCGCCTCGCCTCCGTAGGATCGGAAGGCTCGAGCATCGGGATGTACGCGTTAGGCCCGAACGGCCTGCCATCCTGCTCCGTCTGGGAGGAGTGAGCATGTGGGTCGTCTGCGACGACGATGATCATCCCGCCTTTGATGCCTGTGTATGATAGAGAAAAGAACGAATCGGAGGCGACGTTGAGGCCGACGCTCTTCATGCTCGTCATCGTCCTCAAGCCCGCCATTGATGCTCCCGCGCATGTCTCCAGCGCGACCTTCTCGTTGGCGGATATCTCCATCTTGAAGTCGAAATTGGGGACGACGTCAGAGAAGGTGTCGAGTATCTCCGTCGTGGGCGAGCCAGGGTACGCAGATACGAGCTTGACATCGGCCTCGATGGCGCTCCTTACGATAGCTTCGTTGCACAACATGAACGCTTTTCCGGGACCATCCCTGACTACATCTGCCACACCCACTCTCATCCGCTCCCTATAGGCTTACGCGAATAGCCATTGCGGGCTAATTGCGTTTGCGGAAGGACATGCGGCTTGTCTATGTTTGTCCCGAACAAATCAGGCGGTTAGCAGTCACGTCTTCGGCTTGACCCTGACATCCATGACTTCCTGGATCTTCCTCCGGACCCGGATAGGGTCAGGAACTGCCTCCCAGACAACAGAATCCTTCCTGCCAGTTGTTCCTTGGGTGGATATCACAATGGTCCCGTACCCCAGCATCCGCTTGCCTATAGACTGCGACATGTCTACGTTCGTTATCTGGACCAGCGGGATGTCCTCGTAGGACTTGTTCAGGATACCCCTTTGTGTGATGATCCTCTCGTCTGTGACCGCGTATACTGTGCTTCCCCACCGGAGCCATCGGTAATCGAAGTAGACGAAGCTCAGCACAAACAGCCCCAAGAAGGCCCACTGTATATACTGGCCGTAGTCTTCGTTGGCCATGTACTCGCTTAGGTATGGTATGTCCGGCACGTCGGGGATGTACTCCCAGGCGAATACCACCAGTGCCGCCAGACCGACTAAGATCGCCAAAGACGCGGACTTCATGTACTTGATCGCGCTCGGCCTTGACTCGAGAATAACCCTCTCGTCGCTCGATAGCAACTTATCCGGTATGAGCTTGGCCTTTCCAGCCATATTCGTACCCGGGTATGCATTATGAGGCTGGGGTGTATTTTAGCCTTGACCTGCCTGGGAGGATGATATCCTCTTGAAGAGGTCTTGCTGGCTAGCTATCTTCTGTGAGCAGCCCTTGCTCGTGCACACTACCGCGTATGACTCATCCGCCTGGCAGTCGCCGGATATGACTGCGACGGTCCGCGGTAAGAAAGCCCTCTTCGCCGCAAGCCAAAGTGGGTCCGAGAGCGCATCCGCAAACGGGGCATGGACGTCAACTACGATCGGCCCGTTATTGACCACGGCCCAGGCGGTCACATACGAGGATGCGAACACTCCGTAGGCCTCCACTTCTTTCCTGGAGAACGATATCAACGCCTTCCTCGCTTTGTCGATGAGCTCCGCCCTGCCAGAAAGGCCGGAGTACAATGCCAGGGATTCGGCCCATTTCGCGTTGAGTATCAGCGATCTCCTAGCTTCCCTCAGGTCTCCGATCGCGTCTTCGGGAACGACGACATCTCCGTAGCCTCCGTCCGGGTGGGCGAAGTGCTTCTCCACGGAATCCACGAGCCGATCCGCCAGCCCGAAGTGCT
>Ga0214474_1000257_pt1 | contig 27934 bp, 18 predicted proteins | sample RVTome_2_FD_187335 | JGI IMG/M metagenome (GOLD analysis project Ga0214474, IMG submission 187335) | Soil microbial communities from uranium-contaminated site in the Upper Colorado River Basin, Wyoming, United States - RVT95D214 HiSeq ... | reverse complement strand
TTTCCGCTCATCCTGAGCTTGTCGAAGGATCCACGGGTAGATTGGAGCATCCGCTCCAATGTTTGTGTCATCCTCGAGCGAAGCGAAGGATCTCGTCAACCGTATCACGTTTTCGGCTTTTGGTTTTTGTCTTTTGCTTTTAATCTTGTTAACATTCCTAACACCATGCCCAAATCGAAAGTCGCGCTCGTTAAATGCAATTCCTACGATAGTAATGAGGTGTTGACAGCCGTTCGAGCCGGACTAAACCTTCTCGGCGGCATCTCTGCCTTCCTCAAACCCGGCGACAAAATAGTACTCAAACCCAACGTCTTGATTGGCACCAGCCCAAATAACGGCGTCACCACCCACACCTCCGTATTCAAAGCCGCAGCCGGCCTGTTCCAAGAAGCCGGCGCCGTTGTCTCTTACGGCGACTCCCCGGCCTTCGGCAAATGCAAGGGCAATTTAAGAAGAGCCGGCTTGAAGCAGATTGGCGACGAGCTTGGACTCAAACTGGCCGACTTCGATTCCGGCAAGCCGGTCAGCCACAAGGATGCACTGCTGGTCAAGAAGTTCGTCATTGCCAATGGCGTGCTTGAGGCTGACGGTCTGGTAAGTCTGCCCCGGCTCAAAACGCACGGCTTTATGCTATTTACCGGAGCCGTAAAAAATCAGTTCGGCTGCATCCCCGGCCTGCTCAAGAGCCAATACCACGTTAAACTGCCCGACCCCTACGATTTCGCCACCATGCTGGTTGATTTGAATACGCTAATAAAGCCCCGCCTTTACATCTTGGATGGTATTACAGCCATGGAGGGTAACGGCCCCAGGAGCGGCCAGCCGAAGCAGTTAAATGTCCTGTTATTCTCCAGCGACCCCATAGCCCTGGATGCCACCGCCTGCCGGATTATTAACCTTAATCCCGCCGTCGTACCCACCAGCCAGCCGGGTGAAGCTGCCGGACTGGGAACATATCACGCTGAGAATATTGAGCTTGTAGGCGGAGATATAGATTCCTTTTTCGACCCCAGCTTTGACGTAAATCGAACGCCTCCCGCCCACAGCTCCGGCGGCCGGTTCAGCACCTTCATAAAGAACAGAATTACCCAGAGGCCTGTTATCGATAAAGCCAGGTGCGACCTTTGCGGTGTTTGCGTTAAAATGTGTCCCGTCCGCCCCAAAGCCGTTGACTGGTATGAAGGTGACATGTCCCAGCCTCCCCGGCACAACTACGACCGCTGTATCCGCTGCTACTGCTGCCAGGAAACCTGCCCCGATGGCGCCATCCTGATAGAAAGTCCATTGCTGGGAAGGTTGTTCGCTCGAATCTAACTCAATTTTTTGCGGGTACTATCCAATAGGATTGACTATTACGACAGCTAGAGATAGGATAGTAGCAATTATATTCCATCAACTTGGTTCAAAACCTAACTTTCTCATTATAGAACTTACCCCGGGGGCGGAAAGTGATAAGCACGGACAGAACTTTCATAACCAATGAAGAGGGAAATACCCTTCAAGACAGGTTCCGTATCCTTCTAAAAGACACCCGTTTCTTTGATGTTCTGGTAGGGTACTTTTATACCAGTGGCTTCTATACACTTTATCAATCATTAGAAAATACTGAGAAAATCAGGATCCTGATTGGTATCAATACTAATAAGCAGACCGCAGACCTTATTCAGCAGTCTAAGGCTCCAACTCAGGGGACATTGCAGTTCTCCCACTCTGAGGCAAAAGAGGAATTCTCCAGAGCTGTTTCTGGCGAAATGGCAACCTCAGAAGACAATAGAAACGTTGAAGACGGCGTCAGCAAATTTCAAGAGTGGCTGAAGAGCGGCAAACTCGAGATTAAGGCCTATCCCTCAGAAAACATTCACGCCAAGCTGTATATTATGACTTTTGCTGATGGTGCCATGGATATTGGCAGGGTCATAACCGGTTCCAGTAACTTTACCCAATCAGGCTTGATAAGCAACCTTGAGTTCAATATTGAACTTAAGAATAGGAGCGACTACGAATTTGCCTTAGCCAAATTCAATGAACTATGGGTAAATGCGGTAGATGTCAAATACGAATATCTTGAAACCATCCAAACCAAAACATGGCTTAACAATACTATCACCCCTTACGAGCTCTACCTTAAGTTCCTCTACGAGTACTTTAAGGAAAAGATTAACATCGACCAGGACACTGCCGATTCGCAGTATCAGCCTGAAGACTTCTTGGATTTGAAATATCAAAGAGAGGCGGTAATAGATGCCAAATCAAAACTGGAAGAATATGGTGGCGTATTCCTTTCTGATGTTGTTGGCCTGGGAAAAACCTATATCTCAGCGCTGCTAGCAGATCAACTTGACGGCAGAAACCTGGTTATCGCGCCACCCGTCCTTTTGGATGAGGATAGCCCGGGTTCCTGGCCCAACGTTTTCCATGACTTTAAAGTAGCAGCCAAATTCGAATCACTAGGCAAGCTCGACCATCTCATAAAACAGGGAACAGAAAGATATTCGAATATATTCATAGATGAGTCTCACCGATTCAGAACTGAAACCACCGCAACATATGAGCAGTTAGCGCAAATATGCCGGGGCAAACGTGTAGTACTGGTTACAGCGACCCCGCTGAATAACTATCCAAAAGATATTCTAAGCCAGATTAAATTGTTCCAAAAATCCCGAAAAAGCACGATTCCCAACCTTCTTGACCTAGAAGGTTTCTTTTCAATCCTTGCCCGGAAACTCAAAGGTCTGGATAGGCAGTCAGATAGCGACGACTACATAGGAATCGTAAAGGAAAACGCCAGGGAAATCAGGGAAAAGATTCTCAAATATATAATGGTGCGGCGTACCCGCTCCGAGATAGTCAAATACTTCACTGAAGACCTGAAGAAGCAGGGATTCAAATTCCCCGAAGTGGCTGACCCGGAACCCATCTTTTACCAATTCAACGAGAATGAGGACCGTGTTTTCAGCAGGACTATGGAGCTTATCATCAAGAAGTTTCAATACGCCCGCTATGTTCCCTTGCTTCACCTGAAGAAGGGTATCCCCCAACCCGAAGAGCTGGCCCAGAAAAACATGAGAAAGTTCATGAAGACGTTATTGGTAAAACGGCTAGAAAGTAGCTTTCTTGCCTTCAGAAACAGCCTCACCAGGTTCATTAACTCATATGAACAGTTTTTAGGTGAGCTCGACAGGGGAAATGTATATATCAGTAAAAAATATGCCAATAAAATCTTTGAATTCCTGGAAAATGATGATGATGACGCAATCCAGAAGCTAATCGATGAGGATAAAGCACAAAGATTTAACGCCAGTGATTTTGAGGATAATTTCAGAAAAGACCTGGAGAGTGACCTAAAGACATTGAAAGAGATGGATAGTCTCTGGAAAACAATAGACAGGGACCCCAAGTTATTGACTATTCTTGATATTCTTAAACAAAAGACAATCCTGAAAGAGAGTAAGCTAATCATCTTCACAGAATCAAGGGAGACAGCGAATTATCTTGGGAGTCATCTTGCTAAAGCATATTCGGGCAAGGTGCTTATTTACACCGGCGCCTCTGGCGCCGCTACACGCCAGAGCGTAATTCAAAATTTTGACCGTAGAGCAAAGCAGCCGCGTAATGACTATCGGATTCTTGTCAGCACTGAGGTTCTCTCCGAAGGAGTTAATTTGCATCAATCGAACGTTGTCATCAACTATGATATACCCTGGAATCCCACCCGCCTGATGCAGAGAGTAGGCCGTATCAACCGCGTTGATACCAAGTTCGATACAATCTATACCTTCACTTTCTTCCCCACCACGCAATCCAACGATGCGATTAAACTCAAGGAAGCTGCCGAATACAAAATTCAAGCCTTTATCGAGATGCTCGGCAATGATGCCTGGCTGCTAACGGAAGGCGAAGAAATCAAATCGCATGACCTGTTCACTCGCCTGACCTCAAAGAAAACCATTACCGGTGAGGACGAAGAGGAGGAGAGTGAGCTTAAGTATTTGCAGATAATCCGAAATATTAGAGATGATGAGCCTGATTTATTCGAAAAGATTAAGCGACTGCCTAAAAAAGCCCGAACCGCCAGGATTGACGAAAACAAAGGCAATGCGCTGCTAACCTATTTCCGTAAAGGTAAGCTACAGAAGTTCTATCTGGCTCAAAGTCAGTCAACTCAAGAATTAGACTTCTTTTCCGCTGCCAGGCAGCTCGATGTAAATAAAGACACTAAACGGCAGTCAATTCCCCAGGATTATTACGATTTATTAGAGATGAACAAGAAAGCGTTTCAACTGGCAACTACCGAAGAAGTGCCGGAAGCAAAAATGAGAGGTGGCCGGGACACTGCTACCTTCGTGCTTAGGTTCCTGAAATCTAACCAAATCAAGCATTTCCAGGGCTACACCGAGGATGATGAGCTCTATATTAAGCAGGTCGTCAAGCTTATAGAAGAAGGAGGGCTGCCGAAGCAGACCACCAAAACGCTGCAAAAGGAGTTAAGCAAAGAGCTCAACCCGATAAAGATACTGGGCATATTGAGAAAAAACATACCCTCAGAGTTTTTTAAGCAGACGGCGGCTGAAAGCGCCGCTCAGACTTCCGGCCCCAGAGAGGTCATTCTTTCCGAATACCTCGTAGGCAAATAGCTATGGCGAAACAACCAAATAATTACGCTTTTATCGACAGCCAGAACCTCAACCTTTCAATTCGTAGTCAGGGATGGATTCTTAATTTCAGTAGATTTCGGCAATATCTTCATGACAAATACAGCGTAGCTAAAGCCTTTCTTTTTATCGGATATGTTTACGAAAACCAGGACCTATACACCAGCTTGCAAAAGGACGGCTACATCTTGGTCTTTAAGCCAACGCTCAAGCTGCCAAGCGGCAAGGTAAAGGGGAATGTTGACGCCGAGCTGGTGCTTCATGCCATGATTGAGTACAAGAACTACGATAATGCCCTTATTGTTACCGGAGATGGCGATCTTCACTGCCTGGTAGATTATCTTATAAAGAACGGTAAACTGTTAAAACTAATGATTCCGAACAGGAACAGTTTTTCCTCGCTATTCAGGAGGTTGAGACCCCATATTGTATTTATGAATGAGCTCAAGGGTAAGCTGGAGTATGATAAGAGCACTAAATAAAAAGAGAGGCATTACCGCGGGACGAAACCCTTTGGTTGGCCTCTCATCGTGATTATGCTGAAAGCATAGCAAATACGTTGCCTTTTGTCAAGTGTCAGATAGGTTGTTAGATGGATAAACAGACCGCTGTAGGAATAATCAGGGATACTTTTGAAAGCCCTTTCGATAAAGCTAGATTCGTCTATTTCATCAAGAACCTCCTCAATAAAATTGACGAGACCAAAGCATTACATATCCAAGGGAATTATGTCCCTGAAAGCTTCCGAGACTGCGTAAAAACCTATGAAAGAATCGGCACCTATACCGACCCAGAGAACAATAAAATCGATGTCTTGATTGTCTACCTCCAAAAAGAAAAGGCACTGGTACATGCTCGCACAGCGCAGAGAAACTTTGTTGCCAGATACCTTAAAGAGCGTGGCGAGAAAGAGGCTGGATTGGTGGCTTTTGTCTCCCCAGACGAGGAAGACTGGCGGTTCTCCCTGGTAAAAATGGATTATCATCTGGAAGAAGGTCCCGGTGGCAAAACGAAAGTGAAATCAGAGCTTACCCCAGCCCGCCGCTGGTCGTTTCTCGTTGGCAAGAACGAAAGCAGCCACACCGCCCAGAGCCAATTGGTTCCCATTGTACAGGATGACGCACATGACCCCACACTCAAACAGTTGGAAGCCGCATTCAACATCGAGGTCGTCACCAAAGAGTTCTTCACCAAATACCGCGAGCTTTTCCTTAATGTGAAAAAGGAGCTTGACGGCCTCGTCGAACAGAATGCAGCCGTCAAGAAAGAGTTCACCACCAAGGGTGTAAATACCGTTGATTTGTCCAAGAAACTGCTTGGGCAGATTGTCTTCCTGTATTTCCTGCAGAAGAAGGGCTGGCTCGGAGTTCCGATGCATAAGAATTGGGGAGATGGTGACAGGAGATTTCTGCGCCATCTTTTTGAAACATGCAACAGCGAACACAAGAACTTCCTAAATGATTACCTAGAGTACTTGTTTTATGACGCCTTAAATAACCGTGATAGAGGCGGTGTCGACCCCAGTTACTACAGTCGTTTCAACTGCAAAATCCCGTTCCTCAATGGCGGTTTGTTTGACCCTATCAACAACTACGATTGGGTACATGTCGATATTCCTTTAATAAATGAACTCTTTTCTAACAGCCAGAAGACAAAAGAAGGCGATTTTGGCACTGGCATTCTTGACGTATTCGACAGATACAATTTCACGGTCAAAGAGGATGAGCCCCTGGAAAAAGAAGTTGCCATTGACCCGGAAATGCTGGGCAAGGTATTTGAGAATCTCCTGGAGGTAAAAGACCGCAAGTCCACGGGCACATATTACACCCCCCGCGAGATCGTCCATTATATGTGTCAGGAAAGCCTCATAAACTATCTGGACACGGCTATTAATACTGGCGCTGTCCCACTAGTACAAACTCGCCCTCCGCAGGGAAAGTTGTTTGGTCAGCCGGACCCGGAGCAAGCAACCTTGAAGACTTCCAGATACAGGACGATTATCCCCCGAGAAGAAATCGAGGAGTTAGTCCGCAAGGGTGAGCTGGTGATCGAAAATGAAGCCACTGCCCTTCAGAAACTGAGTGATGTTGAGCAGGGAAAGATCAAGTCAAGCAATTATAAGTTAATGCTTAAGCCGTCTATCAGGGAGAACGCTAGGCTGATTGACGACAAACTGAATACCATCCGCGTATGTGACCATGCCGTTGGGTCCGGAGCATTTCTAGTTGGCATGATGACCGAAATCGTCCGCGCAAGGAATGTGCTTACTGATCACCTTGAGGATAAAGAGAGGAGAACCAATTACAGGTTCAAGCGCCATGCTATTCAAAACTGCCTGTACGGCGTGGATATCGACCCCGGCGCGGTGGAAATTGCTAAACTCCGCCTTTGGCTCTCCCTGGTTGTGGACGAGGAGGATATCAAGCAGATTCAACCCTTGCCGAACCTGGACTACAAGATTGTCCATGGAAATTCGCTTATGGGTGTCGAAAAGACGCTATTTAATCTCGAACTATTCAAAGAACTGGAAAAGTTAGAATCTCTTCATTTTGATGAGACCAATGTTAACATGAAGCAAGTTTATAAAAAGCAGATTGACCAATTAATCAGCCAGATAACGAACAACAACCAGAACTTCGATTTTCAAGTCTACTTCTCCAAAGTCTTCCGCGAAAATGGCGGGTTTGATGTAGTGATCGCCAATCCGCCTTATGTTGACGGCAGACAACTAAATCATAACGAGTTAAAAGATTTAAAACAATCGTACCTATCAGCGCAGGGGAAAGTAAATCTGTTTAATCTATTTTATGAGAAGGCCTATTACCTACTAGCAGAGAGCGGGTTCAGTTCGCTAATTATTCCTTCCACATTCTTGCGTAATTCCAGATATTGGGCTATCAGAGAGTTCATTCTGAAAAACATGAGACTACTAGAAGTCATCGAATTTGATGAGATGCAATTCGAATCTTCCGTAGTAGAGAACATAGTTATTGCATCGCAAAAAAGCAATCCCTGTGATAATAGCTTGCTGGTCTTAGATAATCTCGTACATAAAAGCCCCCGTGTTTATTTGCAGGGTGGCTTTCTTAAAGAAGAGAGTTATCGAATATTGACAACCAAAGACGTAATTGACTCAACAATAATTGCGAAAATAAAAGATGGTTGCGTAACGTTAGATTCGAGCTACTTTATCAAAGACGGTATTAGTACCGGATTCAAGCCATTTCCAGAAATCTTGTTGGGTAAGAGAGATGGTGATTATTTCATTTCACTCTCAGGAGCCAAAGAAAAATTCAATACCCATGTCCACAAAAGAGTAATAGATGGTGGAGAATTTAACAGATATCTTGCGGTGAAATGGGAAGGCCGCTATATTAAGTACGATAAAGCAATAGAATATACGCCGAAGCCGCCGAAGGGTAAACCATTCAACTGCCAGCTTAGGGAACGCGTGATATTTGCAACCCTGCCTCGAATTCTCAGTCGCCAAACTTCAAATAGGTTGATCATGACACTTATCCAAGATGAGTTCTACACCAGGAATTCAATTCATAATATCTATCCCCGTGATGATAGCAGCCTGTCAATCGAATATGTTTTATCGCTACTAAATAGCAATCTTATGAATTATGTATATTCTAGGGTTACTCAAGAGACTGGGAAGGTACTTCCACAAGTTCACATTTCTGATCTGAAGCATCTTCCTATTAAGAACATCTCTACTGCTGCACAAGAACCATTTATTAGACTCGTCAACCAAATCCTGGCCATCACCAAAGACGAAGACTACCTCATCAATCCGACCAAGCAAGCCAAGGTAAAAGAATACGAACGCCAAATCGACCAGATGGTGTATGATTTGTATGAATTAACGCCGGAAGAGATTGTGGTGGTGGAGGGTTCACATAAATAATATGGAAGCAAACAGTTATAATAAGTACCGAATTCAAATAGCTGATTCCAAATTCAAATGTATTGAAGCGAATGGCGAGCGCAGAAAAGGATTTGCATACCCGGATATATCAGACAAATTACCCAAATTGTACGTTGTGAAACAAGGTAACGTAATTTATTATGTTGGGATTACCAGCCAGGATATCAGAAAACGTCTAAAATACGGTTTCTCCGCACAAGGTAAGCACGGTTATCACGGATATAAATGGAAGGACTTGGGTATAGTAGAGTTACTGGTCTGGAGTTTTCCTGACAGAAGTATGGATGTGGAAGCGATAGAAGCGGAACTTGTGTATTTTATCAGGGAAAAAACCGGCAAATGGCCGAAGTATCAAATGGAAATTCACTTCCATGGAGCATCAAAATCAGAGATACAGGTTGCCAAATCAATAGTGAGCAAATGTTTGAACGAAATTTAGGTTAGCTAATTAGGCGGTTCCCCAACCCCCATTAACCACCATATATATATACAATCAGGGCAGTCTTGCAGCCGAGAAATCATGCAAATAAATATGGCTATTGACGGGTTTGTGTGATATCTTATTTCTTAAGGAAACCTTAGCGTCACAGGAGGTGAGCCATGGCAAAATCGTTCTGGAAAGGTGTTATCAGCTTCGGACTGGTGGCTATACCGGTCAAGATGTGCGTGGCGACCGAAACCAGGCCATTGAGCTTTCATCTGCTGCATAAGAAGTGCCTGACACGACCTAAGCAGGTACTGCACTGCGATGTCGACAGCGAGTACTTCGGCCTAAAAGATACGGTGCGCGGCTACGAGGTCTCTAAAGACCAGTATGTCGTCCTCGACGAAAGCGATTTCGAGAAGGTGCCGATTAAGACCTCGCACGCCATCGATATTCAATGTTTCATAGACAGTAAGGAAATCGACCCCGTCTACTACTACGGCAGCCACTACATCGGGCCTGAGGAGCTGGGCGTCAAGCCATTTCAACTGCTGCGCCAGGCGCTGGAGAAAACAGGGAAGGTCGGCATCGGATAGCGCTTTTGAGCTGACTTCGCGGAGTATACCGCCAGGATGGTGCCAGCTAATATTATCCGGTAATAACTACTCCCTCATCCAAATAGACAATCATATATATTATAGCTTTAGTATTGTAAAGGACACGGACACTGAATAAAAATAACGTAACTGAGTCATGTGTAGAGTGGATAGGAATTTTTATCGTTGTTGTGTTATGATGAATGATAGGTGGCTACATGAAGGCTGTTGAATCCAGGGCTGAGATTTATTTGATGGCTCTTCAGTCTCTTTCCAAGACGGAGAGGGAGGCTGTTATTGCGCGTCTGTTGGAAGACCCGGGTCTAAGGGAAGATATCCTCGATTTGATAACCATCTACCAGCGCCAGGGCGAACCATCACGACCTTTTAGGGAGTACATAGCAGAGACTAAAAGGTGAGGCTCCTGAAAGGGTGAAATATGAAATCCGGATCCTCCATTCTGCTGAGAAGGAGATGGATAAACTCCCCCCGGCAATACATAGCCGCATCAGCAGAAGAATTCTTTCTCTTGAAAACATTCCCAGACCCAAAGGCGCAAAGAAGCTCAGCGCCCGTGACGAGTATCGCCTCAGGATTGGCAACTACCGAATCTTGTACACCATCAGCGATAGTGATAGCACTGTCACTATAATTGCTGTGGGTCACCGACGAGACGTCTACCGCTAAACACCATCAGTTTTATTGCAGATTAAGTATGGCTATTGGCAAGCTGGTATGCTATCTTATTTCTTAGGAAGACCTTAACGTCACAGGAGGTGAGACATGGCAAAATCGTTCTGGAAAGGTGCTATCAGCTTCGGGCTGGTGGCTATACCGGTCAAGATGTACGTGGCGACCGAAACCAGGCCGTTGAGCTTTCATCTGCTGCATAAGAAGTGCCTGACACGACCGAAGCAGGTACTGCACTGCGATGTCGACAGCGAGTACTTCGGCCTAAAAGATACGGTGCGCGGCTACGAGGTCTCTAAAGACCAGTATGTCGTCCTCGACGAAAGCGATTTCGAGAAGGTGCCGATTAAGACCTCGCACGCCATCGATATTCAATGTTTCATAGACAGTAAGGAAATCGACCCCGTCTACTACTACGGCAGCCATTATATCGAGCCGGAGGAGCTGGGCGTTAAGCCGTTTCAATTGCTGCGCCAGGCACTGGAGAAAACGGGGAAGGTCGGCATCGCTAAGGTCGTATTTCAGCACCGCGAGCATCTGGGCTGCTTAAGACCGCTGGACAACATCATGGCGCTGCATACCATTCACTATGCAAACGAAATTCTGCCACAAGAGGAGTTCACGCCGGGGGAAACTAAAACCACCGCGGCGGAGATGGATATGGCAATCTCGTTAATCAAAGCCATGGCTAAGAGCTTTAAGCCGGGAGAGTACCAGGATGAATATCAGGAGGCGCTGAAGAAGCTGGTGGAGGCTAAGGTTAAGGGTGAGAAAATTGTCGTGCCCTCGGTGGCTAAGGTGGAGATGGCTGATTTGATGGCGGCGCTCCGCGCTAGTGTCGAGCAGGTAAAAGTCAAAAGGTAAAATCCCTCTCAATCTCCCTTTACGAAAGGGAGAGGTTCGCCATTTGTACATTCTTCGACAAGCTCAGGATGAACGGAAATGTTAGGCTCAGAATGAGCGGAAATTTAATAAGTTAAAAGTTAAAGACCAAAAACCAAAAGTTCAAGTAAAAAGTTAAAAGTAATATTAGATTACGGGGATTGATTCTAGATTACAGAGATATTCAGACTGATTGGAGCAGATGCTCCAATCTACCCGCGTCGATATAGATATGGGCCGGAAGCTGGAAGAATACGGCGAGAAGCGCCATTTTAGGCTGACACCCGAGCCAAAGGCACAAGTACCAAAAGGCCAAGGGTCGCTGATTTTTGTCGTCCAGAAACACCGCGCCCGCGCACTGCATTACGACTTAAGGCTGGAAGTCGACGGCGTGCTCAAGTCGTGGTCGGTGCCCAAGGGACCTTCGCTCGACCCGGCAACAAAGCGGCTGGCGGTGATGGTTGAAGACCACCCCATCGACTACGCCGGCTTCGAGGGCGTGATTCCAAAGGGCGAGTACGGCGCCGGCGAGGTCATCGTCTGGGATACCGGCACCTACTCTCCTGATGAAGGCGGCAAGTTCCTGTTTACCGACCGCGCTGGTGCCGGGGCTGAAATGAGGCAGGGGCTGGCGAAGGGTAAGCTATCCTTCTTCCTGCGGGGACATAAGCTGAAAGGCTCGTGGACGCTGGTGAAGACACGCCAGGCTGAAAATAGCTGGCTGCTGATGAAGCATAAGGACGATTATGCACGTGCCGATGTCGATATATTGAAAGAAGAGCGCTCGGTGCTGTCGGGCCGCACCGTGGAACAGGTCAAGGCTGCAGAGGAGACTGAGGATGCGCCGCCGTCGTCGCTCAATCCTGGAAATTTACCCGGGGCGCAGCCGACACGATTTCCTTCTGTTGTACACCCCATGCTGGCGCGCCTGGCGGAGGCTCCGTTCTCTAAGCCCGTCTGGATATTCGAGCCCAAGCTGGACGGCTACCGGACCATGGCACATATTCAAAACGGTCAGGTCAGGCTGCTGTCCAGAAGAGGCATAGACGTGACGCAGCAGTACGCGGCGCTGGTGCCTGAGCTGAGCCGCCAGCCAGCTTCGGAGGTGGTTCTCGACGGTGAAATCATTGCACTGGACGAAAAGGGACAGCAGTGCTTCCAGTGCCTGCAGAACTACCTGCGGTCGATGCAGCGCACAAAAACGGTGCCGGGTGAGCCGACATCCTTGATTTACTACGTCTTCGATATACTGTTTTTAGACGGCTACGACATGCGCGGCGTCGCCCTTCACCGGCGCAAGAAGCTGCTGGGCAGCATATTCAGGCCTTCCCGGCAGGTCAGGCTGGTCGACTACTTCGAAGCCGAGGGAGAGCGAGTCTACCAAGCGGCGGTGAAGAACGGTCTGGAAGGAGTTATAGCCAAGCAGAGCGACAGCCGTTACGAATCAGGGGAGAGGTCGGGAAGCTGGCTCAAGATAAAGTCGGCGCTGTCCGACGAGTTCGTCATCGGCGGCTATACCAAGGGTCAGGGAAGCCGGGCGCATTCCTTCGGCGCGCTGCTGCTGGGCTACTACGACGAAAAAGGCGGCCTGCAATTTGCCGGGCATGTCGGCACCGGACTGGATGAGCGGGCGCTGGCCGGCCTGAAAAACCGGCTCGATGCCTTGCGGACAGACCGCTGCCCGTTTACCGAGGTGCCGGAGACGAATACACCCGCCGTCTGGGTGCGTCCGGAGCTGGTGGCCGAGGTCAAGTTCTCCGAATGGACACAGGACGGGCGGCTGCGAATACCTGTTTTTATGCGGCTGCGCGAGGATAAAGCGCCGGCTGAGGTGCGCCGGACAAAGCCGGTAGCGGCTTCAGCCACAGACCCGTCCCCTGCGGACGAATCGAAAGAGGTGCTGGAGCAACTGCAGAAGCCCGGCGACAGCCTGGTCATTGAAATCGAAGGCAACCGCATCAGCCTGACACACCTGAAGAAAGTGCTATGGCCGGAGACCAGAAGCCACGCGCCGTTAACTAAGCGGCATTTTCTGGCATATCTGGCCTCGGTTTCCTCGTATTTCCTGCCGCATTTGAAGGAACGCCCGCTGACGCTGAGCCGCTACCCGGGCGGCATAGAAGGCGAGCACTTCTGGCAGAAGCACTGGAACAGCCCCCTGCCCGATTTCGTGCAACGGGTGAACATCACCGAGGAAGAGGACAAGGTACACGAGTACCTGGTGTGCCGCAACCTGTCGACGCTCATATGGCTGGGGCAGCAGGCGGATATCGAATTCCACACCTGGTTCTCCAGGATAAGCCCGGCGCCGGATATGCGGACGAAGAAGGACACGGACTATCTGCTCGATTATCCCGACTTCATCATCTTCGACCTCGACCCCTATATTTATTCAGGGAAAGAAAAAGCCGGCGATGAGCCGGAGCTGAACCGGAAGGCGTTCGACAAGGTATGCCAGGTGGCTTTGTGGCTGAAGGAGGTACTCGATAAGCTGTCGCTCGAAGCCTTCGTCAAGACCTCGGGCAAGACCGGGCTGCATATGTATATACCCATCGTCCGCAACCTAGACTATAAAGCGGTGCGCTCGGCGGCGGAAACCATCGGTCGCTTCGTGCTGCAGAGCCATCTTGAAGATATCACCATGGAATGGTCGGTGGAGAAACGCAAGGGCAAGGTATTTGTCGATTACAATCAGAACGTCCGCGGCAAGACGCTGGCGGCGGCATATTCGCCGCGGCCGGTAGCGGAAGCCACCGTATCCACGCCGCTGCGCTGGAACGAGCTGGGTAAGGTCTACCCTACTGAGTTCACCATTTTGACGGTTCCGGAGCGGTTGAAAAAGACGGGTGATTTGTGGGCGGACATACTTAGCGCCAAGCGGGATGTAAAGGAACTGGTGGCTGCCGGTCTTAATAAATGATTATTCCAAAGCAGCTATAAATTTTTTAAGACCTCAGGCGTGGGCGGCATAAACTTCTGGCAACTTGTAACGTTCTACTAATTAGGCGAGTCATCGCCCCCTTAACCAAACAGAGAAACCAGCGTCGTGACCAGCGCTGGTTTCTCGCTTTTATGAGGTATGATTCTTGATGTCATTCTGAGCAACGCGAAGAATCTCGGCGGAGATGGTTCCCGCTTCCTTCGACACGCTCAGGATGAGCGGGAAAAGGAAATCCCTCTCAATCTCCCTTTACGAAAGGGAGAAGCCGCCGGTTGTCGCCTTACAAAAGGAGAAGCAGATTGTTGCCTTTACGAAGGAAGAAGACGGTATCCCTCTTTGAAAAAGATTTACCGCAAACCTCCCCCTTTGAAAAAGGGGGATATAGGGGGATTTTATTCCGATAAAGAGGACAGAACTAACCGTCACTTAAGCTTGAATGACGAGACTATAGCAGAGAAGGGATAAGTCCCGTATCCGGCCGCATCCCCCGCCGTATCCAGTTTGTAAGTGTGGTCTGCCGTGCTTTTGAAATAAGCCTCTCCGTGATACGGCCCGATATCCCCTTCATAGTCATATGAAACAAACCAGTTCCAGTCGCCTTCCATCGGCTTATTTTCCAAAAGCGCGAACTCCACCGACCCTGTTCCCATGGCCATGACCCATCGCTGGGCAGCTTCTTGAGCCGGCATGGCATCTATTACATCTATTCTGACGGAAGCTAAACGCGACGGAGACTTAATAATATAGATTGTTGAGTCCTTGGATATTTCTGATTGCCAGTTGAGCGGATAGCTAAGACTATACCCTTCTACATCGTTGATATATGTGGTAAATCCCGGCTGACCACACCCGGCGGCAGAACTAAGCAATAGGACGACAAGTCCAAATAGCAGAAACCAATATTTCTTGTTGTGTTTCACTCGAGCCTCCCTGTGGTTAATTTTTGATAAACTCGCCTGATTATACTGTGAAACTCGCCCGATGTCACGTAAGTGTACTCATCCAGTACTTTCGTGACACCATATGTTTCTGTCTTTCCCAAGCAATATATTTTGTCATCGCGAGGAGCCCCTCCGTGTAAGGGCGACGTGGCAATCTCGGTGGTGGGAAGAAATGCGGAGATTGCCACGTCCTTCAGCGGAAGGACTCGCAATGACAGAAAAAAGGGCTGCCATAACTAGATGGCGTCACCCATCTATCTGAACAAGCTCAGCAGACATATAAACCCCCTAGCAAAATACGAACAAAATGTGCTATACTTACCGCCTAGCGAAATAGGAGGACGTGACACGATGAAGGCTCACTCAAAGAAGGCTCATCCAAAGAAGGCTCACCCGAAGAAGGCTCAAAAAAAGGCCCCACAGAAAGCTGCCTTGAAGAAAGCCGCACCAAAGAAAGCTGTCATAACAAAGGGCGACTCAAACAAGGCCATATATGAAAAAAGACCATGGCTGAAGTTTTACCTCAAAGAGGTGCCGCCGGATGTTAAAATCCCGGAAAAATCCGCAGTCGAAACCTTCGATGAAGCCACAGATAAATGGAAAGGTAAGACCGCGTTAGTATTCTACGGCAGAAAAATAAGCTACCGCCAATTAAGAGACCACGTCGATAGATTTGCTACAGCTATGCAGGACCTGGGAGTCAAAAAAGGAGACCGGGTCGCTTTACTGCTCCTGAACTCACCTCAATTCATCATAGCCTATTTCGGCGCCATGAAGGCCGGAGCTGTACTTACTGCCATTAGTCCTGTTTATGTCAGTCCCGAAATCAAGCATCAAATTGAAGACAGCGGCGCCCGGATAATCGTCTGCCAGGACATACTTTACGAAAATGTGGAGCGGTCAGGAGTTAAACTGGATAAGGTTATCCTGACCAGTATTGGGGAATACTTACCTGGGCTAAAAAAGTTCATGGGCAGCAGCATACTCAGGGCTGTATATCAGAAGATGGCAACACCACCTCCTGAGATATATGAAAGAGAAGGAATTTATCAATTACAGGACTTGATTAAGAAATATCCTCCTAAACCGCCAAAAATCAAGTTCAATATTCATGAGGACCTGTTAACACTCCCCTACACCGGCGGCACAACCGGTCTGCCCAAGGGCGCTATGATAACCCACTACAATATCACTGCAGCCAGGTACATTGGCTCAGAGTTCTGGGGAAATGTTGTCGAGGAGGGCAAAGAGACCATACTGGCCTATATGCCCTTTTACCATATCTACGGTCAGGCGGTGATTATGCTGGGAGGCATAGCCCAGGGCTGGACCCTGGTAATATTCACCACTCCCGACCTCGACGACATGCTGAACGCCATCGAAAGCTACAAGGTAACCCTTTTCTTCAGCGTCCCCTCTTTGTATGAATTCCTTAGAGATTATGTCCGTACCGACAGAATTAACTGGAAGCGCCTTAAAGTTCTTGTCTCCGGTGCCGATGCCCTTCTTGAGGATACGGCGATGGGCTGGGAAAAACGGACAGGCACTAAAATCCACGAAGGCTGGGGGATGACTGAGACAAGCTCCATTGGAATGGGCAGTCCGTACGGGAGACCAAAGGTCGGCTCTTTCGGCGTACCCATGTCTAACACAGTAGCTGGAATCGTCAGTCCTGAAAGTACCAAATTTCTGCCCGTTGGCGAGATAGGTGAGCTGTGTGTTAAGGGGCCGCAGATATCCAAAGGATACTGGAATAATCCGGAAGAGACTAAGAAAATGTTTGTCAAAATCGACGGTGAAACATGGCTTCGCACCGGCGACTTAGCCAGGATGGATAAAGAAGGCTATTTCTTTTTCTACGATAGAAAACGCGACATGATTAAATACAAGGGCCTGGCGGTATTCGCCAGGGAGGTGGAGGAGGTACTGGCAGCTCATCCACAAGTCAAGGAAGCAGGTGTAATTGGAATCCCCGACAAAGATGTCGGAGAGAAAGTCAAAGCCATCGTCGTCCTTGAGACGGACGCCAGAGGCAAAGTCTCAGAAGAGGAAATTATGAAATACTGCGCTGAAAATTTGGCGCACTATAAATGCCCCAGAATCGTTGAGTTCAGGGGAGAAGTGCCAAAGACAGACGTCGGCAAAGTATCTCGCCGGGAATTGAGAGAGGACGAGCTGTAAGACCGCTTGACTTGTCCAAATAGACGGGTAACACCGATATCAGTCATTTAAAGAAATTAAAAACGATTACTTTTTTATTCTCTCTCCACTGGAGGGAGAGAGTTTGAGTGAGGGGGATTATCTCAGGTTTCGCCCTCACCTTAATCCTCTCCCGTCAAGGGAGAGGAAAAAAAGTAGAACTGAAAGCTAAATCTTCCCCGTGAAGAGAGCTTAGAGTTTGGTGCTATTATGAAAGTACCAGAGCTAACGCTGGTAAAACCTCAAAAATCAATCGTGCGTATATTTCGTTTGCATTTAAATATCACCACCATATACCTCAGGCACATTGGCAAAACACAAACACTGTGCTATACTTTGCCTAAAACAAAGGGGGAGGTGACGTAATGGACGTTGATACGAATAAGGCACTATATGAGTCAAGACCGTGGCTAAAGTTCTATCTCAAGGAGGTGCCACCGGACGTTATAATCAGGGATAGGTCTGCGGTAGAAACCTTTGACGAAGCCACTGACAAATGGAAGGACAGGACTGCAGTAATATTCTACGGCAGGAAGATGAGCTACCGCGAGCTGAGAGACCACGTCGATAGATTCGCCACAGCCTTGCAGGATTTAGGAGTTAAAAAAGGTGATAGAGTTGCTTTGCTACTCCTGAACTCACCCCAGTTCATCATCGCCTATTTTGGAGCCTTAAAGACTGGAGCCATTTTAACTGCCATCAGTCCTTTTTATGTCAGCCCCGAAATTAAACATCAAATTGAAGACAGCGGCGCCACAACAATGATCTGCCAGGATAATCTCTACGATAATGTCGAACGGGCAGGAGTCAAGCTGGATAGGGTCATCCTGGTAAATATCACCGATTACCTGCCGTGGCTGAAAAGGTTCATGGGCAGCAGTGTGCTCCGTGCTGTGTACCAGAAGATGGCAGCACCGCCTACCGAGCTATACGAGAGAGAGGGATTTTATCGATTCAAAGATTTGATTAAAAAATATCCACCCAATCCACCGAAAATCGAGTTCAACAACAAGGAGGACCTGGTAACTCTTCCCTACACCGGAGGGACGACAGGACTGCCTAAAGGTGTCATGATAACGCATGAAAACATTAACGCATCACAACACTTGGCCGCAAATTTCTGGGGAGACATTACCCACGAGGGTGAGGAAACCATTTTAGCCTATTTACCCTTCTATCATATCTATGGCCAGGCGGTGCTGGTGGCGGGTGGTGTGGCTGAGGGATATACCCTGGTGATATTTACCACCATTGACCTTGACGACTTACTCAACGCCATGGAAACTTACCAGGCAACTATTTTCTTCAGCGTTGCGGCTATATATGAATACCTTCGAGATTACCACCGCACCGACAGAGTCAATTGGAAGCGCATTAAAGTTCTTGTCTCCGGCGCCGACATACTACTTGAGGATACTGCTAAAGGCTGGGAGAAACGGACAGGCACTAAAATCCACGAAGCCTGGGGTATGACTGAGACAACCTCCGTGGGAATAGTCAACCCGTTCGGAAAAACAAAAGTCGGCTCCTTCGGCGTACCTATACCTAACACCGTGGCTGCCATAGTCGACCCCGCTAGTACCAAATTTCTTCCCGTCGGCGAGATAGGCGAACTTATAATCAAAGGGCCACAAGTAGCCAAAGGATACTGGAAGAACCCCGAGGCAACCAGGGAAACTTTTGCCGATATAGACGGCGAAATCTGGCTTCGAACCGGCGACTTATGCAGAATGGATGAAGATGGCTATTTCTTTTTCTACGACAGAAAACGTGATATGATTAGGCACAAGGGCAAGGTTGTATATGCCAGGGAGGTAGAAGAAGTCCTGGCGGCTCATCCGCAAATCAAGGAGACGGGTGTAATCGGAGTTCCCGACCCCGAAGTTGGAGAGAAGGTCAAAGCAGTGGTCGTCCTCGAGACAGAAGCCAGAGGAAAACTATCAGAACTGGAAATAATGAAATATTGCCAGGAGAGGCTAGCTGATTATAAGTGCCCCACAATTATCGAATTCAGAGGCGAGGTGCCTAAAACGGATGTCGGAAAAGTATCTCGCCGGGAATTGAGAGAGGAGGACTAGCAAAATGGCATTTCTCGAGGTTGAAGGGTTAACCAAGACCTTCGGTGGTCTGTCTGCCGTTAATAACGTGAGCTTCAAGATAGAAAGAGATGAAATCGTCGGCCTGATTGGGCCGAACGGTTCAGGCAAGACCACCCTCATACGCTGTTTACTCGGCATATTAAGGCCGGATTCAGGAAAAGTCATATTTAATGGCAAAGATATAACTAAAAAACGACCGTGGGAAATTGTCCAGGGAGGTATGGTGGGAACGTTCCAGGTAGTAAAACCTTTCCGCCACTTGCCCATAATAGCCAATGTTATGGTAGGTTGTCTCTGCCCAAGGATATCCAAGCGAGGCGAATGGGTTAAAAGAGTCGAAGTGAAGGCACGAGACGCCTTAGAATTCGTGGGCATCGCCGACCTGGCTCTAGAACCGGCTTCTATTTTGGCGCATGGTGATTTGAAACGGTTGGAAGTGGCCAGGGCTATTGCTACCGAACCGGAATTACTTATCCTCGATGAGCCTTTCGGTGGACTGAACCCCGCAGAAACGGAACTTGTGGCCAAATCTATGAAACGATTGCACAAAGGCGGTAGATTTGGCCGGCTTCATAGCGAAGGGCCAGCTATGCTTATCATAGAACACAAGCTTAGTGAGCTGATGAAGATAGTGAACAGGGTAATTGTACTTAGCTTTGGTGAAATAATCGCTACAGGCACACCTGAAGAAATATCCAAAAACTCGACTGTGATTGAAGCCTACACAGGCAAGGAGGTGCTCATTGCTGGAAGCTAAAAACGTAACCGTCCGTTATGACACAGCTACGGTGCTGGATGAAGCCAGCATTAAGGTTGAAAAAGGCGAATTGGTAAGCCTTGTCGGCCCCAACGGCGCCGGAAAGAGCACTTTACTCAGGGCTATGGCAGGATTGATAAAATGGGAGAAAGAGGTCTTAAAGGGAACGAGGAAGGCAGATATAACCTTTGAAGGAGCCATAGAATTCGAGGGAGAGAGGATTGAAAACCTGTCAGCATCTGAGATAGCCAAGAGAGGTCTGCAACTTTGCCCCGAGCGAGGTAGGCCATTTGTTGAAATGACGGTTAAGGATAACCTGCTTGCCGGCGCTTATCTTGTCAAGGACCAGAAGGCAATTAATAGTAGCATGGAAAAGGTTTATGAGCTGTTTCCCAGACTGAAAGAACGACAGAATCAAATATCGGGAACACTATCCGGCGGTGAACGTCAAATGCTGGCTATTGGCAGGTCGTTGATGCGTCGCCCTAAGTTCATGATGGTTGACGAACCCTCAAGCGGCCTGGCACCAAAATTAAAGCAGGACTTGTTTAAACGCGTAGAAGAGATCTATCACGAACTGGGAGTAACTATTTTACTGGCTGAGCAAGATGTAAGTTTCGCTTTTGACCTGTCGGTAAGAAATTACGTCATGTCCCGAGGGCACATAATTGCCGAGGGAACGGCTGCAGAGTTGCTCAAAGACGAAACTATAAGAAAGACCTATCTCGGCTTATAGACTCTCTCTAGCTTATTTATAGAATCTCTAGCCTTTATAGCTATTCAGCTATTCTAAGCTTTCTTGTCTATGTTATACAGCTCAGCGCTGCAGGCTCTACAGGTATGACGCCACGATACATTGGTTAGCTTGCAACGCGGACACTGTCTCTCAATCTTGTCTCGTATCCAGACGGCGATGCCTTCAGGCATGAAAAGAAGAATCAATATCACTATAACGGCAAAGATTAACAGCCGATATTGCGAGATAAAACGCAGGGACTCTGTCAGAGGATAAAGTATATAAACCCCCACCACCGCCCCATAAATGCTGACAATGCCACCGAATACGGTCCATATTATCGCCTGGAACGACAACGTGAGGTCCAGACTGGATGGACCGGCGATTCTGAGAAAGTGCGCATACATAGCCCCTGCTATCCCGGCGAAGAAGCCACCCACAGCAAAGGCGAACAGCTTATATCGTATGGTATTGATGCCACTGGCACGGGCTGCAATCTCATCCTCGCGTATAGCATGCATAATAATTCCTGTCCTGACCAGGCTACTCTGAGCATCCGTAAGCTTCCACATTATTAGTACCGAGACCAGCATGACCACTACCGAGATATAGTAGTCAGTTGTCCTGGAGTCGGAAATTCTATCAATACCGGAAATTCCTAACTCGCCACCGGTAAACTGGGTAAAAGAGAAAATAACCCCGAGAAGAATAAGAGGAAACGCCAGGGTTACCAGGGCCAGATATGGTCCTCTTAACCTTAAAGCCGGCAAACACATAACAACCCCAGCTACTACCGCTGCTAGAGCGCCAAGCGGTATAGTTACCCATATCGGCCAGCCCGGTCCCAGGGGCTCTGGCCTGTTTAGCATAGCTGTTACGTAGGCGGCTACCCCGAAGAAGAGTGCATGGCCAAAGTTCATCTGGCCGGTATAGCCGGATATAAAATCCCAGCTTACGGCAAATATAACGAACATATTCGCAAAAATCAGCATGCGCAGTATATAAGGCTGTTGTATAAATACAGGAATGAGAAACAAGAGCACAAAGAAAATCAAAGCTATCAACCGGCCCGGTATGGCTACGACATCGCCCCGAAAATCTCTAAAAAATCTACTTAGCAATTTACAATCTCTCCTCTTCGAATACTATGCCAAAGAGACCCTCAGGCCTTACAATAAGTACTATCACCATGACTAACAAGGCAAAAGCCCCCTTGAGAAAGGCACCGGTGGGCAGCAAGAAGACAACCAGAACTTCAACCAACGCCAGAATAAAAGCCCCGACCACGCTTCCCTTGACACTTCCCAAACCCCCCAACGTGATTATGGCCATGACCATAACGAATGGTGGCCATAACATACCAGGTTCAAGAATCAACGTCGGAGCCACCAGTACGCCGGCAACCGCGGCCAGTGCTGCGGCAATACCCATAACCGTTAACAGTATCGTTGAGACATTTATCCCCATTAGATTGGCAATCTCGGTGTCCTGAGCGGTAGCCCTGATGGCAATACCCAGTCTTGTCTTGGATAAAAGCGCCCATACGATGAGCAGGACAACCCCCGCTCCCACGAATACCAGCAAATTCTGGAAGGCAACTTTTACGCCGAGTATTTCCCAGAATCCCGTCACAAATGATGGCGCTGAACGGTACTGACCTGTGAAGAAAATAAGCATGAGCTGCTGAAAGACCATGGCTACAGCCAGTGTGATCAGCATCACGGTTACATGGTGTTCGCGTACACGGTCGATGAACAACTTGTAAACCAGAAGCCCTAGACCAGTAGTAATGATTATAGATAAAGCAATAGCCGCAAGTGGGCCCCAACCGAGTAAGTCGGCAAAAACAAAGATACCATAGGCTCCCAGCATGTAAAACGCAGTATGAGACAGCTGCAGCACCCGGGCTACACCGAAGATTAGGGCAAAACCGAGAGCCAGAAGCGCATACACACTTCCCTTCACCAGAGTCTGAATTATAATTCCTTCAATCATATCTTATCTTACCTTACCTAACCTTCAATCTTGACTTGCCTAACTTTATAGTACCAAACAAGCAAACCTTCACAGAGACTGCAAACTGCAATCAGCCTGCAGTCTCCACACAGGATAAAACGAGTTCTTATTTTACCGATAAGGTGTGCGTTATCTCAGAGGCCAGGGCTTCGTCATACGGAGAGAACGCATCTATTGTCCATACACTGGCACGAATCCGCTTACCGTTCTTGTCCGTGCTAATGGCAAAAGCTACGATGGAGTATCCGTCAGCAGACGTATAAGTCTGTGTGTACTGAACGGCTGGCGTACCATCATCCAGAGTCGTCTCTGTCAGAGGTGAGGTAACTTTAACACTCGAATTCCCTTCAGCCGTATCCGCTGCCACGACCCAATCGGCAGTCATAGGAGCATCCGCATCACGTACGCTGGCACTTACGCCAGGAACGAATCCGGGCATACCGAATGAGGCAATGATGGTCCCTTTCGCGATCTCAGGACGTTCTACCCAACTGTCTGGATATTGAATTGAGAAGCCGTACTCGCTATTGGTATACGTTTTAGCTGGATATGACAGCTCTGCTGGAGCAGGCGGCTGTGTCTCTTCTGCAGGCGGCTGTGTCTCTTCTGCAGGCGGCTGTACTTCTTCTGCAGGTGGCTGTACTTCTTCTGCAGGTGGCTGTACTTCTTCTGCGGGTGGAGCCGGGGGCGTCACTGTTTCAGCCGGTGCCTTGCAGGCCACCAAGGCCAGACCGAAAACAAGCAACATGACCATCAATACTGTAACTAATCTGTATGATTTTCTTGCCATCGCATCTCCTTTACCAATTTATCAATAAGGGCATGCACAATTCTGACTTGCATTCCTTAAATATTACCAATCGGCAAACCGTTTGACAAGCCCTGCGGAGACTCCAGGCTGATTGAGGTCTGGAGTCTCCGGAATGGCTAAAACGGATGCTATTTGAATGTAACGGTGCTAAGCACCTCCGAAAACAGCTTTTCATCATAAGGAACGAATGCGTCTATGGTCAATACCTGGAAGCGAAGCCGCTTGGCGCCCCTGTCTACATCCATGACCAAACATTTCGTCTCATATCCGGTTGAACCAATATAGTTAAGTATATAGGTGTAAGTTTTGCTGCCGTCCGACAGTGCCCCCTCTGTGATTGGCGAAAGGAGTTTAGGACTTTGACCCCCTACCTGGCTGACACTACTTTTAATCCAATCCGTAGATTCGGGCGCATCGGCATCGAAGGCAAGCACAGCTACCCCCGGAACAAAGCCGCTTATCTTGAATACGGCCAGGTGCAGAGGAGTCGTCAGACTTGCCGGGTCCGCTAACCAGTCCTCTGGATACTGGATGGTGAAGCCATAGGTGTCGTTAGTATATGTCGCCGCTGGATACGAGGTTGCCTCAGCCGCTGGAGGCGCGGCCGGCTCTTCCCCGGCCGGAGGAACTGCAGGAGTCTCAGGAGCCGCCGGCTGCGTAGCCGCCTCGGCCTTCAATTTGTCGACTACCACCGGAGGTGCCATCCACTTAGCGACGCCCGGATAATCTACTGCTTTCCAGTCTTCCTCGGTAGCATAGTCCGGGTTTGGCCATATGCCTAACAATTGTCCATCCTGCCACTGGACAGCAATGCCGGTTGTATACCCCGGACCATAGGTCACATCATGAGGATTGTTCAGCGGTGCATCATCCACACCAGTATAGACAAAGCGGGACACTGTCGTTATGAAGTCCGTCTTTTCAAGTTCGGTAACCACAGCGTCGGAGTCAAAAGTTCCCGCCCTTTCTACAGCTTCCGTCAACATGTAAATGGCATCATAGGTGCCCGCAGTGTACGTAGGCACATCATCCATCTTCGCTATAAAGGCATCAACGAAGGGCTTGGTCTTGACTGTGGGTTCCATGTTCGTAGAATAGGAACTCAGCGACGTCTCGTAGTTGCCAAAGCCCTTGGTGACATCCCAGAAGGGGCGCTGTTGTGCCTCAACGTTGATGCCCACCGAAGCTGCAGGGACCTTCAACTCACCCCATGACCTGGCATAAGGAATACCCAGCGGGCCGGATATAATGGGGCAGATGATGTCGGTATTAGCGCTTTCTATGGCGTGCATCTCGGCGGTAAGCTCCGTGGCTGTAGGCGATGGTCTCCATATGCCAGAAACTTCCATTCCCAGCTTCGAAGGAACCCAAGTATTCATAATCTGAACCATAGAGTCCGCCCACTGAGCTCCTTCAGCACATATAGCTACCCTCAATTTTCTATTTATACCCGTATCTTCTTTAAGTATGGCTCCGGCCATTGCTATTTCATACACCGTGTTCTGTACCAGATAGGTACTACAGAATGGGGTATTCCTGAAGTAGTACTTGTAGCGGTCATAATCCGTTTTTACCGGTGTATTTAGTGCCAGGGTAGCGGCGCCACAATTGAGGAAAATCTTCTTGCTGTCCATGGCAGTTTCCTGCATAGGAAACACAGCTTCCGTCCTGAAGCCTCCTACGACAAAGTCTGCCTTGTCTACACTTATCAACTTTTCCATCGCAGAGGTAGCATCGGTGATGCTGTTTATCTCATTGGAGTCCGCTTTAATCAGCTGAATCATGTATGTTACATCGCCGACCTTAACACCACCTGCCGCATTGATTTCATCACGGGCCATTTCAGCACCCGCCCAGTGGTGTTTGCCCTGTATATATTCCATCGGCCCGATGACGCCGATTTTCATCGTCGGCCCTTTTTGTTCAGTGCCACAGGCAGGAATAACCAACGCAGTCAGTAACAGGCACGTAAATAATAAGAAAATAACTTTTTTCACTTAGCCATTAACCTCCTAAAACATTTCCTCTCAGAAATCTCTCGGCTGGCAAACACTCATCGACCGTTGTTTGCCCCAGTATGATAAATTTAACTCACTCGATACGACCACCCCCTTCCACTAATAAGATTTGTTTTTTATTCATGTGACCAGTTTATAGTATATTCAATACAAAATACAATCGGAGGTATGGCAAATATTATACCACAGTATGTCAATAGCATCTGACCAAGGACCGGAACCGGCCTGACAGCATCTTCAGGCGTCATAGGCCTGACCTGCAGCAGAACCATATCCCTTACCTTCTTGTGTATGCTCACCATGATTCTTCCAAGTCATAGTCCCACGATGGCAACACTGACGATGTTCATGGCCGGAAAGCCACCCATGTTATGAGTCAGTCCCAACTTGGGATTCTTTAACTGCCGTTCCGGCAATTGGGCCTTACCCTGCAGTTGCTTATACATCTCGTACATCATCCTCAGGCCGGAAGCCCCTATAGGATGCCCGAAGCATTTCAATCCGCCGTCGGGCTGAATAGGCTGCTCACCGTCAAGATTGAAACGTCCGGCCTCGATATCCTCTTTAACCTTTCCTCGGGGGCTGAATTGCAGATCCTCCATAGTTACCGCTTCAGTTATAGAGAAGCAGTCATGTACTTCAGCCATGCTAATTTCTTTACGCGGATCTTTAACTCCTGCCTCTTTGTAGGCCAGAACCCCGGCACGAAATCCTGTCTCAACATGCGCCCCATCCCATTTGGTATACATCAGTTCCTCACCCGAACTTAAGGCAATCTGGAGAGACTTGATATATACAGGGTCAGGCCTGAACTTCTTAGCCATCTCAGCAGTGGTTACAATAGCCGCCGCTGAACCGTCGCTAACGCCGCAGCAATCGAAAAGCCCAAGCGGCCAGGCAATTATGGGAGCATTCATTACCTGCTCTACAGTTATTTCACGTCTTAGATGCGCCTTGGGATTCAAAGAACCATTATGATGGCTTTTGGCTGACACCCTGGCCAGCATTTTTTTACCTTCCTCAGGACTTAGGCCGTATACTGCAAAATACCTGGTAGCCATCATGGCAAAACTTCCGGGCGCGGTTATTTTCGGCATTATAAGTGCATTTCTGGACCCCAAAAGACCCGGGCCGCCGGGAAGGCCGCCGTATCCGGTATCCTTTAGCTTTTCCACACCTAAAGCCAAAGCGATGTCATATGCCCCCGAAGCCACTCCGTAACACGCCCCTCTCAAAGCCTCTGTGCCAGTAGCACAGAAGTTTTCCACTCTGGTAACCGGAATAAAAGGCAACTTCAGCGCCAGCGCCATGGAGGTAGCTCCTTTGCCTACACTCTGTTCTTCAAAGTGCACGCCAAACCAGGCTGCCTGAATATCCTTTTTCTCCACACCAGCATCCTCGATGCATTCTAGAAATGAATCGACCATCAGATCTTCAGCGCCTTTATCCCACAACTCGCCAAATTTTGTGCAACCCATGCCGATGATAGCTACTTTATCTCTAATACCTTCTGCCATTTTCATATCCTCCGTAAAGTCAGTTTTACCGGCTAGGCACGCACCGGCATTGCTTTCCAGGAATAACCATAAACACCACCGCTCTCATCAAAATATCTCCTGCGAAAGGTCATCTCCACAGGCATGCCTACTTTAATCGAATCCAGGTCGCAATCGGTAATATCAAACCAGAATCTTCCGCCGCCATCAAAATCTACGAACCCATAAATCGCGGGTGGGTCTATACTGGCAGCCAGATTATCACCCGTATAGGTAAACAGCACGCCCTTTTTATCAGAAAAACGATAGCCCTCCATTTGGTCCACAGCACCACAGTCAGGATTAACGCATATTCTTTGGCGCGGATATTGCGGCGTCCCGCAACTCTTACATTTTGAGCCGCAAAGAGCCAAAACGGTTTCTCGTTCCCTGAACAGTGTCGACATAGGGGTGTGAAAGCCTATTTCACCGCGCATCCCCAACTCCACAGGTGTCAGATTACGAAAGGCAAGGTATTTTTCGTAACTGGCAAGCTCTTTTTTCGTCTCCAAATTCGTCTTTATGCCACGCCTGTTACCTATCTTCTTTATCTTTTCGGTTACCTGGAAAAACATGGCATCGCTGCCATTTCCGAAGCTGGCAATCATTATCTTATCCCCTGGCTTAGCATCTTCCAGTGCTGCTACCAGCATCATCAGAGGCGAAGCCGAACCGGCATCACCGATTTTATCCAGCAGCGATG
>Ga0214474_1000256_pt1 | contig 27936 bp, 23 predicted proteins | sample RVTome_2_FD_187335 | JGI IMG/M metagenome (GOLD analysis project Ga0214474, IMG submission 187335) | Soil microbial communities from uranium-contaminated site in the Upper Colorado River Basin, Wyoming, United States - RVT95D214 HiSeq ... | reverse complement strand
CAAAAGTTCTATTACTGTGCGGATATGTGCGAGATTCGCAGGTGCTGTGTCCAGAAGGAGCAGGTCCACTGCGCTGCCTGCGAAGGGTATGCCTGTGAAAAACTCGAGGGATTTTTTGCGTTGGCCCCGCACGCACGCAGGGCCCTTGATAGACTGAGGCCTTAGCCCTTATCCCCCCTTACCTCCTCGAAATCGGCGTCGACGACGTCCTCTTCCTTTTCTTTTTTGCCCTGGGCATCTTTGCCGCCGGGGGCTGACTGCGCTTGCGTCTGCTGGGAGGCCTTGGCGTACATGGCCTCGGCCAGCTTGTGCGCCTCCTGGGCAAGCTCGTCATGGGCCGTTTTTATCTCGGCTACATCCACTGCCCCCACGGCCTTGCGCGCTTGCTCGAGGGCTTCCTCTATTTTCTTTTTGTCCCCGGCGGCTATCTTGTCGCCGTGCTCTGCCAAGGACTTCTCCGTGGCATAGATCACGCTGTCCAGCTTGTTGCGCTCTTCAACCAGCTCCCGCTGGCGGCGGTCTTCCTCGGCGTGGGATGTGGCCTCCTTGACCATCTGATCGATCTCCTCTTCCTTGAGACCGCTGGAAGCGGTGATGCGGATGGACTGCTCCTTGCCGGTGCCCAGGTCTTTGGCCGTCACGTGGACGATGCCGTTGGCATCGATGTCAAAGGTGACCTCGATCTGCGGGAGCCCCCGGGGTGCCGGCGGAATGCCGAGCAGCTCGAACTGACCTAAAGTCTTATTATTTGCCGCCATCTCCCGCTCCCCCTGCATGACGTGGATGGTCACGGCTTGCTGGTTGTCGGCAGCGGTGGAGAAGATCTGGCTCTTACGGGTGGGGATGGTGGTGTTGCGCTCGATGAGCCTCGTGAAGATCCCACCGAGGGTTTCAATCCCCAACGAGAGGGGGGTGACATCGAGCAGCAGCACGTCCTTGACCTCCCCCTTGAGCACCCCGGCCTGGATGGCAGCCCCGACAGCCACCACCTCATCGGGGTTGACCCCCTTGTTCGGCTCCTTGCCGAAGATCTCCTTCACCTTCGCCTGGACGCGGGGCATCCGCGTCATCCCTCCTACGAGGATCACCTCATGGATTGCCTTGGCAGTAAGCTTGGCATCCGAGATGGCCTGTTGGCAGGGCCCTTCCACCATGTCGATGAGGTCGGTTACCAGGGCTTCCAGCTTCGCCCGGGTGAGCTTCATGGTGAGGTGCTTGGGGCCGGAGGCGTCGGCGGTGACAAAGGGGAGGTTGATCTCCGTCTCCAAGGAGGAAGAGAGCTCTATCTTGGCCTTCTCCGCCGCCTCCTTGAGCCTCTGTAAGGCCATTCGGTCATTTCGCAGATCGATGCCCTGCTCCTTTTTAAACTCATCGGCGATGTACTCAATGATCCGCTGGTCGAAGTCTTCGCCCCCCAGGTGGGTATTCCCGTTGGTGGACTTCACCTCGAAGACCCCATCCCCCAGGTCCAGGACGGAGATGTCGAAGGTCCCACCGCCCAGGTCGAAGACGGCGATGGTCGACTCCTTCTTCTTGTCGAGGCCATAGGCAAGGGAGGCGGCTGTCGGCTCGTTGATGATCCTGAGGACTTCGAGCCCGGCGATCCTGCCCGCATCCTTGGTGGCCTGGCGCTGGCTGTCGTTGAAATAGGCCGGCACGGTGATGACCGCCTCAGTCACCTTCTCTCCCAGGTAATCCTCGGCCGTCTGCTTCATCTTCTGCAGGATCATGGCCGAGATCTCCTGGGTGCTGTAGTCCTTGCCCTGCGCGCGGACACAGGCATCGCCGTTGCTCGCTTCTACTATTTTATAGGAGCAGATCTTAACGTCTTTCTGCGCCTCGGAATCTAAAAATCGCCTGCCGATGAGCCTTTTCACGGCATAGATGGTGTTCTCGGGATTAGTGATGGACTGGCGGCGGGCGATCTGCCCGACCAGCCGCTCCCCCTTGTCCGTGAAGGCCACCACCGAGGGGGTGATCCTGCTGCCTTCCGCGTTGATGAGGACCTTTGGCTCCCCGCCTTCCATGACTGCTACGACCGAGTTGGTCGTTCCGAGATCGATTCCCACAACCCGCGACATCTATGCCTCCTTATTCCGTTTCAGATTCTGGATTCTCTTCTGCGTCCTCGTGGGCCTTGGCCACCACTACCTTGGCGGGACGCACGAGCCGGTCGTTGAGCAGGTATCCCTTTTCCAGCTCCGAGACCACGTGCCCGGGGGCGTAGTCGCCGGTGGCCTGTTCCATGATTGCCTCGTGCCTGGTGGGATCAAAGCGCTCTCCCTCGGCGGATATGGGGGTGACACCGAAGCGCTGGAGTATCTGGAGAAACTGCTGCAGGGTCATCTCCAACCCGCCCCTGATCCCCTCCTGATTACCTTCTGCATTGGCGTGCCCCAAGGCCCGCTCGAGGTTGTCTATCACGGGGAGCAGCGCCTTGATCAGCTCCTCGTTGCCGTACCGGATCAGGTCGGACTTCTCCTTGGCCACCCGCTTCTTGTAGTTCTCAAGGTCGGCGGTGGCACGTAGGAGGCGGTCATAGTTTTCCCGGGCCTCCTCTTTGGCCTTGTTCAAGGCGGCCTCCAGTTCCGCTAGCCCCTCCTTGTTGCCGTGCTTCTTCTTATCCTTCCCCTCGTGCTCCGGGTGCTCAGCGGAAGACTGTTCCTGCCCCTTTTTTTCCTCCGTCATCAGCAGAACCCCTTTATATGCTTGAATTGCCTAGAGAATAAAACCTCTAGATTCCTCTCCCCGAGGGGAGAGTCAAAATTATATCCACTGGCCAAAGGGTCACTGGCCAAAGGACCACCTTCGGCTTCGGCGGTTTAGCCAGTGGATGGCGCCGCCATGCAGAATTACTACCGATTCTCCCGCTCGGCATCCATGATATCGGTGAGGAGTTTGGCAGTATAGTCCACCACCGGAATGATCCGGGAATAGTTCATGCGCATGGGGCCAATGACCCCGAGGATGCCCAGAAAGTGGCCGGGGTGACCATAGGTGGAGGTAATGAGGCTGCACCCTTCGATGCCCGCTACACCACACTCCGAGCCGAAGAGGATCTGCACCCCCTGGGCCTTCATGCTGCTGTCCAGGAGCTTGACCAAGACGCTCTTCTCCTCAAAGGCCTTAAAGAGTTCCTTCATCCGCTTCACGTCCGCGAATGCCGGCTCATCGAGGATCTTCGTCTGCCCTTCGATGTACAGGTTCCGCTCCTCAGACACCTCCAAGGTTTCTCCGCCCAACTGCAAGGTCTTCTGCAGTAATTCGTCGTAGACCGCCTTATCCCGCCGCATCTCCTCCACGATGCGCTCCCGCACCTCGCGTAGCGTAAGACCGATCAAAACATCGTTGAGGTAATTGGTGATCTTGCCGAGCTCGTCCTGACTGAGGTCCTCCTCCATTTCCACCACGCGGTTCTGGACAAGGCCCGAGGTCGTCACGAAGATGACGAGGACCTGGTTCTTCTTTATTCTTATGAACTCGATCCGCTTGAAGATGGTTTCCTGCATTGGAGGGGCCATGACGATACCCGTGTAGCGTGAGAAAGCGGAGAGGATCCGGCAGGTCCCCCGCATGAGCTGCGACAGATCGGCATGGCACGCTTCATAGGTACCCTTGATCTCCTCCTGTTCCAAGAGGGAGAGCTCCTGCCGATCGAGGAGTGTATCGACATACAGGCGAAGCCCTTTTTCCGTGGGGATCCTGCCTGCCGAGGTATGGGGCTGATAAAGCAGGCCCATATCCTCTAGATCGGCCATCACGTTGCGGATAGTGGCCGGGCACAGGTTGATATCGGATCCCTTGGCCACCGTCCGCGAACCCACGGGCTCGCCGGTATTGATATAGTCCTTTACAACTATCCTGAAGATGTTCTTATCTCGTTCGGTAATCGGCAGCATCGTTATAACACGTTATGTATTTAGCATCCTTAAAGTAGTAATCCCATCCTTTTTTGTCAAGATATCCGGTAAATTGATCCCCTCCGTGTTCTCAACCGGGTATTGACGTAACACCTTAACTTAAAATTGGAAATTGGGCACGGTAACAGTCGGACTGAAGAGGATAAGGTCTCGATATATTCCCCTGTCGAGATAAAACAGAAACGAGGATTTCATGCCGGCCTGAGTCATGGGGTTTTCCCCATGACTCTCAACCGGAAATAAAGAAAAGGATTGCACGATTGTGAAATTTTTAGTAAACTATAAATATGCCGGTAATCATTGAAAGCAACTGGCGAAGATGGAACATATAGTACTTAAATAAAGGAGAAAGAATAACAATGCTTAAAACCAAACTTACTGAATTACTGGGGATCAAACATCCGATCATACAGGCCGGCATGGGCCCGTTCAGCAACAACAACCTCGCCGTTGCCGCAGCCAACGCAGGGGTATTGGGGCTCCTTTCAACCAGCGGTCTGTTTAACAAGGAGACGCAACCCTGGGTATACAATGCGTTTGTGGAGACCGGGGAGGCCTCGATGGATGACGATATGGCCGGGGTGCTCGAGACCGTATTGAAACGGACGTATCGCCTGACGAAGGAAAGAGGCGGCGTTTTCGGCATCAACGTGATGGTGTCGTCGGAGCTGGTCGAAAAATCGATTGTCCTGATCGATACGGCCATCAAGGTCAGAGAGGAGAATCCCGACATAAAGAAACATTTCAAGGTCATATTTACGTCGGCAGGCGATCCGCTCCCCTGGGGAGAAAAGATCAAGTCAGCCGGGTTTCAATGGCTCCATGTCATACCCTCTGTCAAGGGTGCGCTGCGATGTAAAAAGGCGGGGGTGGATCTCGTTGTTGCATCCGGGCATGAGGGCGGCTTCCACACTGCCTGGGAACCCGTGCACTCCATGGTATTGCTGCCTGCGGTTGTCGATGCCCTTGCCGGCTCGGGCATTATCGTTGTCGGGGCGGGCGGATTCTGTGACGGCAAGTCCCTTGCCGCTGCTCTTGCCATGGGGGCTGAAGGCGCACAGATGGGGACGCGGTTTTTAGCCACGAAAGAGAGCGACTTTGTTCCGTTATGGAAGGAAGGCGTCGTAAAGGCCGGCGACAGGGGCACACTCGTCGCCAGGGGCGTTGTCGGGCCGGCGCGATGGATCAAGACACCGGCAAGCCTGAGGCATCAGGTAAATACCCTCAAGATGTCGCCCGGGGTATTTCTCGGCATACCAGACGATTTAGCAACTATACCACAGGAGCTTTATCAGAGCGAAATAGATGGGATACACGCCACATATCAAGGCGACGCAGAGCGCGGACTGATGGCCGGCGGCGAATGCGCACAGAGGATAGACGAGCTGCTTACGGTCCAGGAGGTGGTTGATCGGATCATAAAGGAAGCCACGGAGATCGTAAGAAATTTCCCCAAGCATTTGGCCGCTTCATGATACAATCCGTTGCCTCGTCACGCATAGTGTCTTCTCAACCGTGCGAAATTAAGCCCTGTGAGGGGGCTTGAGGTTCCTGAGTGCCTTTCTGCCCCTGTCCCTGTATACGCCATAGATGTTTCGTGTTCTTCTTCATCCGGCCACAGACGACACAAGCCTTCTGGAAGAGGCACCACATAAACTAGGCTAGAGGCCGGTTAGAAGTGATTAGAAAGGGTGTCTGCCCGCTCATATGGCGAAAAAAAACGGTTGCAGGGTGCTGAGAGAACTAAATAAATCAAGGAGGTAGATCTATGAAGGAAATGAGAGATGTCGTTATTGTCGGATATTTGAGGACGGCCCAATCCCGATCACGGCCGAATGAGCCCGAAAGGGATGTATTCTGCAAGTTGCGGGCCGATGATCTCCTGGCGCGTCTGCTGCCGGAGGTGCTCAAGAGGAGCAAGGTGGATCCCAAGGAGGTGGACGATTTCCTGGTGGGGGCCGCGGTAGGCGTGAACGAGAATTGGACTTATGGGGGGAGGTATCCCGTCTTGCTTGCCGACCTGCCCGAAACCATTCCCGCCAAGTTCGTGGATCAGCAGTGCGGTTCTTCCATGGCCGGCATCCACATCGGATTTCTGGAGATCGCCGCGGGCTTTGCGGACACGGTGCTCGTCGGAGGGATGGAGCACATGACCCGGAATTACGGCGCCAACTTGCGGGCAAAAGAAGGCGCTATCAGCCCCAACCCGCGCTTTCTGAACGACAAGGCCATGAAGCATTGGGACTTCCCCACCCTCTCCAATATGGGATTTACGGCGGAAAAGCTCTTCACCCTGAGGGATTTCACGAAAGAGGATATGGATCGCTGGGGCACCCGCTCACACAACCTGGCGGAGAAAGCCCAGAAGGAGGGCTTCTTTAAAGACGAGATCCTCCCCATCGAGGCCGAGCAGGCAGATGGCTCGATGATGGTGGTTGATAGAGACATGGCCGTGCGGGCCGGCGCCACGTACGAGGGGATGAGGGATCTCAAGCCGGCCTTTAAGGAAGACGGTGTCATTACCGCCGGCAACTCCTCTCCCTTGAATGCAGCAGCGACCTCCATGATCCTTATGTCCAAGGAAAAGGCCAAGAAGAAGGGGCTGACGCCCATGGCCACCATCCGTTCCATCGGTTTTGCCGGGGTTGACCCCACGATCATGGGCGTGGGTCCGGTGCCGGCAAGCAAGAGGGCCCTCGAGGCAATCGGACTGAAGGCAAAGGATATCGACTACTGGGAGATCAACGAGGCATTCTGCATCGTTGCCCTCAACTGCATCAAGGAGCTGGGGATAAATCCGGACCGGGTAAATATTATGGGCGGCGGCACCGCCATCGGACACCCCCTGGGAGCCACCGGCAACCGGCTGGTCGGGACCCTCGCGCGCATCCTGAAGCTGAAAGGTGCCCGCTACGGCCTGGCCAATGCCTGCTGCGGCGGCGGACAGGGCGTGGCCACGATCATCGAGAGGGAGAAGTATTAAATCAGGTATAGTGACGGCGCACAACAGTTCCCGAGTAAGAACATCGGGAGCTGTTGGCAACCTTCAACAGAGGTCACAAACAAGGAGGGAACGATGAACGTTGCAGACATTAAGACGGTAGCGGTAATTGGCGCCGGCGATATGGGACACGGGATAGCGGAAGTGGCCCTTCTGGCGGGTTACACGGTCTATCTTCGTGATATCAACCAGGATCTGGTGGACCGGGGGGTTGCGCGCATCGATGAGAGCCTAGCCAAATTGGTGTCGAAGGAGAAGGTCTCGGCGGAGCAGCATAGCAAAATAATGTCGCAACTCCTGAAGCCCTGCGTGGACCTGAAGGAGGCCGTGCAAGAGGCTGATCTGGTTATCGAGGCCATCCCCGAGATCATGGCATTGAAAAAGGAGACCTTCGCCGCCGTCGATGCGGCTACTTCGCCTCATACCCTTATGGCGTCCAATACCTCGACCATGAAGATCACCGAGATCGGTTCGCTCACCAAGAGGCCGGAAAAGGTCCTGGGCCTTCACTACTTTAACCCCGCGGTGCTCATGAGGCTCGTGGAGGTCATCAGGGGAGACAAGACCTCGGATGAGACCATGCAGGTGGCCTTTGATTTTGTCCTCAAGAACGGCAAGGTTCCGGTTCGCGTGGAAAAAGACGTGCCCGGTTTCATCGTAAACCGGGTTCAGGCGCCGAGCGGCCTCCTGTTGACCAGCATCGTCGATGAGGGGATTGCCCAGCCTGAAGAGATCGATGCCCTGATGCGGAAGCTCGGCATGCCTATGGGACCGTATGAACTTATGGACTATACCGGCCTTGATGTCTATTATAACGGCAGTCAATACTATGCCAAGGCGATCCATCCGGATTTCGGAGCCGGACGCACCATAGAGGCAAAGGTCAAGGCAGGCCAGCTGGGCAAAAAGACAGGCAAAGGATTCTTTGACTGGTCCAAGGGCAGGCCTGAAATCGACGAGTCCAAGGCCACGGATAAGGTGGACCCCATGGATCTGCTTGCCGTGCAAATCAACGAGGCCACCAAGATCATTGAGATGGGCGTCTGCTCGGCCGAGGATGTCGATACAGCCATGGTCAACGGCACGGGTAATGCGATTGGTCCTATGAGCATTGCCAAAGGGCAGGACCCGGCAGAGCTGACCAAGCGACTGGAAGGATTGGCCAAGAGGTTTAACAAGGAGATCTTTAAGCCGACCAAGATGATAAGGGAAGGAAGGTATAGATAATGCCTTTGGATCTGGAAGAACGGGTGGAGCACGGTTACGCCGACAGCGGCGGTGTCAAGATCCACTATGCAAGCCTTGGGTCTGGGCCGCTCATGGTGATGATCCATGGGTTCCCCGACTACTGGTACACCTGGCGCGCTCAGATGGAGGCGCTTTCAGAGGCATATCAGTGCGTTGCCGTTGATTTGCGTGGCTACAACCTGAGCGACAAGCCCAAGGGTGTAGACAACTATGCCATGGGAGAGCTCGTGGGGGATATCGCGGCCGTGATCAAACATTTGGGGAGAGACAAGGCCATTCTGGTGGGTCATGATTGGGGCGGGGCAATCTCGTGGTCGTTTGCTTTGACTCGCCCGGAGATGCTCGACAGGCTCATCATCCTGAATGTGCCTCATCCCCTGGGGTTTGCCAGGGAACTGGCCAATAATCCCCTGCAGCAGCGGAGCAGCCAGTATGCCTGGGACTACCAAAAAGAAGATGCGCACCTGAAGATCAAGGCCGCTGATCTCGCCTTTTGGGTCAGGGATCCCGAGGCAAAGAAAAAATACAGCGAGGCCTTCGAGCGATCGGACCTTGAGGCGATGCTCAATTACTACAAGCGCAGCTTCGCGAAGAAGAATTCCTCGGCCGTGCAACCTGGACGGGAGTATCCCAAGGTCAAGGCGCCGGTACTGATCATCTATGGGCTGAAAGACAAATACGTGCTTCCCGCCGGCTTGAACAATACGTGGGAGTGGTTGGAAAAAGGGTTGACACTGGTCACCATCCCCGAGGCAGGCCACTTCGTGCAGCACGATGCGGCTGAGATCGTCACGCGGACCATACAACGCTGGCTGGAGCACGGATAAGAGGGCGAGGCCGATAGATATGGACGGCGGATGCGGAAGGCCCGCGGAGGTTTGTGTCCAGGTCAATCGAACTGCTTTGGCAGGCACGGTATCAACCAAAAAACAGCAAGGAGGTAGACCATGGGTTATGAACTAATCAAGGTCGAGAAAAAGGGGCACCTGAACATCGTAACCATCAATCGCCCTGAGGTCATGAATGCCATTAGCCCGCCGACCAGTGCGGAGATGGATAGGGCCTTCAATGAATTCGATGCAGATCCTGATGCCTGGATATGCATCATCACCGGCGCGGATGATCGTGCCTTTTCAGCAGGCAACGACTTGAAGTATCAGGCCCAGCACGGCGCTGAGGCCATGGCCAAGATCATGGAAGGGGTGAAGGGCGGTTTCGGGGGAAACACTGCCCGGTTCGATTGTTTTAAGCCCTTTATCGCCGCGGTCAACGGCTTGGCGCTCGGCGGCGGCTTCGAGATCGCCCTTGCCTGCGACATTATCATCGCCGCTGAAAATGCCAGTTTCGGTCTGCCAGAGCCCCGGGTAGGGCTCATGCCCGGTGCCGGTGGTGTACATCGCCTGCCCAGGCAGATTCCCTATCACCTGGCCATGGGCATGATCATGACCTCCAAACGCCTCACGGCTCAGGAGGCCTTGCAGTATGGTATCGTTAACGAGGTCGTTCCCCTGAAGGATCTGCTCGCGACTGCAGAACAGTGGGCGAATGAGATCATGAAGGGCGCGCCCTTGTCCATCCGGGCAAGCAAAGAGGCAACCATTAAAGGGCTCGGCATGCCCCTGGAAAAGGCCATTCCCGAGGTCTTTCCGGGCATAGCGCGGATGCGCGCCTCCGAGGACTTTATCGAAGGGCCGAAGGCCTTTGCCGAGAAGCGTCCACCCCAGTGGAAAGGGCGTTAGGAAGGTATCGGGTCAATCCATGTTGGAAGAGGTTCTACCCAATCTATTTCGAATCGAGATTCCCCTGCCGGGGAGCCCTCTCAAATCCCTCAACTCTTATGTGATAAGGGCTCAGGAGAGGAATTTAATCATCGATACGGGATTAAATCGGGCAGAGTGCCTGAGGGCTATGCAGGCCGGCTTGCAGGAGCTCACGGTAGATTTGGGCAAGACGGATTTTTTCATCACGCATATGCATGCCGATCATTTTGGCCTTGTCTCCAGGCTGATCACGGATACCAGCACGGTATACTTTAACCGGCCGGATGCGGAAAGCATTGCAAACTGGAACGGCTGGGAATCCATGCTTGATTATGCTAACATAAATGGTTTCCCGGAAGGTGAGCTTCAGGCGGCCCTCCATAACCATCCCGGCTACAAGTACAGTCCGGAGCGGGTTCCCGAGCTGACGATCTTGGAAGATGGAGACGCCGTCATTTACGGAGATTACCGATTCACCTGCGTGCAGACACCCGGCCATACCAGGGGTCACCTGTGTTTATACGAGCCCGCCAGAAGGATCCTCGTGTGCGGGGACCATATACTCGGCGATATAACCCCCAATATTCAGTGTTGGTCAGGGCAGGAGAATCCGCTCAAGAGCTATCTGGAGAGCCTGGACAGGGTCTATGAGCTGGAGGTCAAACTCGCGCTGCCCGGACACCGATCTCTCATCGGGAATTGTAGAGAAAGGATTGATGAGCTGAAGCGGCATCATCACGAGAGGGCCGAAGAAGTCCTCGTCATCCTCGCCAAGGATGCAAAGAACGCCTTTCAGGTTGCCTCAGAGATGGCCTGGGACATCGACTGCGAGTCCTGGGAACAGTTTCCGGTAGCACAAAAGTGGTTTGCCACGGGAGAAGCGATTGCCCACTTGATATACCTTGAGGCAAAGGGGGTGGTCTTTAGGACAGGAGAGGGAGAAACGATCACCTATGCGCGGAATAGCGCATCGGTGTCTTCATAGCTTAAGACCTGAGCGGAACAATAAAAAATAAAAAGGAGCGGAAGATGAGCAACAAAGATGATGTTGTTATCGTGAGCGGCGTGCGGACACCATTCAGCAAGTTCGGCGGGGCGTTGCGAGAGACACACAGCACGGACCTCGGGGTCGTCGTGATCAAGGAGAGCTTAAAACGTGCGGGATTAAAAGGCGCGGACCTTGATGAGTTGTACTACGGGATGTGCGACCAGGCAGAGGCGGCCCTGTACGATAACGTGAATGGGCGACAGGCCTTGTTGCGCGCGGGGTTGCCCGACACGCTGGTATCCCTCACCATAGACAGGGCATGCTGTTCGTCTCTCTGCGCGGTCCATCTGGGGCGCAGGGCAATCTTGCTGGATGAAGCGGATACGTGCATGGCAGTGGGTGCAGAAAATATGAGCAATACGCCGTTGCTTATCAATAAACATCGATGGGGCTCAGGCATGGCGCCGCTTTTGGTCCAAGATTATCTTAATCCAATCACCTATCGAGAATATACGCCCTTGGGAAAAGATGCCGGAGAGATCGCCTTAGAGTATGGCATATCACGAGAAGAACAGGATCAATGGGCAGTGGGATCACAGCAAAAATGGGCATCGGCGGATAAGGCGGGAAAATTCACAGATGAATTAGTTCCGGTTGAAATACCCCAGAAAAAGGGCGATCCCGTAATTTTTGATAAGGATGATTTCCCAAAACCAAATTCAACCATGGAAGGCCTAACCAGATTGAAGACCATCTATGGCAGCCCTACGGTTACTGCCGGCAATGCCCCTGGTTTGGATGCGGGAGCCGCCGCAGTAATCATCATGAGGAGATCCAAGGCCGAAAAAATGGGCATCAAGCCGCTTGCTACCATCATAGCCGTGGCCAGCGGGGCCAGTGAGCCGAGGAGAATGGCGGAACTTCCGGGCTTTGTAATACAGAAGGCCTTGAAAACGGCGCGCCTAGGTATTGATGATATGGATGTTATCGAAATTAACGAAGCATTCGCTGCAGTCACGCTGGTATCAACCAACATATTGGCAGAAAGAAATGAGACTAAGTGGCGTGAGATTCTGAAGAAGACCAATCCCAACGGAGGGGCAATAGCAATCGGCCATCCTGTTGGAGCAAGCGGCGCACGAATATTGATGACGATGATGTATGAATTGAAGAGAAGAGGCGGTGGTTTAGGTGTATGCGCTATTTGCGGAGGATTGGCACAGGGTGATTGCGTTGTTATTCGAGTGGAATAGGTAGCGATAAGCAATCTTTTCAAGGAGGATAGAGAGATGGAAAACAAATGTGCCGACTTAAGAGATACCCGTTTTGCACTGTATGAACAATTGGGGATTGAAGATTTGTGTGCAACGGAGAAATTTCAGGATCATTCAAAGGAGACGTTTGACATGATCCTTGATACAGCCGAGAAACTTGCCGTGAATGAATTTGCCCCTGTCAACGGCAAGGGCGATGAGGTCGGTTGCGTCTGGGAAAACGGGATAGTCAAAGCCCCTGAAGCGTTTCACGCCCCTTTTCGAAAATACTGTGAAGGCGGCTGGATGAGTCTGCCTGATGCATATGAATTCGGCGGACAGAATGCGCCTGTCGCCATGAATTTTGCCTGCTATACTTTATTTTACGCCGCCAATGCTTCGCTGGCAATCTATATGGGACTTACCCATAGCGCGGGTAAGCTCATCGAGATCTATGGAACGGAGGAGCAGAAGAAAAAATATATGCAACCCCTGTACGAGGGGAGATATTCCGGTACCATGGTCCTGACCGAACCCCAGGCGGGAAGCGACGTTGGCGCCACGCGGGCAAAGGCGGTAAAAAATCCCGATGGCACATACTCTATCGTCGGCGGCAAGATATTTATCTCCAGCGGGGAACACGATCTTACGAAAAATATAGTGCACCTTGTTTTGGCACGGATCGAAGGAGCGCCGGAAGGGACTAAGGGCCTGTCATGTTTTATTATCCCAAAATACAGGGTACAGGACGACGGCACACTAGGGGAGAGCAATGACGTCGGTTGCAGCGGCATTGAACATAAAATGGGGATACGGGGTTCTGCAACCTCCGTTTTGAACTTCGGCGACAATGGAGCGTGCCACGGTGAACTATTAGGCCCGGAGCAGAAGGGTATTGTCGTCATGTTCCATATGATGAATGAGCAAAGGGTGCTGGTAGGGTTGCAGGGTCTGTCTCTGGCAAGCACGGCCTACCTCCACGCCCTAGATTTTGCCAGAGAGCGCAAGCAGGGGAATCAATTCGGTTCTAAAAATTTCGAGCAGGTTCCGATCATTACGCATCCCGACGTGAGGAGAAATCTCTTGGGGATGAAGGCTTACACCGAGGGGCTGAGGGCGCTTATTCTCTACACCGTATATGGGATGGATAGAGAGTCGGTAGCTACTGACGAGGCGGAGAAGAAAAAATGGCAACATATTGTCGGATTATTAACACCTATCAGTAAGGCATATACTACCGATAAGGCCTTCGAGGTGTGTACGACGGCAATACAGGTTCTCGGCGGCTACGGCTACACCAAGGAGTATAAGGTGGAGCAATTCGCCAGGGACTGCAAGATAACCTCAATCTATGAGGGCACGAACGGCATTCAGGCTATTGATTTGTTCAACCGCAAGATCAGGATGGAAAATGGAGCAGCGCTGGAGGCAGTTATAGGAGAAATGAAAGCAGCGGTAGCGGAGGCGTCCGGTGTGAGCGAATTGGCATTGTATGCCGAAGAGGTGGGCAGGGCCATATCCGCCCTCGAGGAGATATCCAAGTTTTTGCTGGAAAAAGCTTCCGGCGATGACGCGTACTTGGCATACTCCTGGGCTACGCCATATCTTGAGATATTCGGGGATATTGCCCTTGGCTGGATGTTTATCTGGCAGGCTAAAAAAGCCTGTGATAATAAGGCGGCACGTAGCGAAGACGCGCAATTCTATGACAGCAAGCTCAATACGGCCAAGTTCTATATCAGTTCCCTTCTTCCTAGGGTCTATGGGAAGATAGAGGCTATCAAGCAGTATGATTGTTCTTTCCTTACCATGGGAGAATCGATCTTTGTCCCATCATAATGGGCAGCCATGAAGGCAGCGGGAATAAGCAATTAATTCGCACGACAGGCAACAACGGATAATCGGAGGCGCATTGCCAAAGCCCTGCGGTATCGATGAAACGTGATGACGCGCGGCGGAAGGTCAGGGTAAAATACTGTGGGGGCTGCAACCCCGGCTACGACCGGCTGGCCCTTGTCAGGCAGATCGAAGAAAGGCTCAGAGATAAGGTGTTCCTGGTGGGGGCAGACAGCAACGGAATCGCCCTGGTCCTGGTTGCGGAGGGGTGTGGCATTGCCTGTGCCGATCTGAGCCCTTTCGAGGGGATGGAGGTCCGGGTAATAACCTGTCCGGAGGATGCCGAGCTTTTCATCCGCCAGATTGAAGCTCGAGCCTCATAAAGGGGCGTCTGTGGCTACACGTGCAGGAAGCAAAGGAACGTTTCCATGGAGATAACGATCTCGGATATGGAGCAGTTCAATAAGAATCCCCTGTATCGGACCCTGGGGATCCGCATCCTGGAAGCCGGCGACGGGTCTGCCCGCGGCCTGCTGGAACCGGGGGAGAACCTGTGCTGGCCCTTTCCGGGCCAGCCCCATGGCGGGATACTCTACACCCTCATGGACACCACCATGGCCTGGGCGATCCTATCAGGGCTGGAGGACGGGTACAATTGTGCCACCATCCACCTGGACATCCAGTACACATCCCCGGCCAGAGGCAAGCGCTTCTCTTGCGCTTCAAAGACCGTTTTCCGAACGGGCCGCATCCATTTCATGCAGGGCGAGGTGCGGGACGCCGAGGAGAGGCTCGTGGCTATGGCCCAGGGTACCTTCCGGGTGATCAAGATAGAGATGAGAAAGCGATAGCTTAAAGAAGGGGAAAACGCGATACTTCTCCCCGCAACAAGGGACGCCCTCTATTTCCATTATACTCACCCGTTATTCAGCCAGGATGCTTTTAATCAAAAACCGTTTTGAAAAATGACCGCCGGTCATATAGAACATAATATCTTCCCTGCCCAGCAGTTTATTTCTGATCTGCATTGTCGAGAGGCCGGCTTCATGAAGATTATAGCTCGTATCCCGCAGGTCTTTCATATATGCTATTTTTTTCGATAACGCTTCACCGCCATTACGTACCACACCCTTAAGGCTGCAGAAGATCGTATCAATGTCAAGCTTTGACAAATTCCCCAAAGACGTGAGCGTCAGGTTGAAGTCCTCATCTTGTCGGAGATAGGTGTTCTTTATCCCGCAAAACATATCTCCGGTAAAAAGCCATTTTTTTCTGGGTTCATAAAGGCAGATATGCCCCTTTGAATGGCCTTGGACGTCAATCACCATGAAGTTATACGTGCCGATGGCAATTGATTCTCCTATCTCATGCGCATCGGAACCTTTTGGCCAACCCCAGACCATCCTCTGATAAAATCTCAATTTTATATTCCGGGGATTTTCAATATAAGGGACGGCGTCTCGGTGCGCAAATATCTCAGCGGAATACCTTTGCTGTATGCTATGGTTATTACCTATATGATCTTCATGGTGATGGGTGTTGATTACCTTGTTGATTTTTTTTCTCTCAATGGCAGACAAAAATTCAGCGCCGGCATACGGTGTGCCGGTGTCGATCAGGGTGTCTCCCAATAAAAAAGAATGGACAAACGAGGGAACGAATCCTCCGATGCTTCGTCCCATTTTATAACTAATGATATTATCATATACTGAAGTTTTTAACATGGTTTTGTCATGCAGAGTTAAAAGGTATTGTTCTATGATTGCGGGCGGTATTTTGCTAGCCAGTCGCGCACGGCATAACCCGCTCCAAATGGCCATGACTTTAATTTAGCAGGAGGTATCATTCTGATTTCCGCCAGTTCATCACCTAATGTTATCTCTCCGGCGGCAGAGAGATAATACGCGATAATCAGCTGGTTGCGCTCGGCAAAAGAATAAACGCCGATCAGTTCTATTATCTCGGAATCGAGATCAAGCTCTTCCTTGACCTCCCTCTTAACCGCTGCTTCCGGCGTTTCCCCTTTTTCGAGAAACCCGGTAATTAGCCCGAATATCTTTTCAGGCCATTGCTTGTTTCTCGCGAGAAGCACGTTGCCGTCCATTTCTATGAGGGCGGCAACTACCGGCAGGGGGTTGTCCCAAAACACATAGTTGCAGGGCTTCGCTATACAGCACAGCCGCTCCTTGCCATCCACCTGCTTCTTTGTCAGGCTTTTTCCGCACAGCGGACAATATTGAAATTCGCTCATAAAGGCTCCAGTTTAAAAAAGTAGTCTACAATCTTTATTGTGATCACACCGGCAACACTATAAAACAATAAAGGCTTTTTGTGAAGTCCGGAGAAAAATGCGTTTACAAGGGGTCTATGCAGCGGCTCGCGACAATGATCAGTCCGCGGCGCGGTATTGTTTGCGGATCTCCTTTTTGAGGATCTTGCCGGAACCGCTCTTGCGCAACGGCTCACAAGCGATGATAGTGATCCGCGGGCACTTATAGGGTGCGGCGCGCGCCTTCACGTAGGCCTTGATCTCTCCAGAGCCGATTTGAGCGCCCGCCTTTATAGTATAAGGTATGTGAGAACTTTGCGGCAACATGACGCAATATCCTCCAATTCATGTTGACAAGCCCCATTGCTTGTATTAGCCTCCTTGGGTATTTTTTGATTTTTTGATCTACGGAGGCGACCAGGGGAGAGGCGATGCATCTAACCTTTAGCCATAAGCCCTCGGCCATGTATACGCTCTGGCAGGCCTTCTGCTGGCGAAAGGGCAGGTTTGCATCCGCAGAAAAGGTGCCAGTAATACATGCACGTAGGTCGGGTCTAAGGATTGATCAAAGGCACCTGAGGAATTTTTATGAGATATGTCATATCAGTCCTCTGCTGTCACTGCATATCCTTTATCCCCTCACCCTCTGCTATCCATATATGATGCGGATTTTATGCAGGCGAGAGATGCCCTTTTCCCTGTTTAAGATACTGAATACGAGAACTGGTATAATCATGCGCCGCGGCATAAGGTCCGATGAGACACTTGACATCGATTGTTATAATTCACCGATAAGAATCATCCCCAAGGGCCTGGAGGTGGATATTATATCGGAGATAAGGGTCAATGAAGAAAAGATATGGGAAAATATAACGACATATTTTATACGGGGCGGATTCTGCGGGAGTGCGGCATCATATACGCCCCCCAGGCTCGCGCCAATCGCCGATGCCCCCGTGATAAAGGAATGGTATCTGCCGGCAAAAGACAGGTTTCGTTTCGCCCGGGTTTCCGGGGACGCCAACGGATTGCACTACGGCTCTCTCTATGCCCGCATGCAGGGATTTAAAAGGGATTTTGCGCAGCCGATACGCATCGTCGCTCAGTGCGTTTCTTCGCTGCCCGGTGCAGGGACGGGATGGCCGTTAGAACTCGGTTTTTTTCTGAAAGGTCCGGTGTACTACGAAAGCACGCTTGTGCTTAAAAATATAAAAAAGAAAAACAGCGATAGGTTCGATCTGTATTGCAAGGGCACTGCTAAGCCGTGCATCAGCGGGGAATTGCGTCGCGACTGAAATAGAGATGTTTTGATTGGCCTGATTAAGGCATGGTTGCGGCAGAGTTTATCTATGGAATTTGATACGCTGAAGGCAGAAGACAAAAGATATATTGAATCGATCGTTTCTCCGGAGCGCATGTCCACGGGCGAGTCCAACCTGGACCTTCATTCCAGGGACATGTCCGGCCATCGCGCATCCCGTCCCGAGGCGGTTGTGTGGCCGAAGGAGAGGGAAGAGGTTTCCCGCATCCTCAGCTATGCCGACCAAAGGCGGATCCCCGTAACCGCCTGGGGAGCAGGGACCAGTCTGGAAGGGAATCCCATCCCGTTGCACGGGGGCATCGTCCTCGATTTCTCGCAGATGGATCGCATCCTGGAGATCCGGACAAACGATTTCCAGGCGGATGTGGAGCCGGGTGTCATCTACAAGGATCTGAATCACAAGCTCAGGCATACGGGGCTCTTCTTCCCGCCGGATCCAGGGGCCGGCGCCACCATCGGAGGCATGATCGCCAATAACGCGAGCGGGATCAGGACAATTCGCTACGGTTCCACCAAGGACAACGTGCGGCGCCTGGTGGTGGTCCTGGCCAGCGGGGAGATCATAGAGATCGGCAACCGCGCTTCCAAGACCTCCTCGGGATTCGATCTGCTGCACCTCTTCGTGGGATCTGAAGGGATGTTGGGGGTCGTGGTGGAGGCCACCCTTCGGCTCGTGGGCCTGCCTGCGGAAATCGCCTCGACCGTGGCCACCTTTCAGACCGTGGAGGATGCCAGCAAGGCGGTCTTCGAAATCATCGGCGCGGGCCTCGACCCCGCGGCCCTGGAGCTCATGGCACCGGAGTGTATCGATCTCATCAACAGGCAAAAGAACCTGGGGCTCAATATCTCTCCCACCCTCTTCATGGAATTCCACGGGCCCACCAGGCATCACCTCACGGAGGTGATAAGAATCGCCGAAGGACTCTGCCGCGAGCATGACTGCCGGGAGTTTAGACCGGGCCTCGACAGGGAGGAAAGGGATCGTCTCCTTGAGGCCAGGTATGCCTTGGGCGAAATGGTCAGGCAGGAGCATCCGGGCCATTCCAGGATCGCCATCGATGTGGCGGTTCCCATCTCGGCCTATCCGGAGATGATTGCCTTTGCCAGAGAGGAGGCTCGAAAGGCCGGCGCCGGGGCGGCTTATACCTTCGGTCATGCCGGCAACGGCAACATACACCTCGTCATCGAAACGGAACCGGGAAACCGAGACGCCTGGCAGCGGATCAAGGAGGTCAATCGCAGCGTCGTGCATAAGGCCCTCGCCCTGAAAGGCACGGCAACCGGAGAACACGGGGTAGGGATCGGGAAGGCTCAATTCATGGAAGCGGAGCATGGGCGTTCCCTGGAATGGATGAAGCGGGTGAAACAGCTTCTTGATCCTCATGGCATTCTGAACCCCGGCAAGATGTTTCCGTGAAAGAGGTGCGCACCGGACTAAAGGCCGGTGACATGACCGCCGTTGGCGAGGCAGGCCCGCGACTTGCGAGGCCTGATTTGCAAAATTCCGACAGGGTCATTAACGAAGGTATTGCACTTACTCCTAGAGTCTGGCACAATGAACAATATCAGCGACAAACCACGTATAAGGGGTGAAAGACATGGCCTTGATGAATGCAAAACAGTATGAAGAGAGCCTCCGGAAACTCAATCTGGTCGTCTATATGTTCGGGGAAAGGGTTAAGAATGTCGTTGATGATCCGATTATCCGTCCTTCCATGAATGCCGTGGCAGCCACGTACGAGATGGCCTTGAAACCAGAGTACGAGGATATCATGACCGCCACATCGCATATTACCGGCAAGCGGATCAACCGCTTTTGCCACATTCACCAGAGCGTTGATGATTTGGTGAAGAAGAGCAAGATGGGCAGACTCTTGGGACGCGAGACAGGCTGCTGTTTTCAGAGATGTGTGGGGATGGACGCCTTGAATGCCCTTTCCATCACGACGTTTAACATCGATAAAAAATACGGCACGGAGTACTACAAGCGCTTTTTGAAGTACCTGGAATATGTCCAGGAGAATGATTTGACCTGCGACGGCGCCATGACGGATCCAAAGGGTGACAGGGGCCGCGCGCCGCATGAACAGTCCGACCCCGATATGTTCATGCATGTCGTGGAGAAGAGGAAAGACGGTATTGTGGTGCGGGGGGCAAAGGCCCACCAGACAGGTGCCGTGAATTCGCATGAGATCATCGCCATGCCGACCATTGCCATGCGCGAAGAGGACAAGGATTATGCGATCTCCTTTGCCGTGCCCAGCGATGCCGAAGGAATCACGTACATTATGGGACGTCAATCATGCGACACCAGGAAGCTCGAAGAGGGAACGTTGGACCGCGGCAACCAATTCTACGGGGGACACGAGGCGCTGGTAGTCTTTGACGACGTGTTCGTTCCCTGGGAGCGGGTTTTCATGTACAAGGAGTATGACTTTGCCGGATCCTTGGTGGAAAAATTTGCCTCATATCACCGCCAGAGCTATGCCTGCAAGGTAGGCGTCGGTGATGTACTGATAGGGGCGGCGCAAACCATAGCGGAGTACAACGGCGCAGCCGGTGCTTCTCATATAAAGGACAAGATTATAGAAATGAATCAATTGAATGAGACGCTCTATTGCGGATGCATCGCCTGCGCCTCGGAAGGCCACAAGGAACCGAGCGGGACATATTGCGTCAACGTACTTCTGGCCAATGTACACAAGCAGAATATAACCCGCTTTCCCTATGAAATATCCCGTCTTGCGCAGGACATCGCCGGCGGATTGATGGTTACCTTGCCCTCGGAGGCCGATCTGAGATCACCCGAGGTGGGCACGTGGCTGCATAAATACTACAAGGGTATCGACGATGTATCTACAGAGGACAGGATACGCATCCTGAGGTTGATCGAAAATATTACCCTGGGCACCGCCGCCGTCGGCTACCTTACCGAATCGATGCATGGCGCCGGGTCCCCCCAGGCGCAGAGGATCATGATCTCCCGCCAGGTCAATGTAAAGGAGAAACAGAGGGCTGCCAAGAAACTGAGCGGCATCAAGGAAGAAGGGTGAGCGAAGTGCGCAGTGGTCTGACGGCATGCGGCAGCCCGACCTTGGCATAGCCGGACAATTTGGAAACCTTTGCTAAAATCCCGACTGCGGCGGGAGAGACGTGGCGGGATTTTGGGACAAGGATCGAACTCCGAAGCCGAAGCCGGAGGTGACCCTTTGGCCAGTGGCTCTTTAGCCAAAAGGGCCACCTCCGGCGGTTTAGTCAGGGGCTTTGCTCCCTGAAAGGGACAATAACCCCACCTATTATCTCAGGAGTTTGGGGGCGGGAGGGCCAGCTGGCGATATCTCGCCCTTCGCATTGCTCAAGGCTTTTCGATGAGGAGCTCTATTCAACAATACCAAGAAAGGAGTTGACTATGGCAGGAGTCGGACGTTTGCAGGGGAAGGTGGCGGTTATCACCGGAGCAGCCAGCGGGATTGGCCGGGCTACGGCGATCCTTTTTGCGAGAGAAGGGGCCAAAGTCGTTCTGGCGACAGATAAGAATATTGACGGGCTGAACGAGACTCTGAAGCTTGTTGAGAAAGAGGGCGGAGAGGGGATCATAAAAAAAACGAGCGTGGCTGTTGAAGAAGAGGTCAAAGCGCTGGTCGACTTGGCCCTCAAGACATATTCCAAGATCGATATCCTTTGTAACATAGCAGGGGTAACGGGGCAGATCTCCACTTTAGAAGAACAATCCGGGGATGATTGGAGGAAGGTTTTTGAGATCAATGTTTTGGGCGCTGTCTTCGCGACGAAACACGTGGCCAAACATATGCAAGAACGCAAATCAGGGGCGATTGTGAATATGTCTTCGGTGGCAGGGATTCGTTCCGGGGCAGGGGGCAATGCGTATAGCGCCAGTAAGGCAGCTATTATAAACTTCACCAAGACCTCAGCCTGTGACCTTGGAGGCTGTAACGTGCGAGTGAACGCGGTCTGCCCCGGCTTGGTAGAGACGGGCATGACCAAGCCATTCTTTGATTTAGCTCGGGAGAAGGGGAAAGCGGACAAGCTGGGGAGCCGCTGCGAGTTGCGGCGCTATGGTCTGGCGGAAGAGGTAGCGTATGCGATTCTTTTCCTGGCCAGTGATGAAGCCAGTTATATCACCGGTCAAGCCCTGCCGGTTGACGGCGGCAATACAGCGTCGCTTAACCTGCCCGGAATGAAGGTATAGAGGTGACAAGCCGGTGTGCAGGAGCCTACGAGCCATTGCTCGTACATGGCCTGCTCCTCGGCAATTCCATGAAAGGTGGGAGTGAGTTTGAAGATAGTGCGCGTTAATATGTCCGAGGCGAAGGTGACTATCGAACCTTTGCCCGAGGAGTACACGATAATCGGGGGCAGGGGACTGATTGCCAAGATTATGAACAACGAGGTGGCGCCTGATTGCGACCCCCTAGGACCGGGGAACAAGCTGATTATCGCTGCCGGACCGCTTGCCGGTACCATGGCGCCTCAACTCGGCCGGATATGCCTCGGGTGCAAAAGCCCGCTCACTTTCGGTATTAAAAAATCGAATGTAGGCGGGCCCGCAGCCCAAAAACTGGACCGATTGGGCATACGCGCCATTGTCCTCGAAGGCGCTCCGCAAGACGGGAGATGGTATATCTTAAGGATATCGAAGGAGGGAGGGTCCCTGGAGCCTGCCGATGCATATATCGGGATGAAGAACTACCAGGTCGTCGATGAGCTTCACAAGAAGTACGGCAAAAAGGCCACCTTGATAACCATCGGGATAGCAGGCGAGAGAAGATACAAGGCGTCGTCGATAGCACTCGGTGATATCTACGGAGACCCGTCGCGGACCGCCGGCAGGGGGGGTATCGGCGCCGTGATGGGATCAAAGGGGCTCAAGGCCGTCGTCATCGATGCCGCTGATGCCGGTCCCGTGGCCCTGGCTGATTCCAAGCGGTTCAAGGAGACAATCAAAAACTGGGTGAGCATTATCAAGAAGGATGTCAGCTGCGGGCTCTTTCACACCTTCGGGACACCGCTGGCAGTCTCGAATCTGAGCATGCAGGGCAGCATGCCGGTCAGGGGATATACGTCGGGCAGGCACGATGATTTCAGAAAGGTCAGCGGAACTGCGGTAAAAAACAACGTCTGGGAGCGGGGCGGCAAGATGCACGGCTGCATGCCGGGGTGCGTCGTCCAGTGTTCGATTATCTACAACGGACCCGACGGAAAGCGCCTTTGTTCCGCCCTCGAATACGAGGCGATCGGCATGCTGGGCACCAACCTTGATATTGTCGATCTCGATGCGATTGCCCGGCTGAAACACCTGTGTGACGATATCGGTCTTGACCTCATCGAGACAGGGGGCGCCCTGAGCGTTGCCGTATCGGGAGGCAAGATGCGGATGGGCGATGCCGAAGGGGCCATAAAATTGCTCGAAGAAATAGAAAAAGGTACGGCACTTGGCGCGGCCCTCGGCAACGGCGTGGCAGCGATTGCAAAGGCCCTCAACGTCACGAGGGTGCCAGTGTTCAAGGGCCAGGGCATTCCCGCGCATGACGGACGGGCTGCCAAGGGTATCGGCGTAACCTACGCCACAAGCCCCATGGGCGCCGACCACAACGCCGGTCTCACCTATAGGATACCGGGACAGAAGACAGGACAGATCGAAAACTCGCTGGGCGTCCAGATTAGGGCAGCTACCTGCGACACCATCGGTTACTGTCTCAATTCCATCCCCGGCGGCCAGCTTTCCGTGTATGAATTCTTTGCCGACCTGCTCAATGCACGCTACGGGCTCACGCTGACCATGGCAGATCTAGTGGAGATCGGCAAGCAGACCTTAAAGGATGAAAATATCTTCAACAAGGGGTCGGAATTCTCTACAAGGTGGGAACCCTATCCAGAATTCTACAGAAAGGAACCGCTCCCGCCGACGAACAGGGTCTTCGATGTAGAGGAGAAGGAGATTCAGGAGATATGGGACAAGATCGACAGCTACAAGGAGCAGAAAAAGATCTGGGAGGTAAGGATCACCCCGCTGCCTTCCATGCTTATCGGCACCGGGGTACTGAGCAAGATCGGAGACCGAGCCAAGTCCCTAAAGATCGGGAAGGCGCTCTTTGTCTGCGATCCTATCATGAAAAAGATGGGACGGGCCGATGACGTCGTCGGATATCTCAAGAAGAACGGGATAGAGACGGTGCTCTTCACCGATGTTGAACACGATCCGCCGGTACGGGAGATCGATCATTTGGCAGTGCTTTACCAACAGGAGGGGTGCGACGGCATCATCGGCATGGGCGGGGGCAGCTCCATGGATGCGGCCAAGGCCCTCTCGGTAAGGGTTACGCATCCCGGCCTCCTGGCTGAATATGAAAGCCTGGCCGGAGGAACGGCTAAAATCAAAGGTCCCCTGCCGCCGGTCATCTGCATACCGACGACGGCGGGCACGGGAAGCGAGGCGAACATGTATGCCGTTATCACCGATACGGAGCGGGGTGTTAAGTTTATCATCATGAGCGAGCTCCTCGTCCCGAAGCTGGCGATCATCGACCCCGATCTGAGCAAAACCCTGCCCAAAGATCTCACCGCCGAAACTGGCATCGACGCCCTTGCGCACTGCATCGAGGGCTCAGTGGGAACCCTGATACCCTACCACCCCTACTATTCGGCACTGGCCCTTTACGGGATTAAACTGGCGGGCAAGAGCCTTGCCAGGGCCTGTAACACCCCCGACGACATGGAAGCAAGGACGGACATGGCCATGGCAGCTGTTTACGGGGGCATATCATTTGCCAAGGGACTCGGTATCGCACACGTGCTCGGTCACGTTATCGGGACTCGGTATCATATATCTCATGGAAGAGCCGTCGCACAGGGTCTTCTGTGCTTCACCAGGGCTAATAAGGAGGCCTGCGCAGAAGCATTTCAGGACATCGCCTGGACGCTGAACCGCTCACAGGATCTGGAAGAAGGGCTTCGGAAGATATATCAGGAAATCGGTCTGCCCACAAGATTCAGCGATTTGAAGGTGCCGGAAGCGGATCTGCCGAGGCTCGCCTTTGAGGCTTCTAAGGATGTGGTCAACCTGTCCAGCAATCCCATCCCCCTGGAGGAACACCAGATCCTCGCCTTACTGAAGGAATTCTATTAAGCAACTATAATAAAATTGTTTAAGATATCCCGCATGCCAATCTCTCCTTTGAAAAAAGGGGGGATTTTCTCTGCTATGGCAAAAAAGGAAAGGCCCCTGTAGCTTATTACTACAGGGGCCTCGGTTGAGAAGGAGAGGAGTTTATACCTTTTCGATTAGCGCGGCAATGCCCTGGCCGCCCCCGATACAGGCATTGGCTATTCCATAGCGCCCGCCCTTCTTTTCCAGGATGCGGGCAAGGGTGCCGGTCAGTCTTATCCCCGTGGCGCCAAGGGGATGACCTATGGCTGTTCCGCCGCCCATGACATTGACCCTTTCCGGATCGATGCCGAGCTCTTTAATGCAGTTCAAGGCCACGATGCAGAAGGCCTCGTTGATCTCCCAATAGTCGATGTCCGTTGCCTTCAAGCCGGCAGCATTCAAGGCCCTCTTGCTTGCCGGCACAGGCCCTGCTCCCATGATCGTCGGATCGACGCCGGCAAAGCCGAAGGATCGTATAGCAGCCATGGGTTTGATCCCCTTCTTCTTGGCTGTTTCCGCGGACATGAGAATCATAGAGGTGGCTGCGGCATTGAGGGGCGAAGAGTTGCCCGGCGTGATTACACCGTCCTTTTTGAAGGCCGGCTTGAGTTCAAGCATCCCCTCATAGGTTGCGTCCGTGCGCACGGCCTGGTCTTTATCCACCTTCATCGTCTTGCCATCGGCCTGCGGGGCGTCAATGGGAAGGATCTCGCCGTCGAAAAAGCCCTCCTTCTGGGCCTTGGCTGCCAGATTGTGGGCCCGCGTGCCCCACCGGTCCAGGTCCTCTTTGGTAAACTTGTTCTGCGCAAAGAGCTTCTCGGCAGTGAGCCCCATATTCATGGTCGTCATCATGTCCCACTTCTGGTAGGCGGGGTCCATGAAAAGGGCCATGTTGGGAGAAATGAGACCTTTGTCCGTCGTGTATCCTCCCATAGGCACCCGCGTCATGTGTTCGTAGCCGCCCACCATGACGATATCCGCGTAACCCCGTTCTATTTCCATAGATCCTATTTCTATGGCAGCCAAGGAGGACCCGCACTGCTGGTCCACGAATTTTGCCGCGATGGTCTCCGGCAGGTTCGCCAGAAAGATGGGCATGCGCCCGCCATATGACCACTGCTCGCCCACCCCCATTGCGCTTCCCACGACAAAATCATCGATCTCCTTGGCATCGATGCCCGTACGCTTGATGAGCTCCGGGAGCAGCTTTGCTAAAAGCTCATCACCTCTCATCTGGCTAAAGACGTCCCTAGCCGGATCATTCGGCCTGGAGCGGGATAGCGCTGTCCTCAGATAACCTACTATCACTGCATCTCTCATTATAAACCCTCCTTTTTTCTTAAATGTTTTCTTGGTCTCTTTATAACCATTGGAATACCTTGTTACACACCAACATCCCTCTATTTTTCTGGAATAGGCGCCTCCAGGGCCCCTGCCAGCAAGCAACCGCCATCGACCACGATCTCGGCGCCTGTCGTATAGCTCGAGGCGTCCGAAGCCAGGTAGACAGCGGCACCGGCGATTTCATCGGGTTCGCCGATGCGGCAGACCGGGGTCATTTTGGCCAGCGCTTCCTTCTCCTTTTTGGCCTCTTCCGGCGAAAGATGGAACCAGTGCGAATTGAGCATCTTCGTGCTGATCGGCCCCGGGGCAATGGCATTCACCTGAATATTATAGGGTGCCAATTCCAGGGCAAAGGCCTTGGTTATCATGCGGACACCGGCCTTGGAAATGCTGTAGACGCTCACCCCAGGTTCCGGTTTAAAGCCATCGACGGAGGCGATATTGATGATCTTGCCGCCGCCCTGTTTTTTCATGATCTTGGCGATGGCCTGGCTCGTAAAATAGAGCCCCTTCATGTTCAGGTTCATGATGGTCTCCCAGAGACGTTCATCCGAATCCAGGACGGTGCCCATGGCCGGGCTGGCGCCGGCGTTGTTGACCAGAATATCGATCCTGCCAAACTTGTCCATCACGGTGCCGACCATCTTGTCTATCCCTTCCAGCTTGCCCAGATGGGACGGGATGGGAAATGCCTCGCCTCCGAAGGCCTTGATCTCCGCCGCGGTAGCCTCAAGGTCTTCCATCTTGCGGCTGGTAATGGCCACCTTGGCGCCGGCCTTGGCAAATCCCTGGGCAATGGCCTTGCCGATGCCGCGGCCGCCGCCGGTCACAATCGCGGTTTTCCCCTTTAAAGAAAACTTGGAAAGATCAAACATTGTCTGCCCTCACTCCTTGTAAAAGGTCTTTCCCGACTTGGCCATCTCTGTTATCAGCTTGGCCGGTTTAAAACGGACGCCGTACTTGCCCTCTAACTCCGTCAGTTTTTTATTGACGTTCTTGATGCCCAACGCGTCGGCGTACCGCAGGATCCCGCCCCTATACGGCGGGAAGCCGGTACCGTAGATCATGGCGAGGTCCATATCCTGGGGCCGATCGCAAATACCCTCCTCGATCATGTAGGCCGCCTCGTTGATGGCATTGGCCAGCATCAGGTCTATGATCTCCTGATTGGACATCTTCTTGGGGCCGATCTTATTTTCTTTTAAATAGTCTTCCACGACCTTCATTACCTTGGGATTGGGAACGGGTTTTCCACTGCTATAATCGTACCACCCTGCCCCGGTCTTGCGTCCATAGCACCCGGTCTGAAAGACACGTTCCATCAGGGGGTGCACCTTATAGCGTTCCCCCATGGTGCGCTCAAAGGTCTTGCCCACATGGTAGTTGATGTCGATCGCCGTCAGATCGGCCAAGGTGGCAGGCCCCATGGGCATGCCGAAATCGACCATCGCCTCCTCGATCGCCTGCACAGGTACCCCTTCGGCCACCAGCGGAATGAAGCCTCCCATCAAGGCACCCAGTTGCCTGGAGACGTAAAACCCCGGGCCGTCGTTGACCACGATGGGGATTTTTTTGATATCCCTGCCAAAGGCGACGCTGGTTGCCAGGGTCTGATCCGAGGTCTTTTTCGTACAGATGATCTCCAGGAGCTGCATGCGCTCGGCGGGGTTGAAGAAGTGAAGCCCGATCATCCGGCCGGGATCCTTCAGGACGGATGCCATCTCCGTAATCGGCAGGGCGGAGGTGTTGGTGCCGAAGATACACTCAGGCTTGCAAATGCCCTCCAGCTTTTTCCAGATATCCTGTTTGATCTTCATATCCTCGAGCA